>Ga0213863_10003131_pt1 | contig 11475 bp, 10 predicted proteins | sample PICome_8_FD_160128 | JGI IMG/M metagenome (GOLD analysis project Ga0213863, IMG submission 160128) | Coastal seawater microbial communities near Pivers Island, North Carolina, United States - PICO497 | ecosystem: Environmental > Aquatic > Marine > Coastal | place: USA: North Carolina... | reverse complement strand
GGCACATGACCAAGGCGGTCGCGTAAGGGTGAGGTTAACAATCCCGCCCGAGTCGTTGCGCCCACCAGTGTAAACGGCGGCAAATCCAGCTTAATGGAGCGAGCTGCGGGCCCCTCACCAATCATGATATCCAATTGGTAATCCTCCATGGCGGGGTAGAGGATTTCTTCCACAAAGGGACTCAATCGATGGATTTCGTCGATAAAGAGAACATCGCCGGGCTCCAGATTAGTCATGAGCGCGGCAATATCCCCAGCTTTCTCAAGTACAGGGCCGGAGGTGGTTTTCAGTGAAACGCCCATTTCCTGGGCCACGATACTGGCCAGTGTTGTTTTACCAAGCCCCGGCGGGCCAAATATCAGGGTATGGTCCAGCGGCTCCCCACGCCCTTTCGCCGCCTGCAGAAAAATTTCCATCTGTTCTTTCACTGCGGGCTGACCCACATATTCTCTTAGCGTGCGCGGCCGTATGGCTCGGTCTACCACATCCTCGCGGGTGTCGCTGGCTTCTGGCGCGATCAGTCGGTCCGTTTCAATCATGGCATGGGTCTCACGCTTTCACCGCCGCCTTCAGGGCGCGGCGGATCAATTCTTCGCTGTCAGTACCATCGTCATCGTTGACAGCCTCCACCATGCGGCCGGCCTCCTGCGGTTTATAGCCGAGCGCGATCAGGGCGCTCTCCGCGTCCCCTGCAACGTTTACCGGCACAACCGCGGCGTCGGCGTCACTCAGGGCGCCCCCTCCGGCAAACCAGTCCTTGAGCTTGTCGCGCATCTCCACCAACAGACGTTGCGCGGTTTTCTTGCCAACGCCAGGCAGGGCGGTGAGGGAGGAAAGGTCATCGCGCTCTACGCAATAAGCAAAGCGCTTTGCATCCATACCCGAGAGGATAGTCAGGGCCAACTTGGGGCCCACACCGTTAACCTTGATTAACTGTCGGAACAGGCTGCGGTCACCCTCCTCGACGAACCCGTAGAGCGCCTGGGCATCCTCACGCACCACGAAGTGTGTGACCAGCGAGACCTCGGAACCAAGCTCCGGCAGCTGAAAAAGCGTGGTCATAGGCACCTGCAGTTCATAGCCCACGCCCGCGACATCCACCAGAATAAGCGGCGCCTGTTTTTGTACGAGAACTCCCCTGATGCTGCCTATCATCGACCGCGACCTCGTCAGCGCATGCGGCGGCGACGCACTGAGCGCCCGCCTGCCAGATTCAAGACGCCATGTTGTGTATGGGCGTGACACAGGGCCGCAGCCAAGGCGTCGGCGGCGTCTTCCTGGGGCTCTGCAGGCAGACCAAGCAGGACTTTCACCATATGCTGAACCTGGGCTTTGTCCGCCGCACCGGAGCCGACCACGGACTGTTTAATCTGGCGTGCCGAATACTCCGATACAGGCATGTCCTTTACGACACACGCGGCAATGGCAACGCCTCTTGCGTGACCCAGCTTGAGTGCTGATCCGGCACTTTTAGCCATGAATACCTGTTCTACGGCGACTTCCTCGGGGCTGTGCAACTCGACTAGTTCCGTAACGCTGTCAAAAATCACCCGCAGCCGCTCGGGCAACTCGCCCTGAGGCAGCCGGATCACCCCACTGGTGATGTACTCGCTGCGCCCCGAATGATAATTGATGATGCCGAAGCCGGTCTTGCGTGAACCGGGATCGATACCCAGGATCAGTGACATGCCATGGTCCGTTGCCTGCCTGCTATGTTGTACAAATATACAGGGCGACGCCTTTTCAAGGAAGTCAATTTTGCAGAGACGCCAGGCATATCAACCGCCTGTCAGACGCAGGCAGAACCTGAGTGTTGCTATGGGTGTTGCACTACAGAGCGGCCAACAGCTCGTCGGGTATCTCAACATTGGTGTAAACGTTTTGCACGTCATCAAGCTCTTCCAAGGCATCGACCAGCCCCAACAGTTTTTCTGCAGCATCGGAATCCACGGGCACTGTAGTCGACGCGACCATCGTCACCTCCCCGTCCTCCGCCACAAAGCCCGCCTCAACGAGCGCTTCCTTGATGGCGGCAAAGTCCTCCCAAGGGGTTGTCACGTCAACCGAACCGTCATCATGAGCAACGAGGTCTTCAGCCCCCGCCTCCAGGGCTGCCTCCATCAGGGCATCTTCATCCACGCCGGGGGCGTAACTGATCTGCCCCTTGCGGGCAAACAAATAAGCCACCGAACCATCGGTACCCAGATTGCCCGCGCGCTTGCTGAAGGCATGGCGTACTTCCGCGACGGTGCGATTACGGTTGTCTGTCATGGCCTCCACCAATACGGCAATTCCACCGGGCGCATAACCCTCGTAGGTGATTTCCTCCATGTCGTCCGCATCGCTGGTACCAGCACCACGGGCAATAGCCCGGTCGATGGTATCGCGAGTCATATTGGCGCCGAGTGCCTTGTCTACCGCGGCGCGCAAGCGCGGATTATCTTCCGCTAAAGCACCGCCCTGCTTGGCCGCGACAACCAGTTCGCGGATTAACTTGGTGAATGCTTTGCCGCGCTTGGCGTCCTGAGCCGCCTTGCGGTGTTTGATGTTGGCCCATTTGCTATGACCTGCCATCGGAAACTGCCCTCGTTGTACTGGTGAATCCCATCAAGCCTTTGTGCCATCCTCGCTGGAATTTTGCCGCAGGCGGATATTCAGCTCACGTAACTGTTGCGTAGATACTGCTCCCGGTGCATTGGTCATGACACACGCAGCGCTCTGCGTCTTTGGAAACGCGATTACGTCCCTGATCGACGAGGCGCCAACCATCAGCATCACCAACCTGTCGAGGCCAAAAGCCAGTCCGCCATGCGGCGGCGCACCATATTGGAGTGCGTTGAGCAGAAAACCGAACTTTTCCTGCGCCTCCTCCTGATCGATATCGAGGATGCGGAAAACCGCCTCCTGCATCTCGCGCTGGTGGATACGAATACTGCCTCCGCCCAACTCAGTGCCGTTGAGCACCATGTCGTAGGCCCTGGAGAGGCATTCCCCGGGTTTTGCCTGCAACTCGTCAATGGAGCCCGAAGGCGCGGTAAAGGGATGGTGCAGAGGCGTCCATCCACCGGCTGGATCTTCCTCGAACATCGGGAAGTCTACCACCCACAGGGGCGCCCAGCCTTCGCCAACGAGCCCGAGGTCTTGCGCAACTCTGAGTCGCAGCGCACCCAATGCCTCATTCACCACTGCGGCGCGATCAGCGCCAAAAAATATAATGTCGCCATCCGCAGCGCCGAGACGCTCCATCATCTGCGCGACAATCTCGTCGGGCATAAATTTGAGGATCGGGGACTGCAACCCCTCGATACCTGCCGCAATGTCGTTAACCTTGATCCAGGCCAAGCCACGCGCGCCGAACACCGCGACATAATCGGTGTAAACGTCAATTTCCTTGCGACTGATCGATGCTCCGCCCGTTACTTTCAATGCCGCAACCCTTCCCGCGGGATCGTCAGCAGGCCCTCGAAAAACCTTGAACTCTACCTGCTGCATCAAATCATCAACACTGACCAGTTCAAGCGGAATGCGCAGATCGGGCTTGTCCGATCCATAACGCTCCATAGCCTCGCTATAGCGCATATGGGGAAATGCGGGCAAGTCAACATCAAGCACATCCTTGAAAAGTTCACGGATCATACGCTCGGTAATATCCATGATTGCCTGTTCGTCCAGAAAGGCGGTCTCGATGTCGATCTGGGTGAACTCGGGCTGGCGATCAGCGCGCAAATCCTCGTCCCGAAAGCACTTGGCTATCTGATAATAGCGATCAAAGCCCGACACCATCAGCAACTGCTTAAATAGCTGGGGCGACTGGGGCAAGGCGAAGAATTCTCCCGGATGCGTGCGGCTGGGCACAAGATAATCGCGGGCGCCCTCCGGCGTCGCTCGGGTGAGGATGGGTGTTTCAATATCGAGGAAGCGCTCACCATCAAGAAAATTACGCACCGCAGTGGTAATTCTGGAACGCAGCATCAGGCGCTCCTGCATCTCATGGCGACGCAGATCCATATAGCGATACTGCAGGCGAACCTCCTCGCCCACATTCGTGTACTCATCCAACTGAAAGGGCGGGGTCTCCGCTGCGTTAAGGATCTCCAGGGCCTTGCCCAGGACTTCAATCTCCCCCGTCGCCATAGTGGGATTGATGGTCGCCTCGGAACGCGCGCGCACCCGGCCCGTCACCTTCAGCACATACTCACTGCGCACACGGTCAGCCCGCTGGAAATGCTCGTCCGTGTCCGGGTCAAAAACGACCTGGACGATACCCTCACGATCTCGCAGGTCAAGAAAAATGACGCCACCGTGGTCTCGGCGACGATCTACCCAGCCACACAGCGTGACCGTGTCGTCTATGTTCGATGTCGTAATGGCGCCACAATAATGACTGCGCATGATCTGGTTTCCGTATGGATGCACTGGCCGGACACCCGGCCTGGATTACGCTGTTTTTTTACCGTCGCCTGACGCACTGCCGGACGGTGTCTTATCGACAGGCTTGCTCTCAGCGGAACTGGCTCCAGCGGCCTTGCCGCCTTCATCGCCACCTCCCGCGAGGTTTTTCTTGTTACCGGTCTTGAAGTCGGTTTCGTACCAGCCGCCGCCTTTCAGTCGGAACGCGGCTGCTGAAACCTTTTTCTTCAGCGCTGCCGCTCCACAGCTCGGACAGTCAACAAGGGGTTCGTCACTGAGTCTTCGCAGCGCCTCGGTCTCTTCGCCGCAGCTCTGGCATTGGTACTCATAGATCGGCATAAAAAAGGCCTCATTAACAAAAGCTTGGCGCTCAGGCACAAAAATTGAGGCGGCGATTTTAACCCATGCAGACGAACACGCCAAGCGCAAGGGGAGGCAGGAAAAGCGAGCGTGAGCACCGCATCAGTGGTGCGTCATCGAATAAGGCCACAAGCGACCTGCCATAGCAGGTCGCTTGCATGTGTCGCTTAGGAGGCAGCGAATTCCTTCATCTTCTTCAAGGCGCGAACCTTGACCTGCATGCTTGCAGGCTTCGCCTTGAACATCTGTTCTTCTCCAGTGAAAGGATTGACACCCTTACGCGCCTTTGTCGCAGGCTTCTTCTTGGTGGTGATTTTCATCAACCCGGGCATAGTGAACTCGCCAACACCGCGCTTTTTGATGCTGCGTGCGATCAGGTTCTCATAGGCGTCGAGCACTTCGCTAACCTGCTTCTTACTCAGCTCAGTGGTGTCTGCCAGGCTTGAGACAATCTGACCCTTGGTCATCTTATCGGTGATCGCAGTCGTGACTACCTTCTTGGCCGGGGCTTTCTTTGCCGCTGCCTTCTTACGTGCAGGAGCCTTCTTTTTTGCTGCTTTTCTTTTAGTTGCCATGTTGTATTCAACCTTCCCTAAAAAGTTTAAATGAAGAACAGTGACAGCCCGGACCACGTGATTCATTTTGTTATCACACTAGCGCACCCGGCCATAACGCAATGTATAAAGCATGAAACGCTATAATACAAGTGTTTTCTATCATCCCTCGACAAAAATGTCTGCAATAGAAGCGTGTCTAATTGCGCACAGAAACGTCGCGAAAAAAAACACCGGCCAAAATTTTTGACGCGCTGCCGTCAGACGCATACTCAGCACGAAACCTGTACGCTCTGTTTAATCACACGTAAACTAGTCACCCCTCGCAAACACGCAAATCGGTAACCGCCATGCGCACCAGTCAGTACCTCATCGCGACGCAAAAAGAGACTCCCGCAGATGCTGAAATCATCAGCCACCAGCTAATGCTGCGCGCAGGGCTGATACGAAAACTGGCTGCAGGTCTCTATACATGGCTGCCCCTCGGGCTGCGTGTATTGCGGAAGGTTGAAGCGGTAGTACGCGCTGAAATGGATGCAGCCGGTGCTCAGGAAGTTTCTATGCCGGTTGTGCAACCTGCTGAATTATGGGAAGAATCTGGTCGCTGGGAACAATATGGCCCGGAACTTTTGCGCATCGAGGATCGTCATCAGCGTCCCTTCTGTCTCGGCCCGACGCACGAGGAAGTCATTACCAGCCTCGTACGCGACGAGGTGAAAAGTTATAAGCAGCTCCCTCTTAATCTCTATCAGATACAGACAAAAGTGCGCGACGAGATTCGACCGCGCTTCGGCATCATGCGGTCTCGCGAGTTCCTCATGAAGGATGCCTATTCGTTTCATCTAGACCAGGCATCCCTGGAGAACACCTACGCGACCATGTTCGATGCCTACTCCGCTATCTTTTCTTGTCTCGGCCTTGAATTCCGGCCTGTCATCGCTGATACCGGCAGTATCGGTGGCAGCGCCTCCCACGAATTTCACGTACTGGCTGATTCCGGCGAGGATGCCATCGCTTTCAGTAACGGCAGTACTTACGCGGCCAATGTAGAAATGGCCGAGGCGATTGCTCCCGCGGGCGGGCGACCAGCACCCGCTGCAGACTGTGCACAAGTCGCAACGCCAGGCGTAAAAACTATTGAGGCACTCGCAGACTTCCTCGGCATTGATCCCGCTGCTTCGGTCAAAACACTGGTTGTAGAGGGTGCAGCCGAGGGCGCGCTAATCGCTTTGGTACTGCGAGGCGATCACCAGCTAAACAGTGTCAAAGCCGGCAAACTTGATGCGGTGGCTGAGCCGTTGTGCATGGCCAGCGAGGAGAGAGTGCGCGCGGCCTGTGGTGCCGGTTTTGGTTCGCTGGGGCCAATAGGCCTGCCTTTTCCGGTGGTTGTCGATCGCAGCGCGGCGCAACTCGCCGACTTCTCCTGTGGTGCCAACGAAGATGGCTACCACTGCACAGGGGTTAACTGGGATCGCGACTGCCCCTTGGGCGACATCGCCGACCTGCGTGAGGTATGCGCGGGTGACCCAAGCCCGGATGGCACGGGCACACTGGATATCAAACGCGGTATTGAAGTGGGTCATATTTTCCAGCTGGGCACAAAGTACAGCGAGGCTATGAACGCGACGGTTCTAAATGAGAACGGCAAAAATATCGCCATGACGATGGGGTGTTACGGTATCGGGATCAGTCGTATCGTGGCTGCGGCTATCGAGCAAAATCACGATGACAAGGGCATCATTTGGCCCAGCGCGATGGCACCGTTCAAGGTTGCAATCGTCCCACTGAACATGCAGAAATCAGAGGCCGTCGCAGACTGCGCCGAGGCGCTGTATTCACAATTGTGCAGTGCCGGTATCGAGGTGTTAATGGACGACCGCAACGAGCGCCCCGGGGTCAAGTTTGCCGATATGGAACTCATCGGCATTCCCCACAGGGTCGTCATTGGCGATCGTGCACTAGCCGAGGGTAACCTCGAATACAAACACCGCAAAGGCGAAGATTCCGAACTGATTCCCAAGGATAACATTGTGTCTTTTTTGCGCGAAAAGCTGGGCTGACCAGCCGAAACGAGCCCTAACGATAGGAGCCAGGCGATTGCCCCGTCCATTTCTTGAAGGAACGATGGAATGCGCTGGGGTCAGAGAAACCTACCTGCTCCGCCACTTCGCTGACGGTGAGCCCGTCCCGACTCAGCATGGAAATCGCCACGTCCCGGCGGGCATTGTCCTTGATCCGCTGGTAGGAGGTTCCCTCTTTCTCGAGCCTGCGCCGCAAGGTGCGGGCCGACATGTTCAGCAGGCCGGTCAACGCCTCGAAGCTGGGCATCTCCCGGCGAAAGTCATCGCCGAGAATCTGGCGTATGCGATGGGTAATACTCAGGGTGCTGGCGTGGGGCTCAATCACCATATAATAAGGCGCCAGTTTCAGGAATTCATTCAGGTCCGCCTCAGTGCGGGTCAGCTCCGCCTCGAGATGGCGAGCACTGAAGGTCACCGAGTTCATCGGCTGATCAAACGCGACCGGGCAGTGAAAAAAATGTCGGATGCCCGCCATAAACTCCGGTTTGGGCCCGGCACAGGCCGCGCTGGTAATATCAATAGGCTGATCGATCAACCATCCACTGAATCGCACCCATATGGCGAGATTACACAACACACTGTGCTGCACGTCTGGTGCATCATCCCCAAGCAAGTAGGTCAGCGTGGCCTCCTTGCTTGCCGCCTCAACAAGTAACCTGTTTGTGATTTCAGCACCCTGCCGCACGCGACAAACCTGATTGAACTCTATTCCCCGGTGCATCGCCGAGGACAGGTTTGAACTATTAATCATGCTCAGGGCTATCAGGCGGGTGGTGCCAACCGGAGTTTGCACATCGGGCATCACTCCGCCAGATTCGTCGCCCAGTTCCCGGATCAACTCCAGGCACAGGCGCGAATACTGCTCTCGAGACACGAATGCCGTTTGAGGATCCTGCCCCAGAGGGTCAAAAGGAAACCCCGCCGCGCGAAGTATCGCCCCGACATCGCGATCGTAGGCCCTCGCCTGTGCCAACAAGGTCCGTGTGAATTCCAGGGGCACTGCCTCATTCAACAGCCCGGGAGTGCCTGACTCTTTATCCGCCACCAAACGACCACTTTTTATAAGGTCTGGTCAGTATACCGCACTCAACGCCAGAGACTAAAAGTCTCCCGCTGAGCTGCGCGGAAAGGATGCGGGCGATAAATGCCAAAGCAGACGGCATTATTAGTGGCTCCGCAGGTTTGACAAGCGTGTAGCGCCTGCTCAGTATGTAGCGGAAAGTTGCCACACAAAAAAGCCATCACTGCATGACGGATATCAATCAACTGAGCACCTGGAATCTCGAGATTTCCAAAGCTATTGCCGCCCTGGGCACCGAGGACTTTTTCCCAGCGCTGGTGAAGGCCATCCATGGGCAGGTCAAGGTCGACTACCCGCAGGTCTGGCTATACCACAAAGACTTACCCCCCCGCGTGCTCTACCACGAGATTCCAGAACACGCTGTCTATAGTCAGATAGATGAGTATCTGGAGGGCCCTTACCGGGAGGACCCTTTTTACCATACATCCCTGCACCAGCCTCGCGCCAAGATCTACCGCCTGTCGCGCATTACCATGGGCAAGCTGCAGGAATCAGACTACTACTGCAACTACTACGCCGATACAGGGACCTGCGACGAGGTCGTCTACGTCTCAAAGTTGCAGGCGGGCAACGTGCTGAACCTGAGTATGATGCGCCTCAAGGAAAGCGCACCATTTACGGACGAGGACTACGAGAACCTCTACCTATTAGCGGAACCCATTGCAGAGCTGATGAAAAGCCATACCGAAAATCAGGAGTTCGCCGCCCAAAACCTGATCCAGCCGGGCATTGACCACCAGATCAACCTTGCATTCCGCACTTTTGGCGCCTCTTTGCTGTCACCTCGGGAAAAAGATGTGCTGGAATTGATGCTTCGAGGATACGGCACGGATACATCGGCGGAACGACTGGATATCGCGGTAGAGACTGTTCGTCGACACCGCAAGAGTATCTATCGAAAGCTTGATGTCAGCTCTCAGACAGACCTTTTCTCCCTGTTTTTAAATGCATTATCATGCATCGGTCAAGCCGCTGGAGAAGATCCTTTGAGCATATACATGTCGCCCCGTTAGGGGGACCGCCCGTGTTCCAGCATGGATTGTCGATTGCTCTAAAAAAGCTGAAATTCGCTGCGGGATCTGACGCACTGACCGCCGGAATGCCCCAAGTAGGGTATTGAGCGGGTGCGACAGTCAGGCGATAGTAGGCTACCGATGATATTCTCATGGCAGACGCATGTCGCTTGAAGCCGACTGGTTCCTTCGGGCTCACCCCGAAATCACCACCATAGAAGCGCTGCTCCCTGACTGTAACGGGATCATGCGCGGTAAGTGGCTCCCCCGCCATAAACTGTCGACTATCTTTGACGGCGACCTCAAGCTTCCCAAGACGGCTCTCAGTCTCGATATATGGGGCCGGGATGTCGAGAAGCTGGTCTTCGCCACTGGCGACGCCGATGGAATGTGTCGGCCGGTAGAGGGCTCTCTGCTGCCCACCCCGTGGTCTGCTAATGGCACCCATGGCCAAATCATGCTGTCCATGTTCAACACGGACGGTGCGCCCTATGCCGGTGATCCGCGGCATGTGCTGAAACAGGTTTTAACCCGGTTTGCCGACGCAGGACTGCAGCCGGTGCTGGCTGCAGAACTGGAATTCAGCCTCGTGCAGTGGGATGAAAACATCCCGGCACACACCTGCCCGACGCCCGCGGGCGGATCCCCCGTGGGCGGCAACACCTATGGCCTCGATGTTCTCAACCACCACCAGAAGATGCTCGAAGAGCTTCGCCAGGCCTGCGAGACGCAGGATATCCCCTTCGACGGCGTGGTCAAGGAGTCAGCTCCGTCACAGTACGAAATCAACCTGCATCACGTGGACAACCCCGTTTTAGCCGCCCGGCAGATTCTGATGATGAAAAGGCTGGTAAAGGGGGTTGCTGCGAAACACCAGCTTATCGCCAGCTTCATGCCGAAGCCCTTCGAGGAGGAAGCCGGCAACGGTATGCATGTTCACTGCAGCGTGCTTGATAAGGACGGCATGAATATTTTCAATGATGGCAGCGAAAAAGGCTCACCCCTGCTGCATAACGCAATCGGGGGCTGCCTCGCTAACATGGCTGATTCAGTCGCGATTTTTTCACCCAGTTATAATGGTTACCGGCGCTTTCAGCCCGGGTGCCATGCGCCTACTTATCCCAGTTGGGGCTACGAAAATCGCACGGTGGCGGTGCGCGTTCCCGCCGGTAACCAGGCTGCGAGGCGGCTCGAACACAGGGTGGCGGGGGCCGACGCCAACCCCTACCTGCTGTTCTCCGTGATCCTGTCGGCGATGCTGGATGGAATCGAGCAAAATCTGTCACCAGGAGACCCCATCAGCGGCGACGGCTATGCCCAGGAAACAGCGAGCCTGCCTATTTATATGCCCGATGCAATCCAGCTGTTTGACGACTCCGATTTCATTCGCCAAAGCCTCGGAACTGAGCTCCAGCGGATTTACACCCTCACCAAGCAGCAGGAGATGGAGGAGTTCCGCAAGCGAATATCCACACTGGAGTACCAGACTTTCCTGCAGCAACTTTAGCCCCTGAAGCCGCACAGCGAGGCGGATTTCACCCCCAAAGCCCCAGTAACACTGGGTTTCACTATCCATTTCGCAGCGCTGTGCGGTCGAGCAGATTCCCGGAACCATCGCGCGGTTACACACTCTAAGCAGAGTAAGGTAAAATGCCGCCCAACACCGGATGAATGAACCCATCATGCGAAGTAAGACACCACTGCATTTACTGTGGCTCGTGCCCTTGGTCATGGCTGCCCTCGTCTCTCTCAGAAGCGCCGTCGCCCATGAGGAAGCGCCCTGCGCCCTGGCTCTGGGTCAGACTAACGCTCAGCAGGGCTCGACACTGGGCAACAACCTGGAGATCCTGAGCTGGAATATCCAGAAGGCGAGCAACACCGGCTGGGCCGAGGACCTCACGACTTTTGCCGAAGGTGTCGACCTTGCTTTTATTCAAGAGGCCTCTATCGAAGCGCGGATTCCCGAGGCACTGTCG
>Ga0213863_10003130_pt1 | contig 11478 bp, 9 predicted proteins | sample PICome_8_FD_160128 | JGI IMG/M metagenome (GOLD analysis project Ga0213863, IMG submission 160128) | Coastal seawater microbial communities near Pivers Island, North Carolina, United States - PICO497 | ecosystem: Environmental > Aquatic > Marine > Coastal | place: USA: North Carolina | collected... | reverse complement strand
GCACATTATCTGGTACGACGACTTTACCGCAAATCCGCAAAAGGCGATGGACGGGCTCATGAAATACCTGGACTTGCCTACTTTTGTACTCCAGCAAACGGACCAATTAAATGTGGGCGCCGTTCCGAAATACGCCACCCTGAACAAATGGGCCATGCGAACTTTAGGTCCACTGCGCGAAAAACTACCAAAGTCGCTAGTGCATTGGCTCAAGAAGAAAACACAGGTAGCCGCCCCGGAATTGGACCCCGAAACACGAAGCTTTTTAGCAGAAGCTTTTACTGAACAAATAGAACAATTAGCTGCCTTAACCGGCAAAGATTTAAATCATTGGAAATAGAAAATTATGGAATACAGTAGTGCAAATTTGATTGCGTTTTTCTACAAAAACCGAAAGCCACTTTTAGGCATCCCATTCCTTGCAATGGTGGTCGCAGTTGCCTTCAGCGGACCAAAGTTCATTAAACCTCTTTTTGAATCTCAGGTTATCCTTTTCCCATCTACCACCAATTCGGTATCAAAGGCCCTTCTGCCGCAGTCGAACGGATACGGTGATGAAGATATTTTTGAATACGGTGACGAGCAGCAGGCCGAGCAACTCCTGCAAATTCTGAACTCGGGTGAAATTAGAGACTCTGTCATTCAAAAGTTCGACCTCATGGCGCATTATGAGATTGATGAAGACACAAAATACCGTAGAACGAAACTTTTCAAGGAATACGCAAGCAAAATTGAATTTGCCCGTACCCAATTCATGTCGGTTGAAATCAATGTCATGGACACGGATCCTCAAATTGCCGCCGACATTGCGAATTACATCTCGTTCCTAGTAGACAAGACCAAACGCAGAGTTTCTAAAAGCCGCGCGGAAATGGGCTTAGAAATTGTCAAAAACGAATACCACAGCTTGCAGGGTGAAATTCTAAAGATGGAAGGTAAAATCACCGAACTCCGCTACAAAGGGGTACACGATTACGAAAGTCAAAGTGCCGTTTTCAATGAGCAATACGCCATAGCATTAGCTGCTGGTGCGCCTTTGTCTCGTGTAAAAGCTCTGGAAAGTCGTCTGGATACATTGGCAAAATACGGTGGGAAGTATGTTGCGATACGCGATGAATTGCAGCTGTTGAAAGAAGAGGAAGTAAAACTTAAAACTAAGTTTGATCAAGCGAAGGTGGATGTAAATCAAAACCTTCCTGCAACCTTCAAGGTAGATTCAGCATTTCCTGCCGAACGTAAGACCTATCCAAAACGTAGTATCCTTATTCTCGCGGTAGGTTTCGCTGCTTTCATTATGGTCGCATTCCTGTTGCTCGTTCGCGGGACATTGCAGGAATTAAAGAAGCAGGCCTAGTATTGTGCTAGATTCACTGCAGACCACTAAAAGGGCCAATTATTGGCTCATCGGGATCACTCTGCCGCTCGTCGCGCTAGGAGTGATGTTCGAACAGTGGTATGCTTTCCTCATTCCGCCCGCATTATTTGTGGTGTGGCTCACCTTGTACCGATTAGATTGGGCCATGTGGTTCGTTGTTCTCGCAACGCCCTTGTCCGTAACGCTCGAAGATCTTACGGGCGGTTCGGGGTTGTCCGTGCCAACAGAACCTTTGTTGGTGCTGATCACTTTCATCACCCTGGTTAAGATGTTCTTCTTTGCAGAGTATGATAAACGCATACTTCGTCACCCCATTAGCATAGCGATTTACTTTTATTTGGCTTGGATGGGGTTAACATCAATCACTTCGGAATTGCCCCTAGTCTCTCTAAAACAATGGGTTTCTCGCATTTGGTTTATTGTTCCTTATTACTTCGTCCTAGCGCATCTATTCTTAAAGAACGACCGCAACAAAGAAATCTTTCTTTGGTTGTTTCTAGTTCCGTTGGTTGCCGCAACCATCTACACCTTATTCGTACACAGTCAGTATGGATTTACCAAAAAGACCTCTACATGGGTCATGTTTCCCTTGTTTAAAGAGCACACTTCTTACGGTGCCGTTCTCGCTATGTTCTACCCAGCGGCACTCTTTCTTGCTTTTCGTAAAAGCTCGTGGGGTATAAACGCAGTAGCCATTCTTTTGCTAGTGATTTTAACCATTGCCATTGTCTTGAGTTACACCCGTGCCGCCTGGCTTTCTCTAGTTGGCTCAGGGTTGGTTTACATGGTTTACGTTTTGAAATTGTCCCGATCACAAGTCTGGTCACTTACCTTTCTCGTACTTTTAATTGCAGGCCTCAACTTCTCCTACATCACTTCAAAATTTGAGCGCAATAGAACCGATTCTTCTGATAATCTAAATGAGCACGTGGCCTCTGTAACCAACGTGAGTACAGACGCCTCTAATTTGGAAAGAATCAACCGCTGGAATTCGGCGCTTCGCATGTTTAAAGACCGCCCGCTGCTAGGTCATGGTCCTGGAACGTATATGTTTCTCTATGCACCCTATCAAAAACCTTCTGAAAAGACGATCATTTCGACCAATGCCGGCAACCGCGGTAACGCTCATAGTGAATATTTAGGCCCCATGGCTGAGAGTGGGTTGATTGGTTTGTTGACACTGCTTTACATTATATACCAAGTCGTAGTGAATGCTGTTATTTATTACCGCGATTTGCCTACAATCCGACATCAGGGCTTGTTGCGTGTCGCTTTTTTAGGTTTAATCACTTACTATTTACACGGCTTTTTGAACAATTTCTTAGATATGGATAAGGCGAGTGCGCCATTTTGGGGATTTACAGCATTAATAACTGTATTGTCTATCCGATCAAAATTTAAGGCAACCGCAGCATCTTAACGTTCCCTTAACATTAGTGTTTGTGGGCTTTTTCCTGATTTAATCTTTAGAATTAATTTGCAAGTCGCTATCCAAAGGGTCTCAATCGAGACTATTAAAACGCGTTCAATCCTTTTTTTTTTACTTGCTTATTTGCAAAAGAGCAATAGAAGCGTGAAATTTAGAACTGCTTAACATACGTTTAACAGAAAAACAGGTACAATGAAAAACAAGTTAAATTTAATTTGGGTTTTCATTCTAGCCTTTGGAGTCACTTCCTGGGCACAGAATGAACCTGAGAAGCAACCTACAGATGCTCCAGATGTTTTCGAACAATTGGAAGAAGTGGTTGTAACCGCGGGTGGTATCACTCGTGAAAAAAAGGCCTTAGGTTTCGGGGTTGAAGAAATCAAAGGTGCCTCAGTCAAACAATCTGGGGAAAGTAATATTGTGAGTGGTCTTTCCGCCAAAGTAAGTGGTGTTCAGGTCACAAACTCTTCGGGTGCTGCGGGTGCTGCATCCTACATTAAAATTAGAGGAAATACAACTTTTTCTTCTAATGATAATCAGCCTCTGATGGTTGTGGATGGAGTTCCTATTGACAACAGCCAGATTAGAACTCAAGATCTCCGTGATGGTGTTGCTCTGTCAAATAGAGCAATTGATATCAACCCGGATGATATTGAAACGGTTACTGTTTTAAAGGGAGGTGCAGCTTCTGCACTCTACGGTACCCGCGGGGCTAATGGTGTTATTTTAATAACAACGAAAACAGGTTCTTACAACCAAGGTTTTCAGGTCAATGTGAACAGTTCGCTTGAAATCACACAAGCCAACAAAATGCCAGAAACGCAGAACAAGTATTCTCAAGGTTACTTTGGTTCTTATGCAGGTGGTACAAGCAATCCATTCTCATGGGGTCCAGCTTTATCTGATTTAGCATACGATGCGAATGGAGTGATAACCCAAGATTCTGCGACAGTGGCTAATAATCCTGGTGGAGTGAGTCCTTATGACAATACAGGATTTTTACAAAGAGGACGTCGTTTGAATAATTCTGTCACTATCTCAGGTGGTGGAAAACAAAGTGCAGTGTATTTCTCTCTTTCAAACTTGAGAGATGAAGGTATTGTACCCTTAAACAGATTCGATCGTACTACATTGAGACTAACAGGCTCTAGTCAGATTGCGGAAAACTTGAAAGCGACAACTTCGTTAGCGTATTCCAATTCTGCTGGTTATAGAGTTCAACAAGGCTCAAACCTTTCAGGTCTTATGCTTGGTCTATTACGTACACCTCCTTCGTTCGATAACAGCAATGGTGTTGACGACCCAACTGATCCGGCAGCGTATTTAAATGCTGATGGAACGCAAAGGAACTACCGCGCTGGTGGTGGATATGACAACCCATATTGGACTATTAACCAAAACCCTTTTACGGATGAGGTGAATCGTTTGTTTGGTTACTCTAAGTGGGATTGGTCTCCAGCAGATGGCTTATTAATCAGTTACCGTTATGGTATTGATCAGTATTCAGATGTTAGAAAGCAGATCATTGCTAAAAATTCGCGCACTTTCCCAGGAGGTTCGATCTACGATGAAGCTTACGCAGTACGTGAGCAAAATCACGATATTACCGCTCGTTACGACTTTGATTTAGAGGGAGATTTTAATGCAAACCTTTTTGTTGGTTACAACTCTAATCAAAGAGATTATAAGTCAGTATCTACCTACGGTACCGGTTTGGTTCTACCGAACTTTTACAATATGAGTAATGCTGAAAATCAGCAAGCTTACGAAAGCGTATCCGGAAGAAGATTGGTTGGATTCTATGGTCAAGCACAAGTAGACTACAAAGATTGGGCCTATTTAACATTGACAGCACGTCGTGATCAAGCATCTACATTTGGTGATGTTAGCACGCCGATCATTTATCCATCAGCTTCATTATCGGTGATTTTGACAGAAGCGCTTGACATTAAGAGCGATTTATTGTCATTTGCTAAGTTGCGCATTTCTTCTGCTCAGGTGGGTTCAGAGCCTCCTTTTGCTTCGAATGCGACATACTTTAATCAAGCAAGTGTTACTTCAGGATGGATCAACGGTATTAGTTTCCCATATCAAGGAGCGACAGGATTTACGCAAAGTGATATTTTGGGTAACCCGAATCTACGTCCAGAATATACGGTGACAAACGAAATAGGTACGGAACTAAAATTCTTTGACAATAAATTATCTGCCGATATAACTCTTTACCAGAGTGAGTCGAGAGATATCATTGTAGCTGTGCCTGTTGCAGGTTCATCAGGCTTTACGAATACATTCCTCAACGCAGGTACCATGACAAACACTGGTATTGAGATGATGTTGAATGCGACCTTAGTTGAATCAAACGATTTCAAATGGAACGCAGGAATGACATTTACACGTAACAGAAATATTGTAAAAGAATTGGCTGAAGGTGTTGATGTTATTTCATTACCATGGGGATTCTTCGGAGCTAACCAAAGACTTGTCGCTGGAGAAGCTTACGGTACACTTTACGGAGATGACTGGGCTCGTGACGAGAATGGCAATGCACTCGTTGATGCATCTGGATACCCTGTCTACAGTTCGACTGAAGTAGTTGTTGGTGATCCTAACCCAGATTGGTTAATGGGTATCACATCACTTGCTACCTACAAAAACTGGAGCTTTAACATGCTTTGGGATATTCGTAGTGGAGGTGATATCTGGAACGGAACTCGCGGAGCACTATATTACTTCGGTACTCATGCTGATACTGATGTTATGCCGGATGGAACTCAGCGTGGTGAAACATTCGTTTGGGAAGATGTAGTTATGGGTAATACTGGGGTTTATGCTCCAGGAACAACTGATGCGGATGGTAATGACATTAGTGGTCAGCCAAACACAACAGCCGTACTTAATGACATCGATTCTTATGCTCTAGGTCCACTATCTGGATTTACAGGAGCTTCGCGACCGTTTATTGAAGATGGAAGTTGGGTTCGCTTAAGAAATATCGGTGTGAATTACGAGTTTAACAAAAAGGCGCTTGATGGAACTGCTTTGAAAGGTTTATCAATTGGCGTTAGTGGACGTAATTTGTTCTTAAGTACTCCTTACCGCGGTGTTGATCCAGAGACTAACCTTTCAGGTGCAACAAATAGTCAAGGTGCAGACTACTTTAACATGCCTAATACAATGGGTGTTATCTTCAACTTGAAGGCTAACCTCTAAAATTTATAGTATTATGAAAATAAAATCATTATTAATAGTAGCCGCAGCCGCAATAGGTTTCACGGCTTGTTCTGACGCTTGGTTAGAGGATTATAAACTCGACCAAAACCGTCCTTCTGAAGTTACGATGGCAGTATTATTGCCGTCCGCTCAGGCTGGATGTGGAATGCTCCAAGGAGATGTATTACCACGTTTGACGAGTATCTTCATGCAACAAATGACAGGAACGGATCGCCAATCTTTGGCGCACAACCGTTATGCGCAGATTGGAGAAGGAGATTTCAATACGCCATGGAATGGTTCATATGCAGGATCACTATACGATTTGCAATTAATTATGGATATGGCTGCGGAACAAGATGCTCCTGCCTACAGTGGTGTGGCGAAAGTTATGACTGCAAAGGCTTTAGGTGTCCTAACGGATCACTTTGGGGATATTCCTTATTCGCAAGCTTTCCAAGGTGCGGATAATCTCAAGCCTGCTTTTGATTCGCAGGAGGATATCTACGCGAGTATCTTTACTTTACTCGATGATGCACAGGCGGATTTAGCCTCTCCGAGCACTATATCGCCTGGTTCTGACGACCTTATCCATGGTGGCGATTTAGCAGCTTGGTCGGCAATGGCTGACGCGCTTAGAGCTCGCTATCTAAACCACTTGAGTAAGACTTCGCTATATAGTGCGACTGACGTTATTTCTGCTTGTGATGATGCACTCAATGCTGGTGCATATTCAACAATTGGATTTGATGCAGCATTGAACCAAAATCCGTGGTATCAATTTACAGTGATTGATCGTGCTGGCTACATTTCGCAATTTGGAACTATGTATGACATGATGGAGGCTTCTTCTGACCCTCGTATCAACTTATACCGCTCTGCAGATAGTTTAACGCTTCCTGTATACGGAGCAGCGACTTCAGCTCTTCCAATTGTAACGCCTTATGAATTACATTTCATTAAGGCAGAAGCGCAGATGATGAATGGCGACGCTACTGCTGCGAGATCTTCATTAGAAGATGCAATTGAATCTCACATGACTTGGTTAGGTGTTGATGCTGCATCCATTGCTACATACGTAGGTTCGCTTTCAGCTACGACTGATCTTGAATTGATTATGAATGAAAAGTATGTTGCAATGTTCACTCTTACGGAGTCTTGGACGGACTGGAGAAGAACGGGTTATCCTGCTCTTAGCGCTCCAGCTGATGCAAACTTAAGCGCGATTCCACGCAGATTGCCTTATCCTGAAGGTGAGTATTTATACAATGCGGATAATGTACCTATGCCACTTGACGCTACACCTGATGAGAAGTTTGGCGCAACGTCAACTTACCGTTTATGGTGGGACATGTAATTCATATTTGAATTTGAATTTTTCAGAACCCGCGCCGGAGGCGCGGGTTTTTTTATGCCCTAAATTTTTTACCTTCTTGGTTAAATCAACCTACGAGCTATGATAAGATCAGTTCTGCTTCTACTAACCATTTGCTTGGGGCCTTTGGGCTTCGCGCAAGACTATAAGGCCCAATTCCTTTCTGCATTCGAAAACGGTAATGATTCTATCCAGCGTGTGGTATTGGATCAATGGAAATTGGCCACGCCAGAAGAGGCGGAATACTATGTGGCAGAATTCAATTACCATGTGAATTTGGCCCTCAGTGAAGTTATGGGTATCCTGCCTGATGCCCCGCAAGGTGATGCTTTCGCCATTACCGATAGTACGGGCGAGGTGGTTGGATATATGGGCAGCTATATAAGTTGGGATTCCGTGCACACGGAACTGGCCTTACAAACCATTCGTGAAGGGATTGCTGCGCATCCCAATAGGTTGGATATGCATTTTGGTTACATTCACTTCCTTGGCCAAGCAAAGTATTGGGAGGATTTTGCGGCAGGCATTGAGGGGGTGTTGGCGCAAGATGCGACTAATGATCACCTTTGGTTGTGGACCGATAATGAGTCTTTTGATGAGCCCAATTTTCCTAGCTTCTTTCAAGATTACCAGGTAATCCTCTTAGATGAGCAGGATCCGACGCTCTTTCCTTATAGTATCCGAATTTCCAACGCGGTCTTAAAGCATTACCCTGAGGACATCCCGAGCATATCAAATTTGGGGGTCATTGCCTATTACCAAGAGGATTTGGAAGGTGCGACAGTGCATTTTCAACGTGCGGTAGATTTGGACCCGTCGGACATGATTGTAGTCTTTAACCTTGCCTATATGTACGAAACCTTGGGTGATGTGGAGAAGGCTATTGCAACCTATGAATTGGCCCTTGAATCGGAAGATCCAGAGGCTCGTGAACAAGCAAAGGCTATTATTGCGGAGTTGAGCAATTAGAAGCGTACGATTTCAGGACGTTGTTCGTTCTAATTGGAACGAAAACCACTTCATGAGACCCATTCCCTTCTTACTCGCTCTCCTATTTCTTTGGTCGTGTGAACGGCCGGATGATTTCAGATCAAATGATCCGCGGGATGTTGTGGGCTCTAATGCTACGGCGCCTAGATTACAGATAGCACCTTTTCCAAACTTGGATAGCTATTGGATTTATTGCGGTAGTTATTGGTGGGGAAAGCATGAACATCATCGGATCACAGATTCTATTTGGTACCAAAAGGATACGGTAATTTCCATTCAAGAGGATATAACTGGTGTTGCATCAACACATACCTATAAGCTGTTAAGGGTCTTAAGACGTGATGTTGTGGATTGGGTTGGCCAACTTGATCCGAAGGGAGCGTTGCATTCTCCAGAATCACAGGTAACTGTATATCCAAGAAATCAGTTTGTTAGAATTGATGATCAAGGCAGGTGGATCTCACTAATGATTTGGATTTCGCCTACAGGCCTGCAGAAGTGGGAGCAAGTATTGATGGATTTAGATTTACCCATTGGAACGCCATGGGTGGAGGACTACCGTGTGACTGAAACAGATACCGTTATCATTGATGATCGCTGGGCCGTTCAAGTTTCTTTAAGAGAACCTTATAGGGCATCTGGTGTGGATTGGATAGAAGGAATAGGTCCCACCCAAAACAGCCTATTGCCGGGCTATGATGGTTGGCAAACCACCTACTTTTTAAAAAAGCATTTTATCTATTGAGTGCTTGAATCAATGGGGCTATTTTTACCCCATGAACAAAAGCATCATCCCTACCTTACAAAAGACCTTCGGCGATCGCGCTATTTCCCACGAGGATAAGCAGGCTTTCGAGCAGGAGCACGGTTGCGAATGGCAAGAGGATTGGTCGGAATATGATGAAGGCGAGGATTGTGATTACCTCACTCCGGAAATCCTAGAGTACCAAAAACCGTCTCAAGAGAAGTATGAAGCCCTCGGTTTAGGAGAACTGGAGGAGCGCATTGTAGGCGTTCTGGAGCAAGGTAAGTCCATTCCGTGGGGTAAGGTGGCCGTCGCCATGTGGCTGTTCTTCCTGTTCATCGTAGTCTACACGATCGTAGAAACTCTTTTTTAGGTCCAATTCCCTCAGCAGGATACCCATAAAAAAACCACCGCAAGCGGTGGTTTTCTGTTTCAGAGTGTTGTGAAAATAGGCTGGCTTTGCTTGACCTAGTATTTGATTATCATGATAGTTTAAGGACAGATACTAGTCCAACTGCACTTTAAATCTTCAACTCACCGAGCGAAAAACTTTTGTGCGTTTTTCGCGAGCGTGAGCTTAAGATTTACTTCGCGCGCTCTTTGTAAGACCCGTCTTCCGTGTTGATGACGATTTCTTCGTCGGTCTTGATGAACAAAGGAACTTGTACCTGTGCACCGCCTTCTACCGTTACGGTTTTCATAGCATTAGAGGAAGTATTTCCTTTTACAGTAGGCTCGGAGTAGGTTACTTTTAAATTCACCGTACGCGGAAGTTCTACCGCCATGGCTCTGTTTTCGCTAGCGTGAAAGAGCACATAGCACATCATACCGTCTACCAAAAAATCTGGCGCATTGATGAGTTCTTTAGCAAAAGTGAGTTGCTCGTAGTTTTCGGTGTTCATGAAGTGGTAATCGGAGCCGTCATTGTATAGGAATTGGTATTGACGGTTTTCTATATCAATGGTTTCAATCTTAGCACCGGCTGGGAACGTGTTATCTAGAACGCGTCCAGTTTCAAGATTTTTGATTTTTGTACGCACGAATGCGGCACCCTTACCAGGTTTAACGTGAAGGAATTCTATGATTTGATACGGCTGGCCGTTAAAGTTGATGCACATGCCGTTTTTAATATCTGAAGTACTTGCCATGATAAATTTATTTTGGTCAAATATAGCGCAAATTGGTGGCGCGAGGATTTAGTAATGTTTCTCTAAAAGGAGCTCGTTTGTGCAAAAGTCATATTCGTCCTCCTGGTAGTTGCTTCCGACGATAATGGTCTTCGAAAGAGCGAAGGCATGGATCAATTCTTTATAGAATTGGACCCCATCTGAATCCAAATTACTGAGCGGTTCATCGAGCAATACTATGGGTCTGTCATTAGCGATGGCCATTAGCAACCTTACCCGTTGTAGCATTCCTGAACTGAATGTGGAGAGTCGTTTATCTTTATGTGCGGTCAATCCGGCTTTTTGTAGCCAATCGTTCTGGTCAAAGTCTTTAGGAAAGGGACAGAATCGTGCATGAAAATCGACTGTTTCCATGAGGCTAAACATGGGATTAAGCGCTACATAAGGTGCTGCGATACCCACGCACAGACCAATAGATTTTGCTTCGATGACCGTATTATTAATTGAAAAGGTAGGTGCGCCCTCTGTAGACTCAAGCGCGCCACTAAGTATTTTAATGAGCGTGGATTTGCCAGATCCGTTTGAACCTAGGATAACGGTTTTTGAACCGGTTTCAAAGGTGTGTGAAACACTTTGTAAAATGTGCTGCTTGCCAAATTTCTTTTGTAATCCTTCTAGTACGATCATAGCGTTGGGATTACTTTCTGATCAGCCCGCGATTGCTGTTTTCAATAAAGCGCAAAATCACAGCGGCTAAAGGCTGATTTCCATGCGTTTCTTGGATTCGATTCACGGCTTGCGATACATTCATTCCGCTTTGGTACATGATGCGGTAAAGCGATTGAATTTCATTAATATCTTCTTGTGAGAAGTCACGCCTTTTCAATCCAACACTGTTTACACCGGCATAAGCCAGGGGTTCACCTGCAGCGGTTATAAATGGCGGTACATCTTTGCGAACCATTGCGCCACCGCCAATCATCACATGCGCACCGATTTTTACAAATTGGTGGACAGCAGAAAGTCCAGAGACAATACCATAATCACCAATCTCCACATGACCGGCTAGGGCAACGCTATTCACAAGAATGACATGGTTTCCTATGACGCAATCGTGCGCGATGTGCACATAAGCCATGATCAGGCAGTCCTGACCGACCACTGTTTTGCCATAGGCTTTGGTTCCGCGATTGATGGTTACACATTCGAGTATCGTGGAACGGT
>Ga0213863_10003127_pt1 | contig 11483 bp, 12 predicted proteins | sample PICome_8_FD_160128 | JGI IMG/M metagenome (GOLD analysis project Ga0213863, IMG submission 160128) | Coastal seawater microbial communities near Pivers Island, North Carolina, United States - PICO497 | ecosystem: Environmental > Aquatic > Marine > Coastal | place: USA: North Carolina... | reverse complement strand
GATTAGATTTATAACCAGTAACTACTAAAATTTTTTTTATTTTTAAATCTTTTAACTTTTTTATTAAAATTTCTAACAATGTACTTTTACCAATTCCTAATAATGGCTTAGGATTTCCTTTTAAAACCTTTCTTAACCTCGAGCCTTTGCCAGCTGCTAAAATTATTGCTTTATTTAATTTTTTAACCAAAATGTTGCCTCATCCATAATTCAATATTTAAAAGCATCCATACTTTCTTTCCAGCAAAATCAAAGTTTTTATCTTCTCTCATTTCTAATATCTTTTTTAATTCTTGAGTATTGTAAAACTCTTTTGAAAGAGAGTTTTTACTAATAAGAATTTCTTTAATTTGTTCATTATTAACCCAATCATTCAAAGGTATCGGAAACCCTAGCTTTTTAGCATTTGAAATTTTTGTTGGTATATAAGATTTAGATAGCTTCCTTAACAAAAATTTATTTATGTCGCTAGCTTCTGTATAGCTACTGCTTGAAGAAAAAAGTGACATTATTTTGTGAAATTGTGATTTCCATTTAATTTTATATTCAAATGGCACTGAATTTATAAATTCTACTACTTCATGGTCTAAAAAAGGAACCCTTGCCTCTACACTTGCAGCCATCGTCATAGTGTCCAATCTATCTAACAAGCACTTTAAGTGCTTTGTCTGAAACATATATAAAACCTTATTGTAACTTTCAGATAAGGTACCTTTTCCTAATATAGTCTTCCAGTTATTTTCTAAATCCGCATCATTAGCTGTTTTTAATTTAAAATCATTTGATAGTAATCTATCTTTTTCAACTGGTGAAAACCAATTATAACGACTTAAAATAAATTGATAAAAACTTTCAAAATTATTTCTATTAAAATTTAAGCCAAATTTTTTAATGAATTGGTATTTAAAAAAATCAAAAGGAGATTTTTGAACTCTTGAGTATCCACCAAAGTATTCATCAGCACCCTCACCGCTAAGGACTACAGAAATTTTTTTTTTCATTTCCTTGCTAAGTAAATACAAAGCATATTCGTGGGGAATCGATGCTGGAACTCCTTTTATTTTTATAAGATTGTTTAAATTTTCTATAAAATTTGATTTTTCTAGAATAACCTCATGGTGATTTGTATTTAAATATTTAGAGACTATTTTAGCTTTTTCACTTTCATCGTAGCCATGTTCTGACAAAGTAACTGAATAAGTGTCTAAATTTCTATTCATATTTTTTGACGCAATCGCAGAAAGCAAAGAGGAGTCTAGTCCGCCAGATAAAAAAACACCTAAAGGTACATCGCTTATTAGCTGTCCTTTCACTGATTTATTTAATAAATAATCTAATTTTTCCAAATAGAACTTCTCACTATATTCTTTTTCTACGCCAGGGTGTGGCACTTTCCAAAAACTAGTAAATTTTTGCTCTTTATCATTTATCTTTAAATATTGACCAGCTGGTAGTCTTTTAACACCTAAAAAAAAAGTCTCATTATCCTCTGTTGGGTATCTAAATGAAAGATAAGAAGATATAGCTTTAAAGTTCACTCCCTTTTTAAAAAAAGGAAGTGAAATTAATGAATTTATTTCAGACGAAAAAATTAAAGAATTTTTGTGCTTAAAATAATACAAAGGTTTAATTCCCAATCTATCTCTGATTAAATAAAAGCTTTTATCTCTTTTGTCATAAATTGCTATTGAGAACATTCCATTTAATTTTTCTACAAAGTGTATTCCCCAAACCTCATAAGCGTATGGGATAATTTCGGAGTCAGAGTTTGAATAAAAATGATATCCTTTTTTTTCTAGAATATTTCTAATTTCCTTAAAGTTATAAATTTCTCCATTAAAGATTGAGACAATAGTTTTATTTTTATTTAAAACAGGTTGATTCCCGTTTTTTACATCAATTATAGATAGTCTTTTAAAACCAATAGAAACAAGCTCGTCATTATATGTTCCTTCATCATCGGGACCTCGATGCGTAAGTTTATGCTTCATTAAATCTGTAAATTTATCCTTATTTAAGATTTGACCGTTAAAATCTACAATACCGCAAATACCACACATATTTAATAAAATTCGATTTTGTTTGAACTATTTTTGCAATCTATTATTAATACTAATCATATTCAATTAAAACTATAATATTTTTTTATAAATATGCGATTAAAATTAAAAACTAATCAAGTTAAACAATTTAAAAGCTCAGGTGTTATTAAAATAACCGATTTTTTTAACAAGAATGAAATAATAAGCTTAAAAAGTAACTTACTAAAAAAATTAAAGAAAAAAAATTCGTTTGATTGTTATTATGAAAATTTAAACGGTAAAAAGTATTTAAGAAGAATTGAAAAATTATCAAGAAATTCTAAAGATTTTTATAAAATTTTACATAATAGAAATTTAAAAAAAGTTTTTGAACAGTTGACAGGTAAACCACAATTTTTATTTAAGGATAAGCTTAATTTTAAATATCCTAAGAGCAAAGGATTTAATCAACATATCGATGGGCACTGGCATTGGTACAATAAAAAAAATACAAAAGAATTAGGATGGAAAAAGTATGGATCAGATTTTCTTAATATTGTTATTCCTCTTGAAAATGTATACCAACAGAACGGATGTTTATATTTAAGTTCAAAAAAGTATACTAAAAAATATTTAGGTAATAATTGGAAAAAAATTACTGCAAATTTAGAAACCAATAAACCAATTCTTAAAAAATTTAAATATAAGCCTTACCCAACCAAAATTGGAGATATTTTAATATTCAATTGGAAAGTAAGCCATTACTCAAAACAAAATTTATCTAATTCCTCAAGAATGATAATTTACGCTACTTTTTCTGATAAAAAAAATCAAATGACAAAATATTATTTCGATAAGAAAAACAGTCGATCTACCACAAAACAAAAGGTATTTTTTTAATACTAAATTTGTTTTATTTTTCACCATTATCTGATAGATACAAAAAATGATTACAACTCAAAAATTCTTTTCATTATTAAAAAAAAAAAAAATTAATTTTTTTACTGGTGTACCAGATAGTTGTTTAAAACATTTTACAAATCTTATTTTTTCAGGAAAAAATAACGTTATTGCTGCTAATGAAGGATCTGCTGTAGCAACTGGAATTGGTTATCATTTAAAAACAAAAAAAATACCTTTAGTTTATCTGCAAAATTCGGGTATTGGGAATGCGATGGACCCATTAACATCTTTAGCTACTAAAGAATCTTATTCAATTCCTATGGTTTTATTAGTTGGCTGGAGAGGGAGTCCTACTGGGAAAAAGGATGAACCTCAACATAGAATGATGGGAAGAATAACTAAAAAACTTTTAAAACTAATGGATATAAAAACTCAAGTTATAAAGTCAGATAAAGATCTTCCTAAAATTTCAAAGTTAATTAATTATACAAAAAAAAACAATAAACCAGTTGCACTTCTCATTGACCGTGGTGTTTTTTCCAAAACAAATCATCATCATATACATAATTACTCTCAAATAAATTTACCGTTAAGGTCGGAAGCGATAGAAGATATTTTGAAAAATGTTAAAAAAAATTCAAAAATTATATCAACTGTTGGGTTTACTTCTCGAGAACTTTATCAAATAAGAAAAGTTAAAAAATATAAAAATGGTCGAGATTTCTTGATGATTGGAGGAATGGGACATACGGCAGCAACTTCACTAGGAATTTCACTCTTTGATAAAAATGATGTGTATTGTTTAGATGGAGATGGTTCTTTTTTAATGCATATGGGAGGAGTGGCATCAGCTGTAGCCTATACAAATAAAAATCTAAAATACATTCTTTTTGATAATAATTCCCATGAGTCTGTTGGACCGACAAATCAGCCTACCATTTCAAATAAAATCAACTTTAAAAAAATAGCTGAAGGTTTAAATTTTGATCAAGTTTTTGAAATAACTAATATAAAAGATTTATTAAAACTAAAGAAATATTTAAAATCAAAAGGTTCAATATTTATATTAATCAAAATTAAATCACAAAGTCTTAGTAATTTGACAAGGCCTAAGAGCACGTATGATATAAAACGTGTTTTCATGAAAGGTTAAATAAACTTTTTAATAATAAATTTTTGAATTTGATGAGAAGAACTAAAAAATTTTCTAGAAAATGTATAAATTTGTGAAGTTAATTTTATGATCTTAAGCTTAATTAAAAATTATACGCCTACATTTTTTTATAATTTTTTAAAATTATTTTATCATATATTCAGATATTATAGACTAATTAATCCAAAATACTCCTCTTCTGAGAATATAATTTTTGGCAATGAAGATTCTGGTAATTTTATAAAAAAAGAAATTGTACAAGCAAAAAACTATTTAGAATTTGGTTCAGGAAATACTACAATTTTTGCTGCACAAAATAATGTAAATTTCTATTCTATCGAAAGTGATAGAAATTTTTATTATTATCTCATTAACAAAAAAAATATCAAAAATATCTATTTTTATAGCTTAGGATTAGTTCAATTTTACTCTTACCCTTTGTTTACAAGTAAAATATTCAAAATTTATTATAAAAATAGAGCTAAAGTTTATGCATCGAAAATATTTGAAGTTTTAACTACAAAGATGATTATGCCTGATTTAGTTCTTGTCGATGGAAGGTATAGAGTAGCATGTATGTTAAATATTTTTTTATATTTAAAAAAAAATAACTTAATCAATACGTGTGTAATTCTAGATGATTTTAAACATAGAGAACACTATCAAATAATAAATTCTTTTTTTAATATTTCATTGGTAGGTAGGTTAGGTGTTTGCTATATCAATGATAAGGCCCAAACCTCAGAAATTAATAATTTGATAGAAAAATACTTAGAAGATCCTAGATAATCTTACGTAAATACTAATAAAGCAATTGATTGGAGCTATATTATAAGTAATTTTTTACAGTTTACTTTTCTAAGTAAAGATCATATAAATTCTCCGCCTGGTAATTATTGCGAAGGGGCCACACCCGATCCCATTCCGAACTCGGAAGTTAAGTCCTTCAGCGCCGATGGTACTTTGTCTTAAGATATGGAAGAGTAGGACATTGCCAGGCTATAAAAATTATGAAAATAGCTAGTTCATTAAAATCATTAAAAAAAAGAGACCTTAATTCAAAGCTAGTTAAGCGTAGAGGTAAACTTTACGTAATTAATAAAAAAAACCCTAAATTTAAAGCTCGCCAAGGTTAATAAAATGGACGAGAAAGATTTTGAAAAGACTTACAATGGTTTTACCAAGTTTGTCTTATGGGGTACTATTGCAGTTATCGCGATCTTAGTGATACTTGCTTTAACTTTACTTTAATTAGGAACAACCTCATAGATGATAGTAGGATCAATAAAAGAAAATTTATTAATAGAAAAAAGAGTTTCAATAACTCCTGAAACTGCAAAGAATATTATTAACTTAGGTCTAAAAGTTATTATAGAGAATAATTACGCTACTCATATTGGAATAACAGATAAAGAATACGAGACAGTGGGTGCAGAAATTAAAAATTCCTCAGAAGAAGTTTTAAATAATTGTAATTTATTAACAAAAGTAAATTGTCCTTCTGACGAAGAAATTTTAAAGTTAAAAGATAAAACTATTTTAATAGGAATGTTGAATCCCTCAAAAAATAAAAGCAAAATTGAAAATATTATAAAAAAAATATTAATGTATTTTCTCTTGAATTATTACCTCGTATATCACGAGCTCAATCAATGGATGTTTTATCTTCACAATCAAATTTAGCTGGCTATAGGTCCGTAGTTGACTCAATATATGAATTTGAAAAAGCAATACCTATGATGATGACTGCCGCCGGAACAGTGCCAGCTGCAAAAGTGTTGATAATCGGTGCAGGTGTTGCAGGTCTACAAGCAATTGCAACAGCTAAGAGATTAGGTGCAATTGTTTCTGCAACTGATGTGAGACCTGCATCAAAAGAACAAGTTGAAAGTTTAGGAGGAAAATTTTTGACAGTAGAGCAATCTGAAAATCTAGAAACTGAAGGTGGTTATGCAAAAGAAGCCAGTGAAGATTTTAAAAAAAAACAAGCAGAGATGATGAAAGATGCTCTTAAAAAAAATGACATAGTAATCTGCACTGCATTAATACCGGGTAAACCTGCTCCGAGAATTTTGAGTGAAGAATTAGTTAAATTGATGAAACCTGGTTCAATAGTCTATGACTTAGCTGTAGAACAGGGTGGAAATTCAGCCTTCTCTGAAGTTGGTAAAATTAATATTATTGATGGGATAAAAGTAATTGGAGTAAATAATTTAATGAATAGACTTCCTTTAACAGCTTCAAGTCTTTATGCAAAAAATCTATTTAGTTTTATTAGAAATTTATTCAGCAAAGAAAAAAAAGATTTTAATATTAATTTGGAAGATGAAATTATAAAAAAAACTTTAATTAAGGAGATAAAAAAATGGAAATAGATCCATTTATATTTAGATTGAGTATATTTATATTATCGATTTTTATAGGCTATTATGTTGTTTGGAGTGTAACTCCTTCTTTACATACACCTCTAATGTCAGTCACTAATGCTATTTCTTCTGTAATAATTGTTGGAGCAATAATTGCAGCTTTAGCAGGTTCATCAGAAAATATTTTTAGCACCTCAAGTACGTTTGGGTTTATTGCTATAATTTTAGCAGCAGTAAATATTTTTGGAGGCTTTCTAGTAACTCAAAGAATGCTTCAAATGTATAAAAAAAAGAAAGATAAAAAGAAATGATATCAGCAAATCTCTCAGCAATTTTTTACTTGATTTCAGGTATTTTATTTATTCTTGCATTAAGAGGATTATCTTCTCCTGACACATCAAGACAAGGTAATTATTTCGGGATTGCAGGTATGATAATTGCAATTGTCGTAACTTTTTTATCTGTTGGAAATTTTTCTTTCACATTAGTGTATGTAATTATTTTTTTAGTGATCGGTGGGGCTATAGGAGCATTTATAGCTTTTAAAATACCCATGACAGCTATGCCTGAACTGGTAGCTGGTTTTCATAGCCTTGTTGGATTAGCAGCTGTTTTTGTGGCTATAGCAGCATATTTAAATCCTGAAGCTTTTAACCTTGGAATAATAGGCAACATAAAGTTAGCTAGCTTAATTGAAATGTCAATTGGCGCGGCGGTGGGAGCTATAACTTTTTCTGGCTCAATAATCGCTTTTTTAAAGTTAAGAGGAATAATGTCTGGTTCTCCAATTACTTTTAGTGGCCAACATTTTTTAAATTTAATTCTTGGAATATCTATTTTTGTTTTAATATTTTATTTATGCAAAACACAATTAGATAATATTTTTTGGACTTTAATAGCAATTTCTTTTCTAGTTGGAGTTTTATTAATAATACCAATTGGAGGTGCAGATATGCCAGTTGTTATTTCAATGCTTAACTCTTATTCAGGTTGGGCAGCAGCAGGAATAGGTTTTACCTTAGAAAATACAGCTTTAATTATAACTGGGGCTTTGGTTGGATCTTCAGGTGCTATTCTTTCTTATATAATGTGTAAAGCTATGAATAGATCTTTTGTAAGCGTTATACTTGGAGGTTTTGGGGCAGATAGTTCCTCTGATAACTCAAAAGAAAAAAAAGATCATAAACCAGTTAAAAGTGGTAATGCAGAGGATGCTGCTTTCTTAATGAAGAATGCCTCTTCAGTAATTATAGTTCCAGGATATGGTATGGCTGTTGCACAAGCCCAGCATGCTCTTAGAGAAATGGTTGATAAATTAAAAAAAAATGATATCAAAGTTACTTACGCTATCCACCCGGTTGCAGGAAGAATGCCTGGACACATGAACGTTCTGCTGGCTGAAGCCAATGTTCCCTACGATGAGGTCTTCGAGCTTGAAGATATAAATAACGATTTTGCGAATTCTGATGTAGCATTTGTGATTGGTGCAAATGATGTAACTAATCCAATTGCAAAAACTGATCCAAAAAGTCCAATATTTGGAATGCCAGTTTTAGATGTTGAAAAATGTAAATCAGTTCTATTTGTTAAAAGAAGTTTATCTCCTGGCTATGCAGGAGTAGATAATGAGTTATTTTATAGAGATAACACTCTTATGTTATTTGCTGATGCTAAAAAAATGACTGAAGATATTGTAAAAAATTTAGATTAATGAAAACAAAAATATTTTGTGATATTGCTGACTTTGAAACAATAAAGTTATTTAATAGCAAGTCCTTTGTTGATGGTTTTACCACCAATCCAAGTCTAATGAGAACCGCTGGAGCTAAAAACTATAAAGAATATTCTTTAAAGATACTTAAAATCTGCAATAAAAAACCAATTTCATTTGAAGTTTTTGGAGATAACCCCAAAGAAATGCTTGAACAAGCTTATAAAATAAATAATTGGGGTAAAAATGTTTATGTAAAAATACCTGTAGTTAACTCTAAAGGATTATTTATGGGCTCTGTTATAAAAGAATTAAGCAATAAAGGTATAAAATTAAATATTACAGCTGTGTACACTTATGAGCAAACAAAAAAAATATATAAAATACTAAATAAAAAAACAAAATCTATTATATCTATTTTTGCAGGGAGGATGGCAGATAAAGGTAGGGATCCACTTCCAATATTTAAAAAAAGTATTTCTTTAACTAAAAAAAATACCAATATAGAAATACTTTGGGCTAGTACAAGAGAGGCGTATAATTATATACAAGCTAAACAATTAAAATGTAATATTATTACAATGCCTCCAAAAATAATTAATCAAATTAATTCTTTTGGTAAAAGTTTTCAAGCAATGACTATTGATACTGTTAAAGGATTTTTAAAGGATAGTAAAAAATCAAAATTCAAACTTTAAGATGCTTTAGACTGCCTTTTTCTTTCATGGGGATCTAAGATTGCTTTTCTAAGTCTGCAAGATAGTGGAGTAATTTCGAGTGCCTCATCAGTATTTAGCATACTCAATTGTTCTGCTATTGCCATTTTTCTTACAGGCGTTAATACAACGTTTTCATCTGTTCCTTGAGTTCTCATATTAGTAAGTTTTTTTCCTTTCATAACATTAATTTCGAGGTCACCGCTTTTAGACGATAAACCAACTATCATTCCTTCATAAACAGGATCATTATGAGTGACAAACATTTCACCTCTAGCCTGCAAGTTAAAAATTGCAAATGCAACTGCCTTACCTTTTTCCATAGAAATTAAGGCACCATTTCTTCTTCCTTCCATGTCACCTGTATATTCACCAAAAGAATGAAATAATCTATTAATCACACCCGTACCTTTAGTTAACGTTAAAAATCTACTTGTGTAACCCATTAAACCTCTTGTAGGTGCGTGAAAAATTAAACGTTTTTTATCTTTGCCAGTATCTTTAAGATCTATTAATTTACCTTTTCTTCTATTCATTGAGTCTATGACTTTTGATGAATGCTCTTCATCTAAATCCACTGTAATTTCTTCAATAGGTTCTAATTTTTTCCCATTATTATCTTTTTGAAATAAAACTTTTGGGGGACTGACAGTCATCTCAAATCCTTCACGTCTCATTTGAGTCAACAAAATTTCTAACATTAGCTCACCTCTACCACTGATAACAAAGGCATCCTTATTTTCATTTTCTGCAAATGATATTCCCACATTATTTTCAGCTTCTAATATTAGTCTTTCCCGGATTTGAGTACTTGTTAATTTTTTTCCCTCAGTTCCAGCCAAAGGAGAACTATTCACTGTAACAGTAATAGACATTGTTGGAGGGTCGATTGGAGTAGCGCTAATCGGTTCGTTAATTTCTAAATCACAGATAGTATCAGCTACGTTGGCTTTTTCTAAGCCTGCAATGATAACTATATCACCAGCTTCTCCAATTTCGATTGGAACTTTTTTAGTTCCTTCATATCTAAAAATTTTAGTTAACCTACCTTCATCGACTTTTTCGCCTTTAAGATTAATAGCTTTAATTTGTTGATTTGCTTTGGCAGTTCCTTGATTTATTCTTCCCACTAGACTTCTTCCTAAAAAACTATCGGCATATAGCAGCGTAGATAACATTGCAAAAGGTTTATCCTTATCTAATTTGGCTGGTTTTACATGATCAATTATTAGATCTAATAAAGGATGTAAATTTTCTCTTGGACCATCAATTTCTTTTGATGCCCATCCGGAACGACCACTTGCGTAAAGAACTGGAAAGTCTAACTGCTCTTCATTTGCGTCTAAACTCACAAACAAATCAAATGTTTCATCTAATACTTCATCTGCTCTCTGGTCTGCTTTGTCTAATTTGTTAATAACAACTATTGGTTTCAAACCTTGTTTTAATGCTTTCGCTAATACAAATTTTGTTTGAGGCATTACTCCTTCAGCAGAGTCTATCAACAATAAAGCACCATCAGCCATGTGTAAGACTCTTTCCACTTCAGCTGCAAAGTCTCTGTGGCCAGGCGTATCTATAATGTTTACTCTTGAATTTTTCCAATCTATCGATGTAGGCTTAGCCAAGATTGTGATTCCTCTTTCTTTCTCCAATTCGCCAGAGTCCATTACTCTTTCCTCTACTACTTCGTTATCTCTAAATGAGCCACTTTGTTTCATCAAAGTGTCAATTAAAGTAGTTTTACCGTGATCAACGTGTGCAATGATAGTTATGTTTCTAATATCGTTTGTCATTTTTTTGGTTGCGGGGGTAGGATTTGAACCTACGACCTTCAGGTTATGAGCCTGACGCACGTACCTTTCTGCCGGTATAATTAACACAAAACTTCAAAAAAGCTAGATAAATTTTTCAAGATTCATTAGCTTTGCGCCAGGCGTGTGTCAGAAAAACTTTCTACAAAACATCTACAATAAAAAAAACGTTGGTATGATTGGTTGCGGAGGCAGGATTTGAACCTACGACTTTCAGGTTATGAGCCTGACGAGCTACCAATCGTACCAAAATTTATTTTACTTAAAACAGAACAAATAATATAGTCACCTCTAGAATCAAAAAAATATGTACAACTTATGACAATATTAAATTATTTAATCTCATTAATTCTATCAAAAGTTTTTTTAGGCGCACTAATTGTAATATTAATGGGTTTTTTACTTAGGACCACCCTAGTTTTCTGTGACCATTTATGGGTTAAAACAAAAAGTCAAACATTAATATTTATGATCTTACCTTTAAGTATTTTTATGATTACAAAGGTAATATCTGGCAATATAGCATTATCTTTAGGAATGGTAGGTGCCTTATCAATTGTGAGATTTAGAAATCCAGTAAAAAATTCATTTGAACTAGTTAGTTTCTTCGTACTTATTTCCATCGGTATAACTGCAACTGTAAATTTGATTTATACATTTACACTAACATCATTGGTTATAGCTATAATTGCCAGTATTGAATTAGCAGAAAAATTTTATTCAAAAAAAAATAAAAAAATCTTTTCACTATCATTTCGAGAGGGAGAGTCGCTAACAGTTCTAGAATTAGTTTTAAAAA
>Ga0213863_10003126_pt1 | contig 11485 bp, 14 predicted proteins | sample PICome_8_FD_160128 | JGI IMG/M metagenome (GOLD analysis project Ga0213863, IMG submission 160128) | Coastal seawater microbial communities near Pivers Island, North Carolina, United States - PICO497 | ecosystem: Environmental > Aquatic > Marine > Coastal | place: USA: North Carolina... | reverse complement strand
GCCCTGTTGGACAGTCTCAGCAACCAGCCCTGGTGTGAGAGTGAAGCCCTTGTCGAGACTTGAACTCGAGACCTCTCCCTTACCAAGGGAGTGCTCTACCGCTGAGCTACAAGGGCGTGTGGTGGATGGGCCGGGTTGGATTTGAACCAACGTAGGCAGAGCCAGTGGATTTACAGTCCACCCCCATTAACCACTCGGGCACCGACCCGAACCACACCAAGAGAGGTTACCAGCAAGGCTGTCGATACGATCAACCAATGTTTACGAGTCGGGCCATGCACCTATTGCTGCTCAACGGCCCCAACCTCAATCTGCTGGGTCAGCGGGAACCAGGCCTCTACGGACGTCAGACCCTGGATCAGATCGAGACATCACTGAGCGAGCGGGCCTGCGCTGATGGCCTAACGCTGGAGTGTTTCCAGAGCAATTTTGAAGGTGCCCTGGTGGACCGCATCCATCAGGCGATGGGAAAGGTGGATGGGATCTTGATCAACGCGGGTGCCTATACCCACACCTCGATTGCGATTCGTGATGCCCTTCTGGGGACAGCGATTCCCTATGTGGAGCTGCACTTGAGCAACACCCATGCCCGTGAACCGTTTCGGCATCGCTCGTTTCTTGCTGACCGAGCCGTTGGCGTGATTTGTGGTTTTGGACCTGTGAGTTACGACTTGGCTCTTGATGGTTTGGTCTGCCACCTGCGGAACTCTACGAGCGGAGGGGAGGGTTAATGGCCTCAACGTCTGTGGCCAGCATCCGCTGGTTGGCTGCGCCTACGAGTGCGTCTTGGGTGCGGCAAGCTATTTCGAGGCCAATGGAGGTCTTGATTGATCATGCGCACTGCGAGCGCAAGGCTGCGGGGTCTGCCGTGCAGTTGATGTTTCGCTATCTGTGCGAACCAGGCCTGGGGGAAGTGTTGAGTCCGTTGGCGCGCGAGGAGCTTGAGCATTTCGAGCAGGTGCTTGCGTTGCTGCGGGCACGAGGGCGTTATCTCGAGCCTTTGCCATCTCCGGGGTATGGCGGTTTTCTTGCCAAGCACATCCGCAAAGGAGAGCCGCTGCGGATGCTGGATTCGTTTTTGGTGGCGGGTTTGATCGAAGCCCGTAGCCACGAACGAATGGCATTGTTGGCGGAGCACAGCCCTGAGAAAGATTTAAAGGACCTTTATGGAAGCTTGTTGTTGAGTGAGGCACGTCATTTTGGCCTTTATTGGGTGCTTGCCGAGCAGCGTTGGGAGCGTTCGGTGATCGTGCCCCGCTTGGAGGAACTTGCACATGTTGAAGTTCAAGCTCTTACGGGGTTTCTAGAGAAACCAGAAGATGTGAGGATGCATAGTTGTGGTGTGGATATTCGCTGATTTGTGCCACATTTTTGTGCCACATTCCTGCCACACCCCCTGTCGTCGTAAGGCTGTTCCACTTGCGCGCCACACCAAAAGTGTGGAACGGTCAATCTGTAATGTTCCACATGTGGAACTAATTGCCTGAGGAATACAATGCAACTCAGGTAGCAGGTTGTGGTCGTCTGTATCAGTGAAAGCTTTTTGCTGACTCTGTTTGGCCATTCTATTTATCGGTGGAAGGTGGAGAAAGGGTCCTTTATTCCTCAAAAACAAGGGATTTACGAGAAGCGACTAAGAATGCTGAGCGATGGACTTTTGAGGCAAGATATTCTCAATCACAAGGACTTCAGGTCATTTTTACTTCTATTGGAATTGCATTCATGAGATAGACAGAGAAGTAAGCACTGAGAATTGCTCAAGCCAACTGCGTAGTCCTCAGAATATTCGCTATAAATATTAATTTTTTTAGTGCGATTTTATGCGCGATTGGTTGAACTTAATCAATCAATTTTAATGTTGATGCAACGCGACTACGACCGAGTTCCTCAAATGCGCCTTGAGAATGGTGCTGCCTGGGAGACGATTCGCCAAGAGCTTTCAAACATCAGAGCCTTTTGTCGTTTCGCTCTTCAGTTCGGAAACGTCATGATTCCTGAGTGGGAGTTCAAAATCCCTCAGCACATGCAACAAGCTCTTGGGCGAGCGGTCGCTTTCACTGTTGATGAGCACAAGCGACTGTCTGAGGTGCTTGATCGCTACGTTCTCCCTGACACTGAAGATGGTCGCTATATCCGTGAATGGGGCATCAACACCTACGGCAAAGGTCAAGTAAAAGCACCCAAAAACCTCGACCAGAACTTAGAGAAGACAAGGAGAGCACTCACTCGGTTCTTCTTGCAGATCCACTGTCTGTGTGGTGCTCGTCCACGGGAAATGAGCTCTGATGAGTTCGGGCTGAGATGGAAAGACATCACCACGAAGTTTGTCTCGGTGGCGCCGGGAAAGTCTCGAATGATCTCTGTCATTGGCATGCGTGGAGGCAAACGGGACCGCGAACCGTGGTTTGTACGGCGGTCTGACGTGATTTTTTTGCCAGAAAACGTAAGCGACTGTGGTGTGGGGGTGAGCCGCGCCTTTATTTCCCTACGCTGTCTCGATGGGCAAAGAGAGCACAATTGCCGAGATCCTCGGCACAGTCAAAAAGCATCTCCTGGACTTGGGTCTGCAGGTTCAGCGGCGCGGCGAGTGGGACCTTTCGTTGCCAGTGGCAATCGTTGATGCCAGGAAGTCAAAGGCAAAGGGTTCGGCAACCAGATTCCATGTCTCGCCTATAGGGACGATTGGGAACGTCCTTCGGATATCGGTGACTTGTGATCACCCACTGATGAGACAGCTGTTTGAGCTTTATCAGGATCATGGGGATGAGGAAGCACTCAATTTCATGATGAATGGTGATGACGCCGAGGAATTCTCTGAGTTGTTCTCCGAATACCAAAAAGAACGCAAAAGTGGGCAACTCACTTGGGGAGCATCCGATGCCAGTGCATTTGTTTTCAAGAGCAAAGAGTGCTTTGTTGATAGGGAGATTGCAGTGGCAATTTTGCACACTGATCAAAATGGTCAAGATGAACTAACGACCTGCGGTGTTCCCTTTAGTTTTTGATACGCAGCGCTGTGACTACTGCGAGTGCAATAGACGCCGGAATCTACTGATCGAGATTATCAGTTTTCTTTGGAGCATTAATACGGTAAGGCGATTTGATCGTCGCTTCAGCCACTTCAGGGGGAGAGTGCTCGTTATTGGTTAAGCAGCCCTATGGATTAGGAAGCTCTGCGATACAGACAGAAGTGGTTGCTGACGGGATCTGACAAGTGCATTTTTTTCGTAGGCAATCATTCGCTCTATGGGCGTCATCAAACGAAGCCTGACCGGAAACTCACCATCAGCCTGTCTCTCTCGACTTCAACTAATCAAGGCTCCATCCACTCCTCCAGTGTCAACACTCAGCTGAGTGTTGACACTCTGAACGCCTACAGCCAGCACTGCAAGGCTGCCAACTAGAACAAGGGCCCACATGTTGAGAAACTTAGACGATCACGTTGTCGTCTGGCATTGACATCTGACAAGTGATGCCGCGCTTGTGATTGTTAGCGCCAGTTTTTGATCGGCAAGGTTGGAATTGGTCAAGTACCTTGACCTCTATAGCATTATATATGCCCGTCATTTCATGACAGTTCCTTGTCTTTACTTGCCGCATCTGCACCACGTATATCTTTTGCATCAGCAATAAATAGTTATTTGGAGTTTTTAACCTTCATTGGGTTTGGAAATAGTAGTGCGATTTTTTGTGGATAGCTTATCTATATCTTTTAATTCTGCAGATTTGTCGATCCTCACTTTTCCTTGGCTAGATGCATCTAAACGACACACACTTTAATTGAAAATTTCATTAATTTCGTGTAAATGAAACCCTAATCCGTTGCCTACCATAGGATTTCCGTTGAAAAAGGAGTCTCCAATATTTGTATATTTTGTTGCATTTATTTGAATGTCCGATCTGGGCACGAAGTATGGATTCCATTGAAAAGGAGGCTCTGCTATTGCACCTGATGGAGCAGGTTGTTTATTGATAAATTCGAGCAAGTCAAGTGTTCTATTGCTTATATCTTTGCAGGCTGATATATGTTCGGATAGCGCAGTGATATACATTGGTTCTTTGATATGTTGACTCAGGATGGCGTAGTCTTCGCCTGACAGAGTGATAAAGATCAATGATCTATTGTTATTTCTCTTCATTTGTCCATTCCAGAAATAAATTCCAAAATCTCTCAATGAATGTGCGTAATTGACGAAAATATTTTTCATATTTTGATCAACATAATTAATTTTTAAATATGCAAAGCTTAGTCTTTGACTGTCAAGTGTCGGGAAAATTACATTTCCTTTCCTGGCTATTTTTAGTCTATTTGGGGAGATATTGCTGAGTCGTTTTCCAGTGTGCGTAAGCATTGTTTCAGTGTTGCTTAGATTTACATTTCCAATAATCTTAATATCGCCTTGAGACTGATTTAAGAATCTACCCCCAGTAGCATCTATAAGGAATTCGCTGTTGTATGTGTATTCGTTTGTATTTGCCACACTTATCTCGCTTTCTCTTACGGCTCGCAGTAACATATATTCTAGATTTCTAATATCAACTCCTATTCTCCCTTCCAGTGAGATCTTTTTGATCAATCGTAAGTCATGGTCAGTTATGACTTTAGAAATCCAGCTTTGTTCTAAATGTGTAAGCCAATATCTTGTAAAAGGAGCGATAGCATTTTTGGCACTGTTTAATCTTTTTTCATAAATGCATATCTTAAGCTTAGGCTGACATTTTTTTAGGTATAGCGCCATAGTCATTCCGACTGGTCCACAGCCCAAAATTGCAATATCACTATCTGAGGCGTATGTAATTGATCTATCGGTTGATTGGTTTAAGCTTTCAAGCTCATTAAGCTCATCTTTGTTTGTTATCTTCAAATGATCATACGAGTAACTTGTTCGCTCTTTCTTTATGATCGTTTTGAGAGCATAATTGACATCAGTCTGAGCTGTATATGCCCAACCTTGCATAGCGGTATTAAGCGCCTTCTTGTTGTTATTTAAAAGCTTTTGTCGCCACATGAACAGCCTTATGTCTGTCATTTAACTATAGTACAAAATTCTTCTTTATGTCAGGAGAGTTCCCCTTGTCAGTGCCCTATGATGTTTAAAATGTATATTTGGAAATGGATACCGATTTTCAAGATCTTTTAGAGCGTTTTGCTGCATTTGGAGGTATCGCAGAAAATATTTGCCTAAGGAATGGTGCGCTTGGGCGCGGTATCTTTCCAATAGATCCATCTCGCAGGGCGAAAATCATGACTCCCAAGAGCCTTTTAATTAATCGTGAATACATAGGTATTCGCCATGATGAAATTTATATCAATGAAGTCAGTCAATTTTCAGCAAAAGAAAAAGAATTCGTCGAGTTTTATTATAATTATGCTTGGAGTAGAAATGGGAATATTCATTCCGCTGAATTTTTAAATTATATTTCAACGCTTCCCGAATCAGTTAGAAGCCAGCTTCTATGTTGCGGATTCGTAGATCAAGATCTGCTAGACGCCTCTCCCGATGAGGATAGCGTATTAAAAAGATTCATTGATGAGAGAGTTGTCACTTTTAAAGGTAATAGTGTTCTTGCATCTGTTTGGGATCTTGTTAATCATTGTTCTTTTGCTCCGCCTCTAAGGATTGCTCCTTATGGCGTTGAGACGCCGCCAATCGAGCCAGGCCCAGGAGAACTTCTCTTTAAATATAGTGGAAGAAATAGCCCTATGAGTATGTGGAGAAAATATGGATTCGCATGTAGGTGTATCGTGGCATATAGCATTCCCTTCAAAATTAATATAAGTAATCAGTCGCTTAATGTTAGTTGTTATGGGCGGCTTGGTTTGGACTCTAAAGAAAAAAAAGGCTTTTCTATTGAGGGTGACACTCTTTCAATTAAGTCGCTTCCAGTGGGTTGTTTATCCATCGGTCTTCCATTTGAGAACTTTAAGTCGATTTTATCTTCTGCTGGATTATCAACGGATGTAGCTAAGAGACTATTCCCAAAAGTTCGTGAACTGAATTTAAAGTCTAGGAGTGATCTCGTTGATAATCTTCAGGAGGCTGGTTTGGGTGCGAAGGCTGAATTGTATAAAGCTTTGATGTATGAGATTGAGCTCATTGGAAGTTCTTCATTCGGTTGATCTATTGATGGAAACAGTCTCTTTTGTGAATCTTTCTCCCAGAGATGAAATCGCCTCTATGTAGTTTAAGTTGTTTAAGTTGTTTTTGTTTTGATTAACTACTTTGTAAGCGATGTCTTTAATTTTTTGAAGGTCTCCTTCCCCATATACGCTCAAGAGATTTAATAATCCCTCTGGGTTATCAGGCTTTAGTTCCAGTGATTTAAGGGTGGAAGCAAGAGCTTGATCAAAGTTGCCGAGGTCTTTGTAGATGGCGCCCAGGCTCATATGGGCATCGGGGTTATCAGGCTTTAGCTCGACTGATTTAAGGGTGGAAGCAAGAGCTTGATCAACGTTGCCGAGGTCTTTATAGATGGCGCCCAGGTTCTTGTGGGCATCTGGGTTATCAGGCTTTAGCTTGAGTGATTTAAGGGTGGAAGCTAGAGCCTGATCTAGGCTTCCGAGGTTTTTGTAGATGCCGCCCAGGTTCATGTGGGCGTCGGGGTGATCAGGATTGAGTTCGAGTGATTTGAGAGTTGCTGCAAGAGCTTGATCAAGGTTGCCGAGTTCGTTATTAATGTTGGCCAGGTTCATATAGGCAGTTGGGTTGTCAGGCTTGAGTTCGAGTGATTTGAGAGTTAAGGCAAGAGCTTGATTAAGATTGCCAAGATCCTTGTAAATGCTGCCCAGGTTCATGTAGGCAGTGGGGTTATCAGGCTTGAGTTCGAGTGATTTGAGCGTTGAGGCAAGAGCTTGATCAAGGTTGCCGAGATCTTTGTAGATGCTGCCCAGGTTCGTGTGGGCATCGATGAGACCTGGATTTAGTCCTATGGCTTTTAACGTGGATTTAAGTGCATTGTCTAGGTCTCCTGCCTTCCATTTTAGATATCCATTCCTCTCTAAATATTTGGTATTGCCGGGCGAGATCTCTAGCGCTCTATCTGATATCTTGATCGCTTTTATTGGGTCCTTCTCTTGTAATAAAGCAGAATAGTTGTGGAGAATGTCTGGATTATTTGGTTCAATTGCTATTGATTTTTCGAAAAGTCGTGAGGCTCTTTCATTATTTCCTAGTGCCTTTTCAATTGTTGCTAGTAGTCCGAGGGCAAAACTATTTGTCTCATGTGCCTCTATTGCCTGGTCTAGCAGAGTCTTTGCGCTTATAAGATCTCCCTGTTGGTATGCAATGAGTGATTGGCTGATAGCTTCTTTTGTTTTTGATGGGCTCCTTTGGCGTTTCGTCTTTCGACTCTGCTGAGTCTTCCCAAAACCTGCCATTCGCCGCTTGATCTTTTCAGCATCTTAAGTTGTGCTCAGGCTTTTTCAGGTTCTCTCTATGCCACTCCTTCACTACTCAAGATGCTGATCCAGCTCTCGTTGTATTCGTGGCGTCAACCCCACCTCAGTACTACACCACATCCTGCCCAACTACTGGGTTAAGTTGGCAGCCAATTTCGCTAAGTGAATCAGCAGCAGGGTTTTGTCGTTGCTATGAGCGGCAGCAGGTGGCCAGTTGAAGCTGCCCGTGATCAGGGTTTTGTTGTCGATCGCCGCGAACTTGTGATGCATCTTGTTTCCCTTAGGGATGCGTGTTCAACCAACAACTTCTTGCTGAACTGGTTTTGAGGGAATCGCTCAGGGATGCTCTTGCCTCTTCCAACTCCATAAGGCAATACCTAAGCCAGAAGATAATGGTTCTTGTGTTGAGACGTGTTAGGGCTTCGAAGCGTTACTGGATTTGTTGTTCTGGCGTGGCAGATAGGGAGAAGCCTCTAGTTCTGTTGGAGCTTTTTGGAGACAGGCCAGTTGCGCTGCTGTATTTAGGCGGGCCTGTGACGAACATCACAGAACCGCTTAATACAGGTTACTACCTCTGCCATTGAATTCGGAGATGTTGTGTATGACGAGAACACAACTCCACCCTTTCTGTCCATTATGACCAAGACCTTTATTACAATCCAAAAGATCATCACGGCCCCTCTTCTTGCTTTTGCATTAATGGCACCTATGCCTAAAAATTATCAGTCTGAAAAGGTGTTCCAATATCAGTATGAAGGCTCATTTCAGAGCTTAAAGACAACTTCACTCGCTACGAAGGACATCCTCGTTACGGCTTATGGTTTCTAAATGTGTGCTTCAACTAATCCATGCGTTAAGGCAAAAACCGCTGCCTGTGTTCTATCTCGTACTCCTAGCTTGTGAATTGCTGTACTGACGTGGCTTTTAACTGTTTCAGCAGAAACAAACAGTGAATCAGCGATTTCACTATTTTTTATCCCACGAATAATGCATTGAATAACTTCTAGTTCTCTTTCTGATAATGGGTCTACAAGAATCGGTGCTGGTTTGACATTTGCTGTTGCTGCTTCAAGTACAACCCTTGGATAGTAAATGCCTCCCTTGTTGGTTGTTCTTAAGGCGTTAATGAAGTCGCCGTCTCCTGTGCCGATGGAAGAGACAAACATTACTCCGTCTGCTCCAGCCTCCATCGCTTCTTGAACCACCTCTGGGGTTTCACGTGATAAGAAAATGAGAGCTTTGAGGTGTTGTGATTGTCTCTTCGCTTTCTCTACAAGCCTTATCCCATATCCCCTTTCAAGGTCTTCACTCGTAATTAAGAGGTCTGGATTGCTTTCAAGTTGTATTTGCAGTGCCTCATCTTCCGTTGTAGTGCTACCTACCAAGGATTGCAGAATTGGTTCTGCAAGACTAACTGCGGTTAGTGTGAGCCGGTTTTTCGAGCAAACTAAAACCTTTTTGTTTGCCAGCATCTGCTTGCAGGCATCAGCTGCTTCCTTGAAAGTGCCCTCAGACGGGTCAATTCTCACCTGTTTTGTTCTGTGAATAGATGATTTGATGATACCTCTGCATTAGCCTTTTGCCAATCTTGTAAATTTAATATTTAGGAGCTATCTGCTTCGTTTTGCCCTTCGATTGATATTTTAATAGTTGATATCATAAGGGGATCTAGTATTGGTGGCTCTTTAGCATTGTTTTGGAGGCTTGATATCGTTTGGTTGATGTACTTAAGGTTTCCAGTCAGGCTGCCTATTGATCATGCTTAAGCGCGGCTTCCTTGTGACTATTCCTTCTCTGTTTGATGATTTCTTCTCAAAAGAGCTTGCCTCATTTTTTAGATCGATCCTTGTTGCTCTTTGTAACTGTTTGTTGATGACGAGATGTCTTCCTTGGTGGCCTCTCCGGTTTGGATAGAGGCCGCAGAACTCATTGGCTAGCATACTGATCTCAGATCACGGCATAAAAAGGCTGCTCCGGCCAGAGAGCATGTTTGAGCATGCGTCTGCACTATTCAGGCCATGAGCATGGGCTATCACGCCATCTGGAGCTGCAGTCCAAGAGGCTGTCACGTAAGCACTCTTGTGATGTTCACTTGTTGGCTGATGTTGTTGTGAATCTTTGGTCTTCTGTCGCTGCAAGCTGCCTTGCCCCCTTCAGAGGGCCAGGCTGTGAACTTACGACTTGATTACAAGCCTGAATATCAATCAGTGAAGAGCAGAAGCGCTCTTGAGGCTGATTAGTTTTTGTCAGTCAATGACTTGGACATCGCAGCTGCAAGAGCAACGCAACCAGCGACAATCAGATAACCCATGAGATTTGTTTGAAGACCTAAGCATCATTTGATTTGGTGGTGCCTGTTGACTGTCTCCGATGAGACCAAATCCTTAATCGATCAGCCCTTTGTTGTCTGCTCTCTTGCTCAAGCAAGGCCTGGATAGTGACTGGCAATTGGATCATCCGTGAAGGATGCCGCCCACCCTCCTGATTTTTTGAAAAAACGAATCACGCAGTAGCTCGGGTTCGCGCCCATGTCGAACCAGTGCCGGGTTTCCGCTGGAATGGCGATCCAATCATTGGCTTCGCAGATCAGCTGAAGCACCTCCCCATTGATATGGAGTGAAAACAGGCCGCGACCCTCCACAAAAAACCGCACTTCGTCTTCCGCATGCTGATGTTCGCGCAGAAATGTTTGGCGCGATGGTTCGCTGCTGGGCTGATCTCCACCAACGCGCATTACATCCACTGTTCCGTATCCATCGCTTTTTTGGACGGAACGGATCAGTGATTGATAGGCAAGCAGAATCTGCTCTTGACTGGCCCCTTGTTCAAGCCCTGGCTGGCTTGGCCAGCGTTGAAACTTGATCCCTCGCGTTTTGAGTTCTGCGCTGATCAGGGCGGGATTGCTGGTGCTGAACAGTGGCTGCGCTGCTGAAGCACGGCCTGCAGTCATCTCTGACGCCTGTGTTGCGTAAATCCTCAGCTGCGTCATCAGCGCTGCGTTGCCTGAACCGCACTCCTGTTTAGCCCTGACGAGTCTCTGGCGTGGCGTCTGTCCCACCGGACACTGTCATTGTTGGGCTGTTGGTTGGGGATCTTGTGCCTCACGCTCTGCAATTGATCGGAGTGGGCCCTGGTGATCCAGAGCTTCTCACCATTGCTGCTGTTCGCGCGATTGAAACCGCCGATGTGGTGGCTTATCCCGTTGCTCGTGCTGATGCTGATGGGATGGCTTGGACCATTGCCTCTCGCTGGACGCGTTCAACGCAACGGCGACTGCCTCTGGTTTTTCCGATGGTGGCGGAAGCCGAGCCGAGATTGAAGGCTTGGCGTCATGCTGCCGATTCGCTCGCGTCTGAGCTGCGACGAGGTTTATCGGTGGTTTTGCTCTGTGAAGGTGATGCCTCTTTGTTTGCCTCAAGCAGCTATGTGCAACTGGCACTTCGCAAGCAGCATCCTGATTTCAGGGTCAAGTTGATTCCAGGTGTTCCGGCGGTTTGTGCTGCAGCAGCTGCTTGCGCAGAGATGGAGATTGATTGGCCTCTCGCCTTGCAACAAGAGGGGGTGCTGATTCGTCCTTGCCCAGACCGTGTTTCTGATCTGGAGCGATTGCTTGAATCAGCTGAATCGAGCTCGATGGTGCTGGCATTGATCAAGCTGGGACAGCGATGGCCATGGGTTCGAACTTGCCTTGACCAGCGTCAGCTGCTCGAGGGCTCCCTCTTCGCGCAACGGGTGGGTTGGCCTGATCAGGTCTTGGCGCGGGCAACCGACATTCCCGCTGAATCGAAGCCTTATTTTTCACTGCTGCTGATTCGGCAGACTTGGCCTGAGGTATTGCCGTGACGGAAAGCGTTTCGTTTCTCACGTCTTTGAATTGGCTCGGGCTGGTTCACCCCGTTCTGATGATTTTGTTTGTCTATCCGGTGGTGGGTGCCACGATTCGGTTAGGCATCTTGGCCCGGGAACGGCGGCTGGATCTCAATCCGATTGCGCCAACGGTGCCGGTGGAACACGCCGATCACGGTCGTTGGGTGACGGGGGGAATGGTGTTGGCGGTGTTGGTGGCGTTGTTTCACAACGCTTTGG
>Ga0213863_10003123_pt1 | contig 11492 bp, 9 predicted proteins | sample PICome_8_FD_160128 | JGI IMG/M metagenome (GOLD analysis project Ga0213863, IMG submission 160128) | Coastal seawater microbial communities near Pivers Island, North Carolina, United States - PICO497 | ecosystem: Environmental > Aquatic > Marine > Coastal | place: USA: North Carolina | collected... | reverse complement strand
CGTTTTTTATAAAAAAATATATAGAATTATTTCTTCATATATTTTCATACAAAGTTTAAATTTAAAAAACCCAGTCATATATTTAAATAAATCTAATGTTTCTGAAATTATGTTAAAAAAAAAAAATTTAAAAAACTTAAATTATTATAGAGCTTTTGGTACTTTAGATTGCTCTAATTATTTGTATGAATATAACGAAGAAAAATCCTCAATTACTAAATCTATTATTAACATTTTAAAATTAATATCATTAATTTTTTATTCATCATTTAAATCATTACCTAATGAACTAAAAGATAAAGCAATATTTTTTATTCATCCAGATCATAATTATTTTAAAAATTTATTATATAGGAAATTGACTATCTGCAATAAGTATTATTTCTCAACTTTCTATTCCCCTTACAAAATAAAATATAATGAAAATAATTACGATATAAGATGTATTGATTTTTCAAGCATTATAATTGTTTTGAAAAATAGTATTAAAATTTTAAATACTTTTAAAGTGAATAATTTGTTTAATCTGGAAGACAAGATATTAATAATTAGAGAATGTTTTAATATTTTTTATGTTAAAAACTTTTTAAAAATAATTAAACCTCCATTGTTTTATAGTAACTATGAAAGCTGGATGTGCCTTCTATTTCAGGAATTGTCTGATAATTATAATTGTATTACACTGGCTTCAACATCTAGTTATGGTTACTTCCCTGCAAAATACGACGTGTCACATCAAGTAAAATTTTGTGATATTTATTTTGTTTGGGGGAAAAAGCATTCAGATTTAATTTTGAGTTCAGGTGATCAGTCTAATTATCACCTTGTCGCAGGATATACCAATAAGGTAAATTTATTAAAAAAATATACTAAACATAAAAGATTAATATGTTTTTGTGATAATTCTTTATTTGATGATATTTACTTGAATAAAAAAGAAGCAGTAAAAATAACAAAGTTTTTAGTTAAGTTTGCTAACAATAATAATTATAAGTTAGCAATAAAAACAAAAAAAAATCAGCATATCTATCATAAGTTAAAAGAAAAAAACTCTTCAATAATTATAGATATTGATAATAAATTAGGTTCAATTGATCAATATCACAAAGAAACAATTTTTATTGGGTATTCTTTATATACAATAGGTATATTAGCATTAAAGCAAGGTAATATAGCTTTATTTTTTGATGAACATGACCATATCTGGGATGAATTTAAAGAAGTACTTAATGATAATATCATAAAAGATAATAACGATCTTTTGAGTAAAATAAAGTATCTTAAAAAATTAAAAAAAGAACAAAAGAAAAATAATGTCTCAACTTTAATAAATTTAGAACCAGTCGATTCCAACGAAAAGATCATAGACTATTTATTAAATTATCTTAAAAATTTCGATACTTCTAAAAGACAAACCATAGAAAAAGTTAACAGACTATTTACAAAAAAGTGGGGCAAACATGATTTGTTATTTGATAGAAAGAAAAATAATCTTAAAATTAAAACTTTTTTATAATATCAAATTGAAGTTTTATATCTGTTATTATTTTTTATTTGTCATCTTTATATGCTATAAAATCTACATGTCTTACACCACAAGAACCTCTGAAAAGTATCTCAGTATTTTTAATAAACTCTAATACAGCTTTTTTTTCACCTCTATTAACAATTTCAATAAAGTTTTCTGTTTCTCTTAAAAACAATTTTAATTTTTCTTTAACTGGTAACAAAAAGTCTACGTCTTTAAAATCAGTTATCAATTTATTCGAAATATTTTTTACTGCCTCTTTATCTAATACTGAGCTGCTTTGAAAATTAGATAATAAGTTAGATAGATTAGACATGCCGGAAGCTGTTTGCTCCATTGTATTGTTGAAACTTAATAGATAGTCTTGATCTTCTGCTGTTTGCATCATCCAAATCATTTCAGGAATAGAAAATAAATTTTCTAATAGATATGGATCAAATTTATTTAAATGCAAAAAAGAATTACCTAAAATATTAGGTATTACAGGAGGGTAACTGGAGTAAAGAGAAAGGCCTGCTTTCTTTGTCCAATGTCTTACTTCTTGAACAGACGGATCATCTTGGCTTTGAATAACCCATCTATCAAAAATTATTGCTCTTCTTGTCCTTGGTATTGTTTTTTCACTTCTATCAATATCCTCTTTAAAAAATAACTCTGAAATTTCAACCATTTCGTCAGGAGTTTTTGCAAATTTATAAACAGCAAATCTTTGAAGCATATTTTGAAATCCTCCAGCTTTATTAGGATCCCCAAAAATCAAAAAACCACCAGGTTTTAAAAATGAAGCAATGTGTTGAAAAGCAAGCTCTTTAGCTGCTGTATGGGAAAGCACACCTCTGCAATGAACTATATCATATTTTTTACCGTCGTTAGGTTGGTAGTCAAAAATAGAAGATAGAACAAATTTGTGTTCTTCTGGATTATTTGCATAGTCTTGAAATACTTTTTTTGAAATTTCTTGAGCCTTAATATTCATTTCAACAAGAGTACATTTTGCACCCCAATTAGCTAAGTAAAGTGTGTTTTCACCTGTTCCTGCTCCAAAGTCTATTAGGTCCATATTTTGAAACATATTTTTAGGAAATTTAAAATGATCTCTGTAATAGTTTTCAGCTGTTTTTACATGATTTTGAAAAGTTGATTTATCTTTATGAGAAAAGTATATCGAGGGAATTTCTTCTTTGAACGTTTTCAGTGTTTCATTTTCTGTTTTTTGTATTTTCTCTGATTTTTCTATTATATTAGTCATTTTTTTCTCCATTATTAATATTTTTGAATAAAATTTTTACTATATTTGTTATTTTTTTTGATATTTATGGGGCAATCATACAAGCATCTAATCTAGAATAATTTAACATTATATCTTCATTATTATTGTTATTATGATTAACTTTAGAACTAAATCCGCAACTAATTTTCAACTTTTTAAGTATTTCAATTGTATCTTTGTTTCTAGAATTAAGAGGATGCGACATACTTTTTGGCTTAATACCAGTTATTTTTTTTATAATGTTAAAATTTTTATTATATTCCTTGTATTGTTCATCTTTATTCAAAGTTTCCATGCTAAAAGGGTGAGTGTGTGAATGCAAACCAATTTCATGACCTTTATTAGCAAGGTCCTTAACTTCATTTTCATTCATCCATAATTCGTTAGCAATGTTTTTAATCGTGAGATTTTCTTTATCTATAATTTCCTCAATAATTGTATCAAATTGTTTTAAAGTTAACAGGCTATTTCTGATATATCTATATTCCAAATCGTTGTGAGAATAAAATGGAAAAAAACTGAACATTTTTTTCTTGTATTGTTCAAATTTACTTTTATTTATTTTTAAATTAAATTTATTTAAGTAACTTTTAAAAATAGTTAAAAAAAGCTCAATAGATTCATACTGATTAGTTATTAAATAATTTGCAATTTCATTTTTATCGTAAGAACAAGAGAATGTTTTAGTGTATATGAAATAAAATGCCTTAATATTGAATTCATCTAAAATAGGTGAAGCAATTTCATATTGACTTTTTAAACCATCGTCAAAAGTCAAACAAAATTTAGATTGCTTCATCTCTTCACTGTTCTTTATATTCATCCATTCTGAAGGTGAGATAATGTTTTGTGGGCCAATTTTATGTATAATATTTCTAAAAATGCTGTCAGATATGGAGCCTTGACCAAGTGGTTTCGCACCAGTTTTATGAAGCCTATGGAACATCAAGCCAACCGGAAAGTTATATTTTTCAAATAATAAATTATTCAAAATAACTCTCTAGTTTACTTTCTCTTACAGTATCTAACGTTGCGCAATGAATGCCACCGCCTTGTGTATAAATATGTCTCATTTGTAGAGGTATAACTGTAAATTTCTCTTTTTCTAGTACTTTAATCAATTTTGTCTGTCTTTTATCAACAATTACAGTTGACTGATCTAATGACAGAAAATTCATGCCTACCCATGGAGAAGACATATCGTGTAAATTAGTTTTAAACCCTAGTTGATTTAATTCCATTCCAATAGGGTCTCTAATTGTTTTTTGAAAATTCAGTTCTTGATCTGATGTTGGCGCGACATCACCAAAATATATTTTATCCCATTTATTAAATAATTCAGGACATGTATCAGGACTAACCCTTTTATTATTAATCATTATCAAGCCAGGACGTAAAGCCATAAGAGTAGAGTCAATATGACTAGAACGGTAGATACTATCTGTAACATGTATATTGTATTCTGGTTCTAAAATTGATTTTAACCATTTTACTGCTTTCATATTTCCTGAGGAAGATAGCAAGAAAAGAAGATCTTTTCCCATTCTTAAAGTATTAGCTGCTTCAAAAAGAATTTCATTTTCAGATAATTTATGGAGTTTTTCTGTTCTTCCATTAGTTAATTCTCTATATTTTAGATCTTCATCCGTTAATACTCTTTGATTTTCATCTCTATAATATGGTGTTAATGCTTCATAATTTAACACAGGTTTAGGTGCGGCTATCCATTTAAATCCCTTATCAAAATATTCATACCATATATCATAAAAAGCCGTAGTTTCATAAAACCTGGCGGGCAAAAAAGATGGACTTTCAATCACGTAGTTGCCAACAACTAAGTTCAGATCTCTGGCATTATACGCATTGTTACTATTTGCAGACCAATCAGGCGTCCCAAAAAAAATTTTTTGATCTAAGGCTTTTGGCCTATGAACTTTTGCTCCAAAATCTTCAATAACCTTAGCCAAGCCTTGGAGGTCCTCTTCTACCTCTTCATAAAACCATGATGGACACGCTTTTTTAGCTAGTGCATCTGCTTTTTCTATTATATCAGGCGTTGGCGGATCTGATTTAAGCCAAGTTAACGTTGCAGTAGTTCCTTTGGATGTTCCTACAATAACTTCTTTTAATTTATCCCATTCATTATGTGAGTTCACTTTACCTAGTTCAAAAGGATTCATTATCTAATCTTTCATCAAATTTTTAAAAAACATATTCTATTTCTGCAAATAAGTTATTAACAAACTCGCCCCAATATATCAAATATTTATTCTAAATTAATAAATTATTAACTTGCATGAATAATCTATAAAAATTATAAATTTAAAGTTATTTTTTATGATAAATCGATTGGATTTTAATGTCATCTAATTGGAAGAAAACTCTTATTAATCCTGAATCATCAATAGATGAAGCTATAAAAAAACTTGATAAATCTGGTTACGGTATTCTTCTTGTTGCAGTTGATAATAAACTAGTTGGAACGATTACTGATGGGGATATAAGAAGAGCCCTGATAAAACACCTTCCTCTTAACTCTCCAATTAAAGATGTAATGTACACAAAACCTTATACTGCTAATCATAAGACAAGTTCTGACAAACTCTTAAATATTTTATCTAGAAACAATATAATGCAAATACCTTTAGTAGATGAAAGTCATCAATTAGTAGGTATTAAAACATTAAAGAAATTAACTCAAAAAACACGTTATAACAATACTGTTTTTATAATGGCAGGCGGTTTTGGAAAAAGACTTATGCCGCTTACTAGGAAAAAACCTAAACCAATGCTAGAATTTGATGGAAAGCCACTTCTCGAAAAAATAATTCAACAGTTTATTAATTCAGGGTTTCATAATTTTTATATATCTACTTTTTATAAATCAGAAGTTATAAAAAATTACTTCCAAGACGGTCTTAATTGGGATGTCTCTATTAAATATATTGATGAACTAAAACCACTTGGCACAGCTGGTGCATTAAGCTTATTGCCTTATAAAAACTTTAATTCTCCTATTGTGATGATAAACGGGGATTTAATAACAGACCTCAATATTAACAACCTTTTGTCATATCATAATGAACAAGACAATATGATTACAATAGGTGCCAAAAAGTATGACATTCAAGTTCCATACGGAGTTGTCGAAACGATTGACTACAAAGTCAAATCAATAATTGAAAAACCCACACATTACTTTTTTATAAATGCAGGCATTTATGTAATTAACCCACAAATTATTAATCATTTATTAATTAATAAAAAAATTGATATGCCTCAATGGATCACACAGCTAATAGAACAAAACGTAAATATAAATATTTTTCCAATACATGAATATTGGTTAGATATCGGTGAAAAATCACAATACGAAGAAGCTAAGCTTAAACATTAAAGATTTAATTTTATACTTAAATTTTATAATACCACTTAAACCACTCAACAAAATTAGCTATTCCTTTTTCAATATTTGTCTTTGGCTTGTAATCTATTAAATTATATAAATTTGTACTATTTGAGGATGTTTTAAGAACATCACCAAGTTGTTCTGGTAAAAACATTTTCTTTGCAGATTTACCAATAACTTTTTCTAAAGTGTTAATATATTTCATTATAGATATTGGATTTTCACTCCCAATATTGTATATATGGTGACTATTCCCAATTGAGCCACTTTCAATTTTGTCAATTAACCTACTAATACTCTCCGTTACATCGCTAACGTATGTAAAGTCACGAATTAATTTTCCTTCATTAAATATATTAATTTCATCATCCATTAGAATTGCATTAGTAAACTTAAATAAAGCCATATCTGGACGTCCCCAAGGACCGTAAACTGTAAAAAATCTTAGACCTATTATTTTCATTTTGTATAGATTAGCATATGTAAAGCCCATTAATTCATTGGATTTTTTAGTTGCTCCATATATTGAAATAGGGTGGTCAGTATTATCATTTTCACTAAAACTTTTTTGTTTTCCGTTACCATATACTGAAGAAGAACTAGCATATATTAATTTATTAATTTTAAACTCTTTGCAAGATTCTAAAATATTTAAAAAACCTTTTACGTTTGTATCAATATATGTGTAAGGGTTTTGAATTGAATACCTCACACCTGCTTGAGCAGCTAAGTGAATTACTAAATCAAACTTAAATTTTTCAAATAGACTGGAAACTTTTTCTGTATCAGTGATTTCTAACTTCTTAAATGTGAACTCATAATGATCTTTACTTAGTTCATTTAAACGAGATTTCTTTAGCTCTACGTCATAATAACTATTTAAATTGTCTATACCAACAATCTCGTGACCTTCTTCTAACAACTGCTTAGCAGTGTGCATCCCAATGAAGCCTGCAACTCCAGTTATTAGCATTCTCAAATTAATTTCTCCTAACTCATAGATTTAATGATTTTTTAATCAATTTTTGTCTTTTTTTTAATTTTTTGTTTGTAGGAACAAGATAGTTCATCATACCGTTCTTAACTCTACCTAGCTTAATCATTAAAATAGTGGAAATAATATTCAAGCATATTTTTTGAGCTGTGCCTGCTTTTAATCTTGTTGAACCAACAACAGGCTCAGGGCCTGTGTCTAATATGATGTTAAATTCAGAAATTTCATTGAGTAAAGAGTTTTTATTATTAGAAATACCAATAGTTAAGGCACCTTTTTTTCTTGATTCTTTTAGAACTTGACAAGTAAATGGCGTATTACCACTTGCAGCCAAGCCTATAATAATATCATTTTCATTAACTTTTAGGTCAATTACTTTAGCTATAGCATCGTTTTTATCGTCTTCTGCATTTTCTAAAGGTCTTAGAAGGGCTGCATTTCCACCAGCAATCATATAATCAATTCTGCTATGTGGCCAACCAAAAGTTGGATATAGTTCTGAACCATCCTGAACTCCTATTCTTGCTGAAGTCCCTGCACCGCAATAAATGATACGCCCGCAACTACTTTTATTTAACCTAAGTAAGATTTGATCAATTACATTATGAATATACTCTTTTGCATCAGAAACAGATTTTATTGCCTCATGATTAGAATTCACTAATAAATCAAAACTCGAACTGTCGTCCAATTTATCAATATCTTGGTGATTATTTGATTTCATTTCTGTTGGTGGTAATGTGTACTTCATGTTTAATTTAAACATTTATATATCAAAAAGTGAAGAGAAATTAATGTTCAAAAACACTCAAAAAATATTAGCTCTTGGCCTAATGTCTGGAACCAGCATGGACGGCATAAACTTGAGTATAGTAGAGACTAACGGTATATGTTTAAACGATCTGGGTATTAATAAAATAATTCCCTATTCAAAAAAAACACTAGATGCACTTTATAATATTTTAAAAAAACTTCCTAAATCTCTAGATAATGAAGAGTTAATTTTAGAAACGAGTAAACTTGTAACTTATGATCATTATCAATCTATAAAATCACTTTTAAACGAGACTAATATCAAACCTGATATAATTGGCTTTCATGGCCAAACAGTTTATCATAATCCTAATAAAAAAATTAGCATACAAATAGGTGATCCTGAATTACTAAGCAAATTACTAAATATAAAAGTTGTAGGGAATTATAGACAAAAGGATATAGAAAATGGTGGTCAAGGAGCACCAATTGCTCCAATTTTTCATAAACATATAATAGAAAAATTTAAATTAGAACTGCCTTGCTGTTTTTTAAATATTGGAGGTGTAAGCAATATTTCTTATTGGGATGGTAGTAAATTAATTGGGTTTGACTGTGGGCCTGGAAACTCATTGATGGATGATTACATGAGATACCAATTTAACCTGGAATATGATAACTCAGGTGATCTTGCTAACTCAGGTAAGGTTATAAAACCAATGGTTAATAAGTTTTTTGAGGATCACTTTTTTAAAAAACATTACCCTAAATCTTTAGATAAATTGTATTTTAATTATATTTTAGATGTTTTAAAAAAAAATAATTTTTTGCCACAAGATATTATGGCAACTCTATCAGAATTAACTGCTAAAAGTATTATTTATTCTTTAAAGTTTTTACCTAAGAATCCTGAAAATATATATATTATGGGTGGAGGTATTTACAATCACAACTTAATTAACTCATTAAAACGTTCTCATTTCAAAAATTTTTATATTATCGACGACATCGGTTTAAACGGCTCAATGATAGAAGCAAATCTAATAGCATATCTTGCTGTAAGAAAATTGAGAAATTTTCCTTCTACCTTTCCTGAAACAACAGGAAACTCTAAGCCAACTTGTTTAGGTGAATTATTTTTACCTACTATAAAGTAATTTATATAAAGCTTGTTTCTTTATTTTTATAAAACTGGTTTATTTTTGGTGCCAATGGAAGTAAACTTCTAACATCTGAAAAAGGAAATGACTTTTGATGACGATAAGCTTCTGCAAAGTTGTCTTCAGTATCATTACATTGCGCTGACCTATATCGATTCATTAAACTTGCTGCCCTTAAAAACTTCTTTGGTGATTGGCTTTTATGAGCAAGAATTGCTTCTCGTTTTTGATCAAATACAGAAGAAATATCTATATAAATCTCTGGATGAAAATTTATTCCCATTAAAGTGTCACTAAATATTACTGGGCAAATAAATCCAGTTGCCTGTGTAACAAAATATGATAAAGCCCTATGGTCTGGATGATAATCTTCTGGTGCATGAGTAATTATTAAATCTGGATTATGAAACTTGATTTTTTTACTGAGGGTACTAATAGCGTCATTTTCACTAGATAAACTACCATCAGAAAACCCTAAAAATTCTGGTTTTCCGAGTTTTCTTAAGGCTTTAATTGTTTCTTCCATTCTAATCGACTTCAGATTATCATTTGACAACACGTTACCTGCGGCACCATCAGTTGCAACAATCAAACCTATATCATCGCCTCTTTTTGCACACATTGATAACAATCCAAACATGAAAATTTCTATATCATCTGGATGAGCTCCAATTGCTAAAATTTTCATTATATTTTTCTCCTAATTTAGTTATTATAATATTCTAATTTAACTGAAGATTTCAAATGAAAAAAAATAAAAACCAAAGTGATGATGTCAATGGATATATAGAGGGGTATTATGGCCGTTTATTAAATTGGGAAGATAGAAAGCTTATCATTAAATCATTAAAAAAAAATAAAATGAACACCTACTTTTATGCTCCTAAAGAAGATATAAACCATAGATTGGATTGGAGAAAAAATTATTCGGTAAAATGGCGTAAAAATTTTAGAGATTTTAATAACTTTAGCCAACAATTTAATATTAGAGTAATTGCTGGTATCGCTCCTGGGATAGACTTTGATTTTGCAAATTTTAATAACACATTTGATACAAATGTTAAATCTGACATTAATATACTTGTTCAAAAGTCACAACAACTGATTAGTGACGGTGCAACAGCAATTGCACTTTTATTAGATGATATATCTAACGACTTTCAAAAAAACTTTGGTAATAAAGTATCGGAGGGGAAAAGTCATGCTACTTTGGCAAATGTACTTTCTAAAAAATTAAACGCAAACATTTTTTTTGTTCCCCGAGTTTATGCAGATGAATTGATTGAAGAGAGTCCAAATTATTTAATTGATTTGCACGCCAGCTTAAATAAAAATATTAAAATTTTTTATTGTGGGGAAAATGTAGTTTGCAAAACTTTACCAAATTTTCCAAAAATAAATAATAAATTTCTGAATCAAATTGTGTATTGGGATAATTATTATGCCAATGACTATTGTCCTAGACGTTTATTTGTTGGACCTTACAGTGGTAGGAAAAGTTTTAAAAATATTATGATCAACGCTACAGGATTAATTAAAACTGATCTTTTGATATTAGATATAATTACAAGTACGATAAATAAAAAAAACCCTAACAAAGCCTGGCTTGAAACTTTGAATGCCCATAAAGTACCTTTAGTTTTCAATCAAATTAAAAAGTTTTTTTTAAAACCAGATTTCAGTTCCGTCCCACCTTTAAATAATTATAGCTTTAATTCCAAATATTTCGAAGCTTTAGAGTTACTTTTATGGTCTTGGAAAAGTCAACTATCTAGAGAATGGTACCCTTATTTATTTGGTTTAAAGCACGATTTACAACTCAATCAAAGAACATTAACCTCAGAGCGGTTAATAAAAACACAAAATTTACCACTAGCTCAATATATTAAAAAAGGAGAATTATAATGAAAAAAATAGGTTTTATTGGATTAGGTAATATGGGATCCAAAATGGTTATAAATCTTTTGAATGCTAATCATGAGGTTATTGGTTTTGATATTAATGAAAAACTCGTCGATCAACTTGTTTCTAAAGGCCTTAAGAAAGCCTCTAACTTAAATGAGATAACGAATGATATTGATATAATAATAACAATGCTACCTAATGGAGAAATTGTAAAGAAAGTTTACGACGATATTATAAATAAGTTAAAACCAAACACTTTAGTTACAGACTGTTCCACAATTGATGTTAATACAGCCATTAAATTACACGAGATGTGTAAAGCCAAAAATATTTTATCTCTTGATGCGCCTGTATCAGGTGGGGTTGGAGGTGCAGAAAATGGTACATTGACATTTATGGTTGGTGGAAATGAAACAGCATATAAGTTGATGTTACCTTTGTTTGAGGCAATGGGAAAAAAATCAGTTTTATGT
>Ga0213863_10003119_pt1 | contig 11515 bp, 11 predicted proteins | sample PICome_8_FD_160128 | JGI IMG/M metagenome (GOLD analysis project Ga0213863, IMG submission 160128) | Coastal seawater microbial communities near Pivers Island, North Carolina, United States - PICO497 | ecosystem: Environmental > Aquatic > Marine > Coastal | place: USA: North Carolina... | reverse complement strand
GAGACCGCCTAAAACAACCGACTCACCCGAACGCACCGCGACCCGGCTTTCGATACTCCGCTCCAGAAAGCGTCGATTGCCGGTGACATCAATATTGCCAACGTCGGTCACAGTCTGAAGTACGTCCATCGTCACCAAACCGCCCGCATTCACCGAGGGGCGCACCGTTAACTGCACTCCAGTGTCTTTGTAACTAATGTTTTGAATGGTATTGCCACCGTTGGTGACTGTTGAACCGCTATTGATGGGCACCTGATCGCCTACCTGAATCGTGGCTACATTATTATCAAGTACCATGACTGAAGGTGTGGAAATCACATTCACCAGTGATTCTGTCGCCAACGCTTTGAGTACCGCCACGATGCCGCTTCCCCCCGAAACGGTATAGCTAAATCCTTGAGCCAGCTCTGAAACGGCACCCTCAGCGCCACCAAGGTTGAACTGACCGTCAGATATCACACCAATGCCAGAGTAATCTGAACCTCCAAGCTGGTTATTAAACGTCCATTCCAACCCGTACTTCAGGGAATCGCTTAACGTAACCTCAACAATGCTGGCTTCGATTAACACCTGCGTTGGTGGTACGTCGAGCTTTTCAACAGCAGCTTTTATAGTTTTGTATTGCATGCCCGTGGAATAAATCATCAAGGAGTTGTTTTCTTCGTCTGCCACTACGCGCACGTCAGCCGTCGGATCATTGGTATCACCGTTGCCAGTGTCAAGCTGAATGGCCGATACAGTTGTACCGCCTCCGTTGCCACCACGATTGCTAGAACCGGTTCGGCGATTATTGTTGTTGCTGCCGTTGCGCCCTGCTCCACCTCGAGAGTTACCCCCACCGATGCTCTCTTGATTCATACCCGGCGCCGTATTGCGATTGTCTAGGGCTGAACGCCCGCCGCCTCCTTGCGAACCTCCGGAATAAATGTTGGTAAGCAGCATCGCCAAACGACTTGCCGTCGTGTTTTGGACCGGATAAACATACAAACGTTTTTCAGCGCCATTCTCGGGGGCTCGATCTAAACGCTCAATCCAGGTTTCCATTCGATCGAGATAATGCGCGCGTGGTGTAATTACCATGACGCTGTTTAGGCGGACAAAGGGCATGATGCGAACGATATCTTGCAGTCCCTCAGAGCCTCCGTCAGAGGATGCTTCAGTGAGCAACTGATTGAGCGCCTCGACAAGCTCTTCAACGCCACTGTACTGCAACGGAAACAGCCCTACTGACATACCTTCGAGCATGTCCACATCAAAAGTCTCGATTATTTCAAGCCAGCCAGACAACTGCGCCTGAGTACCTGCAAGCATCAAAAGGTTGCGCGTGTTGTCGACGCGAACGAGGGCTTTTTCATCGGCCAGCGGTTTGAGAATCTCCGCCATACCTCCCGCACTGATGTATTGCAGCGGAATCACCATGGTGGAGTAGCCCGCCACTTGCTCATCACGACTGATTACTCGAGGCATCATTTGAGCTGCGCCTTGCGAGCTGCTCACGATAAACCGATTATCTCGACCACGAATTAACAGTACGTTATTTGCCTTTAATAGCGATTCAAGCACAGAAAGTAGCTGATCTCTCTCGATTGGCGTACGAGTGCGCAACGTCACTTCACCCGGAATAGGCCCATCAACCAAATAATCAATACCGAGAACATCCGAAAGTACTGCGTGAGTGACCTCACTCAAGGGCGCGTTTTCAAAACTCAGTGCGACCGCATCGCCGACAAACCTCACGGGATCTCTGGCTGGAGGTAGCCCTACCACCTGGTCATTACCTCGGTATTTGATGGCTTCCGCATCGACCACCTCGTCGGGCTCTTCTTCCCCATTCGCCAAGGAAGACGCCGATTGGGCTAGTGGCGCATCTGCATCTATTGCTCCTTCAGCAGGTGCTTTGGTTGCCATTTCGGCACACCCCATTGCAGAAGCAATAGCCAGCAGCAAAACTGCGCGGCTTACAGCGGTATTAAGAAAGTCTGGCGACATTCGTTTTGTCAGTATTTTTTGCGCGTGTTTCATACCTTAAATCTCTTATTGGATGCTGCCGGTTTAGGCGGTTTTCCGTAATTTCAATATCCACTATTCATTTTTGACGCCACTGCCACGAGTACCGAATTGTTGCTGATTGTCATACACCGCTAACGTGTACCTTGCGCGCAAATTCACTTTGCCAGCGGAATACAACCTGGGCAAATATCGCCCCGGCATTTCTGACACGGCAGAGACATCAGCGGACATCAGTTAGCCTTTTTTTTCTTTACGGAAGATGCCCCACCAAACGATAAGCCACCCCCGTCATCTTCTTCAGCAGGAGCCTCTACAGCAGGTTTACTGACAGATGGACTAGCTGTTACAACTTTGACACTTGGGGCTGTCAGCTCCAAAGGCAACTGTGTGCTTCTGCCACCGTTAACAAACACCGCCGCGCCGTCTTCATAGGCGCTAAACTGCCACCCTTTTACGGACTGACCTTTGTTAATTCGAGTGAACGCACCGTCAACCGTCGCAATTAACCCCAAACCATCACCTGCACCATACACGCCAAGCAAAGCAACACCCTCCAGTTTTTTAGGCGCTTTAGCCTTCGGCTTGGCTGTAACCTTGGGCGGTGGAACCAATGGTCTGCGACTCTGCCAAAACAGCGGCCGATTCAAAATTTCTGCGGCCTGCTCGTCAGTTAACCCTTCACCCAACTGTAGCGTTTGCACCGCTAACGAATCTGCTGAGGGAAACACGGGGTCTAACTCACTACTGGCCACTAGTCGCAACCCACCAAACACCAGGCTGACGAGCAGCAAGGCCAGTAGCGCAAGAACACATAACTCAATTCGCCTTTCCGTTTTTAGCGGATTTTGCTGAACCTGATAACGCGTGAGCAATTTTCCCAGACCCTTCACAGCACCGACCTCAAAGACAGTAACTGCAAGGAAACCGTTAATACCTGAGAGTCAGTCTCTTGTTTACGACGTCGCCGATTTGGAAAAGCGTCCAGTGACTCAACAAAAACAACCGGCCGAAATTGATCCAGATCAGACAAACCTTGATCCAGTTGCGTCAAGGTGCCTCTAGCCACTATTTTCACCGCCACATAGTCAAATTGATCACGCTTGCGCGGCCTCAGAACCTGACTATTGGTAATATCCATACCGGCCTCTGAGAGGATTCGACGGGCCTCGGCCTGCAGCGACGCCGCAACCGCCTCGGCAGCAGAGCTTTGAGGATAAATATGATCGGCGACCACGGTGTTAACCCCAGCCAAAGACTCCTGAATTTCTTTTTCTTTTGCGATAAGACCTTGCATGCGCGCCACCCGCGGCTCAATGCTGTTTATCTGCTCGCGATATTCACCTCGAGCCGACAACATGGTTGCCATTGCCGCTGTAAACAAATAGACAGGCAGCGTCAGGGTGAGCATAACGAGTATGGCGCTGCGACGATGACCTCGTATCCAGAGCCTCATGGTGTCACCTTCAACTCTATGTCGAGAAAAAATTGCTCCAGACCCGTATTGCCTACCCGACTGATGGCTTGAGGCGCGGTCACCTGACTAAATGCGGGCTCTTGAGTCATGGCCTCCTGCAGTGCAGCGGCATCTGTTCCACGCCCACGCAACCGAATTGAACGTCCCTCTTGAGTGAACTGTGTGACGTAAGCGGAATCGGGTAATAGCTGTGTGAGGCGAAGAATTTCAGGCTGCGGACTAGGCAACCGGCGGCTGAGCTTATTGAGCTCAGCAATCGCGGCGTTGGTGGCGGCCAGCTCGTCACGCGATGCGATCGCGCTGCGCGCCTGCTGCGATGCCTGATTCTGCAGCGCCTCCATAGCCGTCAGCTCGCGCCCCGCCAAAATCACGGATAACCCGGTGAGCATTAGCAGGACCGCGACACTGGCCACCAGTAACGCACCGGATCGAATGATGCGGCGACGATAATCGGTTTCCCGAGCCGTCTCACCGAACCCACGCAAACGCACCCAATGGGTACCCGTATCGGCCCAAACCTCCGGTTCAGTGGGGTCAGTTAAATTGAAATGTTCCCCCAGAAAACCCATGACAGCAGTTCGCGAAGCAATGACTAGGTCGACCGACAACAGACGTTTGTCTTCACCCCGGGTGATGCGCCAACCCGACGCGGTGTCATCAAAAGCAAACGGTGAACAGGCCGAGATTTCCAAGTGTAAAGCGGCCTCTAGATCTGCCTCGGCAATCGAGGGGAGAGACAGACTTCTGCTGAGTACAAGCTCGTCTGGGATGGCATAAGCCTGGGAAGACGCCGTAGCGCTTTCCACCTTTCGGCTTGCCTGATAACAGGCTGTGGTCCCATCGGCATGTTTCAACATGACTTGTGAATCTAGGGCATGACGAATCGGCGAATCGTCACCGAATAAAAAATCACGCCAAGCAACTAACCAAAGCTGCCCGTAATCTCGTACGTCGACACCAAAAACTTCAAATTGGTTTTTACTCGCCAACAGCTGAACTCCCATTCACTACGGGACGCGCTGCTTCGGTGCGGACAAAGCGCCAGGGAAGCATTGAGTACCCACCCTCATCGAGAGTCGCCCAGCGCCGACGCAGCCATTGTTGATCACCAATCTTCACTATTGCATCAATCCTCAAGGAATTTGCCGCATGTTGAGTTGGACCTTTTAATACCGGTCCGTCACCTTGTATGGCGGCTGTTAGCTGATTTAGCTTTGACTCCACCGATTGGTTACCCCCCTGAAATCCGCCAGCGAGATCACCCACCGTGATGTAATTTCTTACCGCCTCATAAACACCCCGAGTCACCCCCGGTACGCGCAGTAGATCTTCGGGGCTATGAAATAGACTACCGCGTCGTCCACCCACACCATCTCGAAATTCTATCACGGCGGCAGCCAAGGCAGCGGGAGATCCATCCCAAAAAATACCTTGCTGCTGCGCCTGAGACGCAGCCAATCCAAACAAAGACCGCAGTCCCTGTAAGTCTTCACTGCTTATGTTGACGAACACCCCCGCCGGTATCATCCGCACTTCTACCGATCTTGGCCCGATCTGGTAATTTTGCAGCCGATTAGCTCCAGCTTGACCGCTGGCGCGCATACCCTCTTGCTCCGCTAGGGCTAAATTAATGGCACCATCCCCCGCGGCGGCGGCCTGAGCCCTGAAGTAGTGCAGTTGAGCCATCCGCGTATCAATTCTCGCCTCGGCAATAATGCCAGACACCAACAAAGTCATACCCGCGATGAACCACACGACAATACCCAAAGCCACACCGCGCTGACGTTCAACCGAATCAATCGCCCGACCTTTCATGCCCCAGATCATCGCTGCACCGTCATAATCAGCTCCGGCCAAAATCGATCATTCGCTTTGATGATCAGTTTCACGTGGCCCGGCGGCTCACGCTGAATATCACCGCGGCTCCACTTCGACTTAGCATCCATACGAGTCCAAACTTCAAAGACCTGCAAATTATCCAGCACTTTTCTCGACGGGGCGGTGTTCCAGACACCCGGCTCAAACTGACCCTTAGGTTCCTGCCACTGCAGCACTAACTGATCATTGCGCTTTGCCAATCGAAGAAAATAGCTACCACCATAGGCTTCACCGAATAAAATTTTGGCGCGCCACTCAAGACTCCCCTGCGTTACCTTGAAAAAAGTGACGGGCCCAGCGCTGACACCTGAACCCCCAAAGGTCATTTCGTCGCCACCGCCACTCGCTGTACCAACGACCGTATTTTCCAGCGCATCTCGAAGAAAAGCACTCACACTGCGTAACTCGTCGGTACGATCGGTCATGCGATCAATGGTGCTGGCCGTGTTGCCCAAGGTGCGGTAGCCACTCACCGTTGCCAACATGATCAAGGAAAAAATCCCTAGGGCCACAATGACTTCAACTAACGTAAAACCTCGTGATGAACGCATCACAGGGTCTCATCATTAGGCAGGCCTTCAACAATCGAATCGAGCTGAATACGACGATCGCGCAGCCCATCTGCCCAACTGACGATAATCTCAATCTCTTGCAAGGCTCCCTGATCCAGTCCTGATCGTCCCAAGGGCGCTGGACGAGTAGACACTGACCATTTGAACCCTCCGGCGGTAACACCGTTGTCATTAATGCCCGCCCTAGGTACCTGAACATTATCGGCTAACAAGGAGCGCCCAAGCTCTACGGCAAAGGCATAACGTTCATCGGCCCTCACATTACGTGTGGCACCCGAAGCTGCACTGTATAAGCCCCCAAGCGCGATGCCCAAAATGGAAATGGCCACCATCGCCTCTAACAGTGAAAAACCCTTTTGGTCACGACGCGGCTCACGCATCTTCGCGCCCAAAATCGACATCGACGCGACCCACCAACCAATCGACCGCAATTTTCACCGTGTAATCTCCATCTCGAGTGATGTCGATACCGCCACCACTCGCTCCACCGTCATGGTAAAAGCGGATAATTCCAAAGCCGTCTCTATTCACTTCTTTCGCCGAGTGAGCCGCCACCTCTACGTTACTGTCGAAATCAACCTGATTTTTGGCAAAACGAATAGATCCATCTCGCGGGGAAATGACCACGTCTTGAGCCATTCCGCTGGCCACAGCCTCATAACGCGCAGAATTGAGCAGCGTAATGGTTTCACGGACAGACGCGCGAAATTGGGCCGATTCGTAAAAACGAATAGATTGAGGCACAGCAACCGCCAACACCAACCCAACGACCGTTAAGGCTGCGACAATCTCTACCAGCGTAAAGCCCCGAGATTTAATCCCAGTTGTTAACGTCAGCGTCCTCACCATCACCACCTGGAGACCCGTTTTGCCCGTAACTAAAAATATCGAGCTCGGCATTTTGTCCCGGATACTTGTAGTTGTACTCACGCTTCCAGGGATCCTTAGGTACCTTGCCCCCTTTTAAGTAGGGCCCATTCCAACCCGTGGCATCACCCGGTTTTTTTACTAAGGCCTCCATCCCTTCATTTGTTGAGGGAAATCGACCTACATCGAGCTTATACATTTCCAGCGCCTGCTCTAGGTCTCGAATCTGAATTCTCGCAGTTTTAGATTTCGCGCCACCTAGCTGATTCAGCACTTGAGGGCCCACTAAACTGACCAACAGCCCTAATATCGCCAGAACGACTAAAAGCTCCATTAGCGTAAAGCCACGCTGGCGTCGATTGCGATGTCTATACATTGTTATTCCTCTTTTTTGCAAAATACCCACCCTAGCGTCAGCAGCTTTACCTTAAATAGCGAGGTCGTTAACTGACAAAATGCCCATCAAAATTGAAATGATAATCACCGCAATAATGGCGCCCATCGTTAAAATGAGTAACGGCTCCAGTAACGTCAGCAATCGCTTTACACCCGACGCCACGTGCCCCTCAAAGACAGACGCCAACTCAAGCATCATATCGTCAAGCCGCCCAGACTCCTCTCCCACTCGGGTCATTTGAATAACCATGGGGGTGAACATTTCTGTCTCCTCCAGCGCCAAGGACATACGTTTGCCCGCCTTAACCGCAGAGGGCAACACATTAAGCCCCTCCTTGAGCGGCACGTTGCCCACGGTATCGATCGCTATTTGAATAGCCTTCAACAGGGAAACGCCATTGCCTAACAGCGTGCCTACAGTGCGGGCAAATTTAGCCATCTCATATTCAAAAGCAATATTCCCTGCTATGGGTAAAGAGAGAAGTTTTCGATCAAGGGAGCTTTTTCCTGAGGGTGAGATTGCCCAGCGCTGTATGATTAACACCAAGACAGCTACCACTACGCCGACGACCAAGCCCCAGGCTTTGATAAATTCCGCCGCAGCAATGACCGCCTTGGTCATACCGGGCAAAGCATCACCCATGTCGTTAAATAACGTTTCAAACTGTGGTACTACGAAGCCCAGCATCACAACCACAGAAATAACCGCCACTACCAACAAAATTGACGGATAAATAAGCGCCGAGACAATAGAGTCTCGGGTGGCCTTGGCACTTTCCAAATGCTCAACAAGACGATCAAGAACCGCAGACAGCTGGCCACTAGCCTCTCCCGCCCTCACCATACTGAGATAAAAGGGGCCAAATATTTCATCGTAAGGTTGTAGTGCCAAAGACAGTGATTTACCGCCCTTTACCGCCTTTAAGAGGTCGGTCAGCACAGCCCGCATATGCGGCTGTCCGTCCATGTCTATCAGTACTTTAAGCGCTCGGTCTAAAGGCAGTCCTGCCCGTAACAGTACCGACAGCTCAGTGGTCATCGACAACACTTCCTGCCGGGTGGGCGGTTTGGCATCGGCCTCACCATCGCCCTCTACGATTTTAAGCGGCGTGAGGCCTCGGGCACGTAGCTGTCGAGTCGCCAAATCGAGAGCATCTGCCTCAATAACGCCCTGCTGAGCCTTGCCATCACGGCCCACAGCTTTGTAGGTGAACGCTGGCATCAGGCGATAGCATTCTCTGAACGTGAGGGCTTAGCAATCGGTGTTGGGTCGACAGCTTCGCCGTCACCGCTTTGATCTTGGGTGACCCGCATGACCTCCTCTAACGAGGTCTGACCCTGCACGACCTTACGCAAACCGTCTTCATATAGGGTGATCATACCCTGACGTCGTGCGGCGCTATGCAAAATGGTGGCGTCGGCGCCCTCCATAATGACTCGGTGCATGTCTTCATCGAGCAAAAAGAGCTCGTGAATCGAAGTACGTCCCACATAACCCGTATGACCACACTGGTCACAGCCCTTAGCCTGATAAACGGTTTGCTGCCCGTCTGACAAAAACCGCTGCAAGCTGTATTTTCGAATAGCCACTTCAGACAACTCTACGGTCTCTTTGCAGCTCGAGCAGAGTGTTCGAACAAGGCGTTGCGCCAGCACCCCATTAACCGATGAGGTAATCAGATAACGCTCAACACCCATATCTTCGAGTCGCGTAATAGCGCCTGCAGCGGTGTTGGTGTGCAGTGTTGAGAGCACTAGGTGACCGGTTAAAGCTGATTGCACACCAATCTGAGCCGTCTCGGTATCACGCATCTCACCGATCATGATGATGTCGGGATCTTGGCGCAAAATAGAGCGCAGCGATCTCGCAAAAGTGAGCTCAATCTGAGCCTGCACCTGAATTTGATTAACACCCTCTAACTGGTATTCAACGGGGTCTTCAACCGTGATGATTTTCAGACTCTCAGAGTCAAGAGATGCCAAAGAAGCATAAAGCGTCGTCGTTTTACCCGAACCCGTAGGGCCAGTTACCAACAGAACCCCATGGGGCTTAGCCAACAGTGTTTGATACCGTGCCAGCGTGTCGTCAGAAAACCCCATATCGGAAAGACTAAGGCGGATGCTTTCGCGATCAAGAACACGCATCACAATGCTTTCACCGTGCACCGTTGGAATAGTCGACACACGCAAATCCAACTCATGCCCTTTTACCCGCGTCATAATGCGGCCATCTTGGGGTAGTCGTCGCTCAGCAATATTCATCCCAGAGAGCAGTTTAATGCGCGATGCAATGGCAGGCGCAAGATTAGCCCCCGGGGGGTCAGGCTGCTCTTGTAAAACGCCATCAACGCGATAACGCAATTGCAGACCTTCCTCGAAGGGCTCGATGTGAATATCTGAAGCAGCAATATCAACAGCCCGGTGAATAATTTGGTTCACCAGACGAATAACAGGGGCCTCACTAGCGAGGTCTTTAAGGTGCTCAATAAATTCGTCATCGCTTTGGCCGGAAAAGCGATCCCCAAACTCATCATCTTCGTCCTCACTGCTCGATTGATCTCGAGCATCCAGCGCCTTAGCAATATCCGTCTCAAGACCAAAAACCACGCTTACAGTCTTGTCTAAGGACATGGCCAGCGCTTTTTTGAGATAGGCGTCTTGGGGCATAGAGGCGGCAAAGACCACCGCGTCGTCGGTACGCTTGACCGGCACCACGCCATTGGAAAGCAAGAAAATCTCTGGAATTTCAGGCAGCGCGACGGGCTCTTCGGGATAATCAGGGCCCAACAGCACAGGAATATCGAGCTGCTGCGATAAAGCCTGGATCATATCAAGCTCAGACACCAGCCCAAGTTTGATGAGAACTTGCCCGATTCGCTCGCCCATCTCACGCTGGGCCAGCAAAGCACGATCGATATCGCGTTCCGATACCTTCCCTGCTTCAATGAGTATCTCACCGATCTTTTTCATCGAAACCCCAATTTAGTTTGCACCTGTTGGTACGCACTTGTTCGCAACATAGGCTCTGCACGCTGTACTGCAACCCATAATAGTAACGTTTAGACCTCTCATAACTATCCCAACGTCCAAATAATACCACTATGAAGGCGCTCAGCCGGCGTGGCGACGCGCCCGTGACCGTCATCACAGGTCTTACGCTACAGGCGCATTAATTCGTCAAGAAACCCCTGATGAAGTCTATTCGGGCGAGTTTTCTGCGGCTACACCCGCAAATAGCTCGCCCCAGGAACGCAATAAGCCCTAGGCGTCAGGGAATTGGTAGTCGGCAAAAATATCACGAAGGGTAGTTTTTTGAATTTTTCCCGTGGCCGTGTGGGGCATATCCTCAATGAACTGAACGTCATCGGGTATCCACCACTTGGCAATTTTGCCATCCAGAAAGGCCTTCAATGCCTCAGGCTGAAGGTCGGCACCCTCAGCGTTTCGCACCACAATTAGCAAAGGTCGCTCACCCCACTTAGGATGCATCCGGCCTATAACCGCAGCCTCAGCAACCTGAGGATGTCCCGTGGCGCAATTTTCCACCTCAATCGATGAAATCCACTCACCACCTGACTTAATCACGTCCTTGGTGCGGTCGGTAATAGCGACATAACCTTCCGGACTAATCGTGGCGACATCCCCTGTTTCGAACCAGCCGGGCTCGGCATGGGCATCAGAACCCTCCAGCTTGTAATAGCTGGAACAAATCCAGGGTCCCCTGACTTTGAGGGCACCAAAAGCCACGCCATCGTGTGGCAAGGCGTTGTTATCGTCGTCAGTGATCTTCACCTCTACACCCCAGATTGGCGTGCCGACAGTCATGCGCAGTCGCGTAAATTCTTCCTCGCTGTGAAGGCCACGATGCGCTCCCGCCGCATTAGCAGTACCCAACGGACTCATTTCCGTCATACCCCAGGCGTGCCGTGAGTCCACCCCATAGGTGTCGAACTCTTCCATAATCGATAGTGGACACGCAGAACCGCCGACGACGATCTGCTTCAGCGTATCGACACGCAAGCCCTCACTGCGTAGGTAATTCAGCAAGTTGAGCCAAACCGTCGGGACGCCCGCCGACATTGTGACCCCCTCTTCATTAATCAGGGCGGCTAAAGTTGCACCGTCGCCCATCTTGTTACCCGGCATTACCATTTTGCAGCCCGCAACGGGACAGGCGTAAGGATTGCCCCAGGCGTTGACGTGGAACATAGGCACAATCGGCATGACCACATCGCCACCAGACATGCCTAGAGCATCTGGCATAAGGGTGGCGTAGGTATGCAACACCGTGGAACGATGACTATAGAGAACGCCCTTT
>Ga0213863_10003116_pt1 | contig 11520 bp, 14 predicted proteins | sample PICome_8_FD_160128 | JGI IMG/M metagenome (GOLD analysis project Ga0213863, IMG submission 160128) | Coastal seawater microbial communities near Pivers Island, North Carolina, United States - PICO497 | ecosystem: Environmental > Aquatic > Marine > Coastal | place: USA: North Carolina... | reverse complement strand
ATAAGTAACATTTCTTACAAAGATAACTTTTCGCTGCTATCGGAAAAGTGATTGTGTTTTTTATGAATTGAAACCTCATAATAGAGATGGTTCTCCGCTCCGACAATCTTTAAGGTTTAAAAAAAAACTTACCGAGAATTTTTTTATTTGGTTAATGTGATAAATAGCGCTGCATTTACTGTTAAGCTATCAAGGGGTAGATTCAAAGTAGCATTTAGTTGTTGCATTTGTGTAGCATCCAATTGATCTAAAATATTTTCGTTAATCGCACTTTTTAGACGTAAAGTATCGTTGTTAAAATAAACAATATTGGATACCATAGTTTCACCTTCCCTTGAAAATGTAAGCGTGTTATTCTGAAGTGACCAAGATGCTGGAGACAGAATACTTGGAATAAAGTCTACGACTTGTTGGGTTGTAAATTGTTCATTTAAAAATGAAATAGTACCATTAAAAGTAAAACTTCCTGAAGTGTAAAAATTGTTTGGGTTTCCTTCAAACAAAGCATTCATGTTAAAATCGCTCCCAACCCCAAGATAAGCTCCTGTAATACTCTGTCCGTTAAAGTATACTCCGGTAGTACCGTTTTCAGTGTAAAGTTCAGAAACCTCCCAGGAACCCCATAAATCTTCTTCTGTAATACTTTGATCTACCACATCGTTGCCCGTGCATGAAGTAAAATTGGCAACTAGGAGTATCAAAATGTAATAAATTGTTTTTTTCATTCGATTGGTCTTATCCATTTTCGAGTCTAAATTAATCAAAAAATCATATTTGACTAAAAAAACAGCTTTAATTTAATAATTGCGATCGATTAAAAAGTTAGTGTCAGTTGATTTTACTATTTTTGTGAGTATGGAAGAACAAGTTATTTTGGTAGATGAAAACGACAATCAAATTGGATTGATGCCAAAAATGGAAGCGCATGAAAAAGCTGTTTTACACAGAGCATTTTCTGTATTTATTTTTAACAAAAAAGGAGAATTAATGCTTCAGCAAAGAGCTGCACACAAATATCATTCTCCATTACTTTGGACAAATACTTGCTGTTCGCATCAAAGGGATGGCGAAACCAATATTGAAGCTGGAACTCGAAGATTACAAGAAGAAATGGGATTTACAACCGATCTCAAGGAAGTGTTTTCATTCGTTTATAAAGCCCCCTTTGACAATGGTCTTACCGAGCATGAATTGGATCATGTGATGGTGGGCGCTTTTGAAGAAGCCCCAGAAATCAATATCGAAGAAGTACAAAGTTACAAATGGATGCCATTGGAAGCCGTAAAGAAGGATATTGAAAAGTCTCCAGAAATTTATACAGAATGGTTTAAAATTATTTTCAAAGAATCTTATCAAAAACTAAAAAATGCCTAAAGTTACCGTACATAGAAAAGCACATTTTAACAGTGCACACCGCCTACATAGAAAAGATTGGTCTGATGCAAAAAACTTTGAAGTTTTTAATAAATGTAGCAATCCTAATTTTCACGGACACAACTATGAATTAATTGTTTCCTTAACCGGCGAAATTGATCCTGAAACAGGTTATGTTTATGATCTTGGTATTTTAAAGAATTATATAAAATCTGAAATTGAAGAAGCTTTTGATCATAAAAATCTGAACATAGAAGTTCCTGAATTTAAAGACCTAAATCCAACAGCCGAAAATATAGCGGTTGTTATTTATGAGAAATTAAGAAAGTTATTACCACAGCACCTTGACTTAAAAGTAACATTATACGAAACCCCTAGGAATTTTGTAACCTATGCAGGGGCATAAAAGGAGTACAATCAGCGCATGAGTATGTATCAATTTTTAAAGTTTGAACCCATTCTGAAAAACAAAATTTGGGGTGGAGAAAAACTCACTTCGCTATTGGGTAAAAAATCTGCCCTTAAAAATATTGGAGAAAGTTGGGAGATCTCTGGGATAAAGGAAGCAATATCCATTGTTGTAAATAAAGAATTGAAAGGAATTCCTTTAGACGAATTAATAACAAAGTACAAAAACAAGTTACTAGGAGATAAGGTATATGAGCAGTTTGGAAATGACTTTCCATTACTCATAAAATTTATAGATGCTAAAGAGGCATTGAGCATTCAGATTCACCCAAACAACGATTTGGCCAAAAAACGCCATCAATCCTTTGGGAAAAATGAAATGTGGTTTGTATTGCAAGCAGAAGAAAATGCAAATCTAGTGATCGGTTTCAAAAAAGACTCTTCAATAGAAGAGTTTGATTTTCATCTGAAAAATAAGACGCTTTTAAGCATTTTAAACACAGAATCAATTAATGAAGGGGATGCCTTTTACATTCCAACGGGTACCATTCATGCAATAGGAGCAGGAGTTCTTCTAGCTGAAATTCAACAAACTTCAGATATTACGTATAGAATTTATGATTGGGAACGAAAAAATGCGGAGGGCACTTTCCGAGAACTGCATACTGAAGCAGCAAAAGATGCAATTGATTATCATGCTAAGGATGCTTACAAGGCTGCCTACTCAGAAGAAGAAAATAGCCCTTCCGAAATTATATCCAGTCCTTACTTTACAACCAGTATAGTGCCTTTAGTTGGAACGCTTGAAATCAACCACCAAGAGAAAGATAGTTTTGTTGTTTATATGTGTGTTGCAGGAGGTGTGACTTTTCAATACGAAGAACAAAAAGAAAGCTTACACATAGGGGAGACACTTTTAGTGCCAGCTAGCATGAAGAAATTTAAAATTGTAGCCAAAGAAAAATCAAAATTACTAGAAGTTTATATCAAATAGTAAATTCATATGAAAATAATTGCAATGATTCCTGCACGCTACAGTGCAACTCGCTTTCCAGGTAAATTAATGAAAGATTTAGGCGGGAAGTCAGTGATTTTAAGAACTTATGAAGCCGCGATAAGTACCGCTTTGTTTGAGGAGGTATACGTGGTTACTGATTCAAAAGTGATTGCTGAAAATATTTCGAATGCAGGAGGGAAGGTGCTCATGAGTAAAAAGGAACACGAATGTGGTTCGGATAGAATTGCAGAAGCTGTTCAGGACTTGGATGCAGATATCGTAGTCAATGTACAAGGCGATGAACCATTTATTGACAGTGATTCGTTATCAAAGTTGATTGCTGCTTTTAAAAATGATGTTACAAAAGAAATTGACTTGGCTTCACTGAAAGTTGAAATAACCACTAAAAAGGCCATTGAAGATCCAAACAATGTAAAAGTAATTACAGATAATAACGGATTTGCTTTGTACTTCTCAAGAAGTGTAATTCCCTTTCAAAGAGACCAAGGATTGCCTGTAAAATACTACAAACATAAGGGAGTTTATGCTTTTAGGAAGCAGGCATTAATTGATTTTTATCATTTAGATGTAACCCCGCTTGAAGCATCAGAGAAAATTGAAGCGATCCGGTATTTAGAAGTTGGAAAAAAAATTAAAATGATCGAAACAGACATTGAAGCTGTCGGAATAGATACTCCAGAAGATCTAGAAAACGCAAAGAAATATTTAAATCAATCATAAAAATATCAAAATGTACAAAGACATAAAAGTCATTGCTTTTGATGCCGATGATACCTTATGGGTCAATGAAACTTATTTTAGAGAAGCAGAGCATGAATTTGCAAAACTGCTCTCTAACTACGAAACTGAAAACAAAATTGATCAAGAACTTTTTAAGAAAGAAATAGCAAACTTAAAATACTACGGGTACGGAATAAAGGGTTTTGTATTGTCTATGATCGAATGCGCATTAGAACTTTCGAACAATCAAACGAGTCCAATAACGATTGGAAAAATCATAACAATCGGTAAAGAAATGCTCGACAAACCCATAGAATTGCTATTGGGTATCGAAGAAGTATTACAGGCACTACAAAATGATTATAAATTAATAGTTGCCACCAAAGGAGATTTATTAGATCAGGAAAAGAAGTTAGAAAAATCAGGATTGTTAAAGTATTTCCACCACATAGAGGTAATGAGCGACAAAAAACCGAAAGACTATTTGAAGTTAATTCAACATTTAGAAATACAGCCCAAGGAATTGTTAATGATCGGAAACTCTTTGAAGTCCGATATTTTACCCTTGTTAAAAATTGGTGCAACTGCAATTCATGTTCCTTTCCATACCACTTGGGTGCATGAAGAAGTTTCCGAAAAAGAAAAGGCAGGGGCTACTTATAAAACTGTTTCAAATATAAAAGAAGTTATAGCGCTCTTTTAAATAAATAAACTATTTTTGCATCAATAAATAAATAAGATTATGGCAAGTATAAAAAACTTAAAAAAAGATATTAATTACACTTTAGGAGACTTAATTGAAGAATGTTACGTTTATCAATTACTAAACCCTAAAGCAGATGTAAAAGCTTCTGAAGCACTTATTGACGAGGCAATTGCTACTTTCGATGATTTAATTGCAAAATTAAATGCTAAAAATGTAGAGAATAAAAAAGCACATTATAAAGGAATCAGTTTAGAATTAGAAACAAAAGCTTCTGCTCTAGTTAACAAAATAAACGCTTTATAAAGTTTACAATTTTTAATTATATTTTAACGATTCTCTAACAAGGGCGTCGTTTTTTTTTGCCCAATTTTTATATATCTTTAGTATACTATTTTTAGAAAGATAACGTTAACTAGGTAAATGAACTTTAATTATGGCAAGAGCAATGTTTGAGTACACAAAAACAATACTGAAAAAAGTCAGCTTTAGTTCAGATTTGTTCTGTAAAGAATTAGAAAAGGCATTAACCAGATTGCTGCCTTATGAGGTGAAAGAATTAACAATATGGTTAAAAGTTTTCACAAGTAACAAACCCGAACTATTCATTTGTATGAATTTAATTAAATAAAAAAAGGAAGCTATTCGCTTCCTTTTTTTTGTTGGCTCATGTGTTTTTTGTGTCGATATTTTCGCATCAATACCCTACTAAACTCTTTTTCAGTAATATGCAATTTCAAGATTTTTTTAATCGGGAGTACTGTTTTTAATTTGTTGATGTAATGCTGATTTTCTTCAAATTTTTTCCTATCCAGGAGTTGTGTTAAATTAAAAAGATCTAGCGCTTTTCTTTCATCGATGTTGTCAATTTTTTTTGCAATCCGTAGCTCTTTTTTTATCGCATCATATTTTTTGGTCATCAACCCGTGGAGCTTCTTATGATGTCCATTATAGATTGGCCAAAATTTTTCTGCTTCCAAAGCAGTTAAATCCAACTGTTCAGTCAAGTAGGAAATTTTTAAAAGTTTTATTTTTTCTTTATGTTCTTCTTTTTTTTGGGCGTTTGTAGCGAAGCAAAAAGTAAGCACTACAAAAAGACTGAATAGATATTTTTTCATATTAGTAAAGTTCATTTAGAATTGTTAAATCATCATTCGTGGATATATAATGCTCAATATTGATTTCTTCAATCTCTGTAAATACAAAATCAATGTTCAAAAAATCGTCTTCAGCTAACATGATTCCCAGTTCTTCTGTGATGATATTGTTTGCATTGTGATCCAGCCAATTTTCCATTTCTACCGCTGTAATCGCCTCAAATGTCGGTGATGCTTGTTCTTCAAAATTAAAAACGTTTAAACCAATAAATAAAACAACTACTGCGGCTGCGATTAATGGGACTCTTTTGAGAATACGTTGTTTGAGTGAAATAACTTTCACCGGGTTTTTAGGTACAATTACTTTTTGTAAGATACTATCCTCTAGGGTATTGAAATAATTAGTAGGAATTTCAAAGTTTGTTTTCTTCGTGTTTTTTTCTTCAAACAAATACAAAGAAAAATGATCTTCAATTTTTTCAAAGTAATTCTTGGGAACAGCAAAGCAAGTATCCTTTCCAACTACTTGGTGGATCATTTTTTCGCTATTTTCAAATTCTTTTTTCATTTGTTTTTTTAGACCTCAAAAATTGGAGAAGGTTTAATTGTTATGCTGTTGAATATACGTTTCTATTTTTTTTACTGCATGAAAATACGATGCCTTTAATGCGCCTACAGAAGTGTTCAATATTTCAGATATTTGACTGTATTTTAATTCATCAAAATACTTCATGTTGAAGACCAATTGTTGTTTGGTCGGTAATGTTGCAATTGCTTTTTGTAAGATGTGTTGGATTTCGTCACCAGAGAAATACACATCACTTTCAAGTGTTGTCGCTAATTCTGAATGAATTTCTGAAATCGAAACTTTTCTTTCTTTGGCCCTTTTATTGATGAATGAAATTGACTCATTGGTAGCAATTCGATACATCCAAGAATACAATTTACTAGCTCCTTTAAATCCCTCAATATTTTTAAAAACTTTAATAAAAGTGTTTTGCAATACATCGTCTGCATCGTCATGAGAAATTACAATTTTACGAATGTGCCAATACAATCGCTCTTTGTATTGCGAAATTAATTCACGAAAAGCAGCCTCTTTGCTTTTTGGTTCTTTTAATTGTTGTAGTAAAGTGACTTCGTCTGTCAATTAAATCATTTTAAGTTTTAGACGACTCCTTCAAGAAAAGGTTTAAAAATTATCTTCTGGCTTTTGATTTGGAGTACCCAAAGAGTTTTTTTGCTTTGATCGTTTCAGCAATTCCCTTTGGCAACATATGCTCCCAACCATCGTCTCCTTTGATAATCATTTTTAAAACTGTCCTAGAAAAAATATCTAAAATTTCAGGATCGAAATCATCAATATTTACAAGTTTTCCATTGTTATTGAAGAACTTATACAATTCTTTCATTCTTGGCGGAACTTTTAAATTTTTACTATTGATGTATTCTCCAGTTTCTTGATCGTGATAGGGGTACATGTATACTTTCAAGTCTCTGTAGAAAAGTTTTCCAAAAGCTTCCAAAATACCGCCACTTAGGTTACGGTAATATTTTTCGTCAAAAATTTGAATTAAGTTATGCACACCCATTGAGAGTCCCATTCTTTCTTTTGTAAACTCACTAAAATATTCAACCAATTTAAAATACTGCTGAAAATTGGTAATCATAACATTCTGGCCTAAAGAGCACAATAATTCTGCTCTATCTAAGAAATCACGTTCGTTAATTTCCCCTTCGGCACGAAGATTACTAAGTGTAATTTCAAAAATGACTTGTGTGTTTTCTTCTTTTACTTTTTTTTCTGCTAAGAAAAGCTTTTTCGACTTTTCATACATGTCCATATTTACCTTTGTTACGGGTCTAAAACTTCCACGTAACGCTAAAATATTCTTTTTGTAAAGTACTTGTGCAGGCAAAAGATTGATTCCATCTGGGCCAAACATAACCGCATTTGTCATTCCGTTTTTAAGGAGTTGTAAACTCATTAAACGATTGTCTACATACATAAAACGAGGTCCAGAGAAATTAATCATGTCAATTTCTAATTGATCTCCATCTAAATTGTCATAGAATGATTTTACCAATTCTTTTGGGTTGTCATTTAAATAAAATGCACCATGAATTAGATTTACCCCTAAAATACCTAAAGTTTCTTGTTGTAAGCGGGCATCAGTTTCTTTAAAACGAAGGTGTAAAATAATTTCATTATAATCTTCTAAAGGATCGAGCTGGAATCGAATTCCGACCCAACCATGGCCCTTAAATTTTTTAGCGAAATCGATAGTGGCCACCGTGTTTGCGTAAGAGAAGAATAATTTGTCAGGATGTTTACTTCTGCTCAAACGATCTTCAATTAAGTCAATTTCATGGCGTAACATTCTTTTTAATCGAGGCTCCGTTACATAACGTTTGTCTTCTTCAATCCCATATATGGCATCCGAAAAATCTTTATCATAAGCACTCATGGCTTTTGCAATGGTTCCAGAAGATGCACCCGCTCTAAAAAAATTTCGAACCGTTTCTTGACCAGCACCAATCTCTGCGAAGGTACCGTATATGTCTGTATTTAAGTTGATTCGTAAAGCTTTGCTTTTTGTAGCAGGGATTGTGCTTATTTTTTGGTCTCCTTTTAAAGAAATTGCCATGTTTTGTTTTTATAAAGTAGTACAAATGTACTAAAATAGAATGCTATCAGTCAATTTTTATACTATTTTTGTTCACTGATGAAGCAAGCTGAAAAAAAATTTAAAATTACCTTTTTAGGAACCGGTACATCTACCGGAGTCCCTATGTTGGCAAACGACCATCCTGTTTGTTTATCTCAAAATGAGAAAGACAAACGCTTGCGCGCCTCGATCATGATTTCATGGGATAACTTCACCTATGTGATTGATTGTGGTCCGGATTTTAGACAGCAAATGTTGCGAGAAAATGTACGTGCAATTCACGGAGTCCTATTTACTCACGAACATTCAGATCATACCGCCGGTATCGATGATTTGAGACCCTATTGTTTTCAAATGGGTGCCGTACCTGTTTACTTAGATGCACAAACATTAAAAAGTTTAGAACAACGCTTTGCGTATGTATTTAAAACTGAAAATAGATACCCTGGAGCACCAAGAATTCATGTCAATTTGGTAGCTCAAGCCAAGTTTATACTCAATAATGTAACCGTCACTCCCATAAAAGCTTTTCACGGTTCTTTGTCAATTACTTGCTATCGATTTAACGATATTGCTTACTTAACCGATGTGAAAACGATTGATTATTCCGAAAAAGAGAAGCTCAAGAATTTAGATGTCTTAATAGTGAATGCACTAAGAATAGAAACACACCCTACACATTTTAATCTTGAAGAAGCCCTGTCATTTGTAGAAGAGATTCAGCCCAAAAAAACTTATTTCACTCACATAAGTCATAAATTAGGGTTGCATGACACGGTGCAAAAGAAATTACCAGAAAATGTTTTTCTAGCTTTTGATGGACTAAAAATTGAAGTTTAGAGACCTACACATCCCTTTTTTTGAAAAGTAATTTTTGGATCAATTCATGTTGGCATAAGAATTGAAATACTATAAAGAGATAAATTATGAATAATAGTTATATCTATGATTATCAGATAATTAGTATAAATAAACACATATTGAATTTTCAATATATAAAAATAAATGTCAGTTTGACATACAAATAACCTATGAGTAAGCCAAAAATAACCACTTTAGACAGTTTGTCTTTACACAGTGTTTTAAATGAAGATTCCGAGTTAATTCCATTAATGACTCCAGAAGACGAAGCGATCATAAATAAAGAAAGTGTTCCAGAAACATTGTCCATTCTACCTTTAAGAAATACAGTGCTTTTTCCAGGTGTAGTAATCCCAATTACTGCTGGGAGGGACAAATCAATTCAGTTAATTAAAGATGCAAATCATGGAGCAAAGGTTATTGGAGTCGTTGCTCAAAGAGATGAAGATGTAGAAGAACCAGGACTAAAAGACATTCATACAACAGGAGTTGTAGCACAAATATTACGTGTTTTAAAAATGCCTGATGGGAATACAACCGTAATCATACAAGGGAAGAAACGATTTAAAATTGATACAATCATTCAAGATGAACCTTATTTAAAAGCAACAGTTATAGAAGCTGCAGATGATAAGATTGTTGAAGATAAGAAAGAATTTAAAGCAATTATCCAAGACATTCAAGAACAAGCTTTAGAGGTAATCAAAGAAAACCCAATGTTGCCTTCGGAAGCATCATTTGCAATTAAAAATATAAAATCGGATTCTTTTTTGGTGAATTTTATTTCATCAAATATGGACTTAAGTGTGTCTCAAAAACAAGTTATTTTAGAAAAAGACAACTTGAAAGAACGGGCTTTGTTGGCTTTGAAGAATTTAAATAAAGAGCTTCAGAAATTACAATTGCGAAATGATATTCAATCTAAAACAAGAGAAGATTTAGACCAACAACAAAGAGAATATTATCTCAATCAGCAATTAAAAACCATTCAAGAAGAATTGGGTGGTGTTTCTAACGATCAAGAGTTAGAAGAGATGCGTTTAAAAGGGAAAACCAAAAAATGGAATAAGGAGGTCCATGAAACCTTTAAAAAAGAATTGGCACGTTTGCGAAGGATGAATCCTCAAATGGCAGATTATGGCGTGCAACGCAATTACTTAGAGTTACTTTTAGATTTACCTTGGGGAGCGTTTTCTGAAGATAAATTCGATTTAAAACGCGCTGGAAAAATATTAAATCGAGATCACTTTGGGTTGGAAAAAGTGAAAGAAAGAATCATCGAACACTTGGCAGTTTTAAAATTGAGAAACGATATGAAATCGCCAATTATCTGTTTGTATGGTCCTCCTGGAGTTGGTAAAACTTCTTTGGGGAAATCTGTTGCCGAAGCCTTGGGGCGTAAGTACGTGAGAATGTCTTTAGGGGGGCTACGAGATGAATCTGAGATTCGTGGACATCGAAAGACATACATCGGTGCCATGCCAGGGAGATTAATTCAAAACTTGAAAAAGGCAGGAACATCGAACCCCGTTTTTGTTCTGGATGAAATTGATAAACTAGCAAAAGGACATCAAGGAGATCCCTCTTCTGCCATGTTAGAAGTTTTAGATCCTGAGCAAAATACAGCGTTTTACGACAATTATTTAGAAGTTGGTTACGACCTTTCGAAAGTGCTTTTTATAGCAACGGCAAACAATATAGGAGAGGTTCCGTGGGCGCTAAGAGATCGTATGGAATTAATAAATGTATCTGGGTATACCATCGAAGAAAAGATTGAGATTGCCAAGAAATATTTGTTACCAAAACAATTAAAAGAGCATGGTTTAAGTGTAGCACATTTAAAGTTAGGCAAAGCACAAATAGAGAAAATAGTGGTGGGGTATACCCGAGAATCTGGGGTGAGAGGTTTGGAAAAACAAATTGCAAAAGTAGTTCGTTTTGTGGCAAAATCAATTGCGCTCGAAGAAGCCTATGAAATTATAGTTTCTACAGATAAAATTGAAGACATTCTAGGACCACCAAGACTCGAAAGAGACAAATATGAAAACAACGGTGTCGCGGGCGTTGTCACAGGATTGGCATGGACCGCTGTTGGAGGTGATATTTTATTTATTGAGTCGATTCTCTCTAAAGGAAAAGGCACCTTATCGATTACAGGTAACTTAGGAAAGGTAATGAAAGAGTCGGCAACCATTGCCATGGAATATATCAAAGCAAATGCTGTTGATTTTGGAGTAGCACCTGAGATTTTAGAAAAATACAATGTACACATTCATGTACCTGAAGGAGCAACCCCCAAAGATGGCCCAAGTGCAGGGATCACGATGTTAACTTCTTTGTTATCCTCATTTACACAACGGAAAGTAAAAAGTAAATTAGCCATGACAGGAGAAATTACTTTGCGAGGAAAAGTATTGCCTGTTGGCGGAATTAAAGAAAAAATATTAGCAGCAAAAAGAGCAAATGTCAAAGAGATAATTTTGTGTGAAGACAATCGAAAAGATGTTTTAGAAATTAAAGCTTCTTATTTAAAAGGACTTACTTTTCATTATGTCTCAGAAATGAAAGAAGTCATTGATATCGCTTTGACAAAACAAAAAGTAAAAAACGCTAAGAAATTAGTTTTTTAAAAATAAATAGCCTCTTTTAATTCTGATTTTTTCAGATAAA
>Ga0213863_10003113_pt1 | contig 11524 bp, 7 predicted proteins | sample PICome_8_FD_160128 | JGI IMG/M metagenome (GOLD analysis project Ga0213863, IMG submission 160128) | Coastal seawater microbial communities near Pivers Island, North Carolina, United States - PICO497 | ecosystem: Environmental > Aquatic > Marine > Coastal | place: USA: North Carolina | collected... | reverse complement strand
GAGAGAGAGAGAGAGAGAGAGAGAGAGAGAGACGACGGGCAAACGTGTTCAGAGCAGATAAAAAGTAGTGGCGTACGTGCGAGTGCAATTTTCCCTTCTTTTTCGAAGGGTGTTGGGAATCCGTTTCGGAGCACCTTCGACTCCACTCACCCACGCCTCTCTTCCATTTCGACGATGCAGAGGGTGATGCACCAAAGAATTATATATGCGATTGAAACGCTTCAACCGAGAAGCATTTCTTCCTCTGTTTCCGAATACGCGTTGCAATCGCGGCACAGAAGAATTCCGTCGTGACGTTTACCTTCTTCCCCGCTGCAATTACGCTCTTAGTATTTCTATGGGATAGAAGTGTATGTGTCTCTCTGCTTTTTTTCTTTAGGAGAGGAAGCGAGCGAAAAAGCGTCCCACGGTCGTCCTTTTCCCTCTCGTTCGGTGGAGGGTTCTGCCCTCTGCCGCGCTGTAAAGAAGGCGAATTTTTGCCAGCGAGGATTTTGATATTTTCGAAAAATCTTTCAAATAACGAGAGGCTTTGACCGCAGAACTTTCTTTGGCGACTCTTCGTTCTGTTTCCTCAAAAATTTGCGCGTGCCGCATATATATATTTCCACGAAAACAGAGCATGGTGGACTTCGAAACGCGCGTTTTCGCGGGGACGCCGGTGACGTTCGCTAAAATACCGGGCGATCCCGCGAAGTTTGTCCCGTTGCAATATTCGCTGATGCCGTTTCCGGTGCGTCCTTTCGTTTTCTTTTTAATTAAAGTATATTCGCCGAAAATACCCTGTGATATTTGTCGAAACATCGGAACGAAAGACGGAGAACGTTCTGCGGTCAAAGGCGAGAGCGCGACTCGTTTTTGCTCGATCTCTCGGTGGAATCGAACGTCAAAGTGTTTTTCTCGTTTGAATGTGTGCTTTTACTGACAGTTTCTCTCGTATTCTCCTGTTCTTTCACAGATATCTCGCAATTTGTTCGCGCGAGTTTCCTCTTTGAGCACCAACGACATTTCGAGGGAAGTTAACGAACCGGCGGAAGAAAATGAGACTTCCAATCATCATCATCTTCACGGAGTGGATGCGTTTCATAGGCTTCCGAACGTGCACTTGACTCGACCCCGCGCGCAATACGGGATTAAAAACGGATTCGTTCCAGATTTGGTCGGGATGCCTTCGACCGCGGCGCAGGCGGGGATGATGATGATGATGATGCCACCACCACCACCGCTGAATTTGAAACAGGAAGCAGAGGACGAGAAAGGGCAAAACTCAGAAAGGAGTGGTTTTGACTCGTTTCAAGAAGAGCCTTGCGAAGACCGAGAAGACATGGAACAGTCGAAACGAACAAATAACGACAACAATAACAGCAACAACGCAAAGAAAAGAAGTCGACCGGCGGTGGGAGAAAACATAAAACGACCGGAAACGCCGTTCATGAACTCGCCTTCCGCGGCTGCGGACGTGCTCATGTCCTTATGCGGCGACGGCGACGGAGGAGGCTTATTTGCCGCTCCCGCCGCAAACTTCAAACCGGTAAACGCGAACGCCACCAGCCGACAACAAAAAAGCCGACGAAATTCAAACGCGGAGACGACGTGTACCGGGCAAATTTTCCCGCTGAATTTGAAGTGTCCGAGAAGAAAACGAACGAGTTTGTGTAAGAACATGCGAAGGTCCTCGTCTGGATCGTCGCTGGAAGATATCGGGGGGGAGAGTGGGGCGGTTGTGCTGCACGGCATCTCGACGACAGCGACGACGACGGGTAACAATGGGGAGAATACCGCGCCGAGCACTAATACTGCGACGATTCCACGCGTAAACAATAATAAAGCCACAACGGAAGAACAACAAAACCAGAGAAAACATCAACGCAATAGCAGCGGTATTACGAACGGCAAAAACAAACGTCAAAAGGTACACAGACCGTGGTCTTTGGTGGAAGTCAAAGCTTTAGTCGCCGGAGTCAAACGGTGCGGTCGAGGCCAGTGGGCGGATATTAAATCCTTGTCTGACGAAAAAATTTCGGGCGCTTTGCTCCAACGCTCTGCGGTGGACTTGAAGGATAAGTGGCGCAACGTCATGCGAACGGCTTTATCGCCTGTGTTGTATAAAAAACGCGAGGCGACGGAGATTCCAGAGAACATGCTCGAGGATATTCGTTCGCTCGCGACGGCAAAGGAAAAAGAAACGCTGGCGACCAACAATGCCATGGAAGCGAAACTGACGAACACTACGCACACCGCGGCAATTACGTCACCCTCGACGAGTGGCGATGGCAACGATAGCAACTCCAACGAAGACGGCGAAGACGATGCGTTCGTCACCGATAATAACGCCGAGTCGTCTCAACAAAAGAATACGGCACTCGTTGAACGTAACACCGTTACTGTCTCAAAATCGGATGTTAAACAACAACAACACGCTCCGTACGTCCAGGGACAACGTCGATCGAAACATCACTCCCCGTGGACCTTGGAAGAATCGCAAGCGTTAGTTGACGGCGTGCGCACGTGCGGCGGATGCCGTTGGACGGCAATAAAAAAGCGCGACGAAGCCGATGCCATCGAGAAGAAGACGTTGAAGAAACTCGGTCGCCGAACAGCTATGGATCTGAAAGATAAATGGCGCAACTTGTTGCAGTTGGCAAACCTTCCAACGCAAAGTCGACGGAAGCGAGAGACGCCGATGAGTTTGCTTGCTGACGTTTTGGAGTTGGAAAAGAAATTCGGAGATACAAGACGAAGAGGACGACGAACTGTCGCGACAAACAATAATACCAAGAAGTCGTCGTCGCAAGAACAATCCGTGGCAACTATTGTACCAACAAATTAATTATTTAAACGCCGAAAAACGGAAGGAAATACTTTGTAATATTATCTATTCTTTCATGTATAATCACACTGATATTAGAATAGGAGCGTTGCCGCGGATATCCGACATTCTATACGTACTACATAACTTTCACCCGCCCACTTTTCGCTAACTTTGCTATGAACGACGCTTCGCCTTTCATCGAATGCACCGTACCTTTCTTCTTCACTTTTTCCCAATAGTGGCCTAAATTTCCACCCATGAAATCGTATCCAGTGATCGTAACCGTCGCTTTCGGGTACTTTTCTAAACAATACACGATGGCTAAAATCCCCGAGGACGGCCAATGCGCGGTGTATCCGTATTTTGTGGATAATTTATGTTGTACTTCAATAGGCATGATTTCCAGCATCTTGCGAATGCCGTACTTGGCGTACGCCTTCTTGACCGTCCTAATCGTTTGTAACCGTTGTTTCAATTTCGCGTTACTCGGCTTACAACTTTCTTTCGAGCACTTTCCCGGCGTCTCATACACGACCGGTACGATGTATCTCAACGTCGGCTTCACTTTCATATCCATCCTCCCGGTGCTCAATCTCGACCCTCGCGAACCTTGCGGTCCGGGTTGTCTCAACTCGCCTAAAAACCACAAATCCAATCTTGTCCCAACTTTCTTCTCAAACCCTTTCGTTTCGAAGTAATTGAATCTACCAACCACATCTGCGCTATCGATGCTCTTCCCGTTACTTTTCTTCAACACAGACTTCCCGTTCCCGACTAAAACGACGTTTAAGACGTCGCTGCTACTTTTCAAAGACTTCTCCTTCCTCGTCTTTTTCGATTTACTATTCTTCTTCCCGCTCGTCGCGCTCTTCGCCATTAACTCCCCGAACGTTAACTCTCCTCCGCTTTTTTCCATCTCTTCTTCGATTTCCAACACTTCCTCTTTCTTCTCGTCGACGATTCCCGCGGAATACTTCTCCTCGTACGCGTCGTGCCATTTCGGCGAAATATCCTCCTCCGGATTATCCACCCACTTCGTTTCTAAACTCTCTTCGAGTTGTCTATCTTCGTCCGTCCATCCCGGGTCGTTCCCGCCGTTTTGTTCCAGTTTTTCTCGGAACGATTCGCTGTCCAAAATGGCGTTTTCAATCTCGTTCGAGCTGATTTTCTCAGTGTTGCCATTCGCGACGAACGCTTCTGCGGCGTTTTGCAACGTTCCGTCCACCACGGTATCCAATTCCTTCACGAGTTGGTCCGCGATGGAGGAGGACTTTCCTGAAGATGAAGATGAAGAAGACGCGCTCGAACCGTCGTCGAGTAAATTCAAATTCGGCGCTTTGTGCGACCAGAGCACCGACCTTCTTTGCTCGCGCTCGTATCGCTGCGGCTGCTTTTCGTCGTGTACGTCGTCGTTTATCTTCTTCTTCGACGACCACGACGGGAAAAAAAGACGATCTTCTCCTTCTTCGACAAAGGCGGCTCCCGTCGTCGTCGCTGTTGTTCTTGCGCCTCGCGGGATGGTGCCAATAACACCTTCACCGATGCTGCTTAAAAGCAAAGAGAGAAGGAGCAACGCGCACATCCACGACAGAGAACGCATCATCCTCTCGCTCTTCGGGCTCCTTCTTTTTATGGCGAAGTTGGGCGGAGAAAAAATAACAAAAAAGGGTGCGAGAGGCTTTGTCTGCTCTTCGTCGTCGCGATAATACATAAATAGAAATATGAAAACGCTAAACCCTTCTACTCGCGCGAATAACTCTGAGATCACGGCTGCTTCCTTCTCTTAGCTCTGACGGGCAAACCTTTCTTGGTGTGAATGGTCGCGCCGGTGATCATCTGCACGTCTTTCTCGTCGCACGCGAGCTCGAAGGAAAATTTCTTCAGCAAGACGCTCAACGCGACCGTCGCTTCCATCATGGCGAAGACGTCGCCGGCGCACCGGCGCTGCCCGCCACCGAATGGGACGTACGCGTAGTCCGTGGCGACTTCGTTCGGGTATAACCCGGTGACTAATTCGGGGTCGTAGCCGTTCCAGCCTTCGATTTTTGGGTTGGTGAATTTGCGGTCCCATCGCGAAGGGTCGAAAAGGTCTGGATTTTCCCAGTGGTCAGGAGAGCGGTGAAGATTCCAGACCGCGATGAAACAATCCGTGCCTTTTTTCAGTTGGATGGATTTCCCCATGCCGCCTTTGGGTAAGTCGACGGTTTCGATCGCACGGCGGATGAGGATGGGAGGCGCCGGATAGAGGCGCATGCCTTCCACGAGACACATGCGGACGTCGCGAAGTTTTCGTATTTCTTCCACCGTGGGGATACCGTTTGGATCTTGCACAATCTCATCGATCGATTGTGCTGCTTTTTTCATCACGTCTGGGTGTTTGCAAAGGCAAAAGATGGTCCACGTGAGCACCGCGGCGGTCGTTTCGTGTCCGGCGATGAGCATGGTCATCAAATCGTCGCGTAATTGCCTATCCGAAGCCTCGTCCCCGCGAATATCCACTAAAAATCGTAACAAAGACGCATCCGACACGTTCTTATAATCTCTCGATTCAAATTCGCTCAAATCCACGTCTTGTTTATTCTCCAACGCCTCTCGAATCAGTTTCGTCAACTCCGCGTTGATCATCTCGATATCTTCGCTAAATTGTTTCTGTCTCGGCACCGCCTCCATTGCTCCGGGAATTTGCCAATACGGTAACGGAAACGTGCTCCTATGTTCGCTTTCTCTTAAAACTCTATACACGGCTTTAATAATCGGCGTCTCTTCGTTCAACGCGCCAAACTCGTAATTAAACACCGCCTCGCCGATGACGTCCAACGCCATCGCGTACAACTCGCTCTCAATCTCAATCTGTTCCGTCTCCCCGTGTTTTTCCAACTTATCGCTCAAATTCATCGCACTCCTCCCGAACAAGTCCGTCATGTGTTTTAACCACGTCCCGTGAAAGGCGCTTCCAACCACCGGCCTTCTCTTCGCCCACAACTCTTTATTCGCCGGGATCAAACCGTCGCCCATAATCGGTTGCATGATGTCCGTCAAAATGCCTTTAGAGAACGCATCCGCGTTGTCTTTGAACATGTATTTCACCACGGTTGGGTCGGACACCACCACGAACCATTTCGGTCCGGCGCCGAGATTATACACCCCGCCGTAGTCTCGATAGTACTGGTACAAAGGCACAAACAAAGGCGCGCTCCGCACTTCCTCCTTTAACAAATCAAACAAAACTTTCTCCGTTATCGGCGCGCCGTTCCCCCACGGGAAAATCCGCGAGAACTTCTTCAACGCGGCCTCGGTGTTATCCCTCGGGATTTCCACGCCCGGGAATAACGCGCCGTTGTACGTTTTTTCCTCCTCCGTTTCCGGTGGTTCAGATATCGCATTTTGGACCACAACGACGATGGCTTTTCTTCTTCTTTGTCCGTGATTGGTTTTCTTCTTCTTCTTCTTCTCCCGCGTACTCGCCGTCGTAAACGCGGAAGATCTGGACGACGTCGAACAACACCCGGAGAGGAACGAACAACGTTGCGTCGTCGTCGTCGACATTTCGAGAGGAAATGGGAATAAAGCGCTCTCAAGAATGCGCTACCTTAAAGGCGTTTTATGTGGATAAAGGACGGAGAAAAATCTTTTCACACATGTGAGTTTTAGATATTATGGATTTAAAATATTGGTACACAACAGTCTCTCTCTCTCTCTCTCTCTTTCTGTTTATATAATAAGTTTATAATTGGTTTGGTTTCTTTTCTTTGTCCTTCCTCCTTCACCTCGCTTTTACGGCGCGCGTGATGCGTATCCTCGGCGGCGGGCGGCTCTTTCGAGCAGCGCTGTATTCGCATCCCACGTCCGAGCGAGGCGAAGAAGAGCGCTTCCTTTCCTTCTCTCTTTCTTTCCGTTTATATATATATAATGTAAAGCAACACGTCTCTCTCTCTCTCTCTCTCTCTCTCTCTCTTTCTCTCTTCCTCCTTCTCTTTCTCTACTATGGTATTATTACTGCGCGTTCACGCTCACTCGGTTCTCCTTCTCAAACTGCTCCTCGATTTTTGCAAACTGCGTCTTTTCCAAATCCGCAAAGTACGGATGTTCCAACGCTTCCGTCGCGTGAATTCTCTTCGCCGGATCAAACTCCAACATCTGTTGCAACAAATCGATCCCGTTTTTATCCAGCTGCGGGACAATTTTTGCCAAATCTTGCGCTTTCCATTGCGGAAACTCGTGCCAATCTCTCAATTTGGTCACCCCCGGCCACACCGTTTCGTTCGGCGTTCCCAACAACTTAAAAATGTGCAACAACTGTTGCAACTCGGAATCACCCGGAAACAACGGTTGCTTCCTGGCCATTTCCGCGAAAATGCACCCGACGGACCAAATATCTACGGGAGTAGAATAGTGCGACCCCCCCAACAAAACTTCCGGCGCGCGATACCACAACGTCACAATCTCGTGCGTGTAACTCTTCACCGGAACCGAAAACGCTCTCCCTAAACCGAGATCCGCAATCTTCAACACGTTCTGCGCTTTATCCACCAACAAGTTCTGCGGTTTCAAATCTCTGTGCATCACCCCGTGCTTGTGTAAATGCGCGGTGCCTAACAAGAGTTGGTACATGAAGTTTTGCACCGTCGATTTCGGAAGCGGGTTCGCCGGTCCTCGTCCGGTTTCATCCATGAAGTGCTTCAAATCTTGGTTCAAATATTCAAAGACTAAATACAGCATCGCTTTGCCGTCTTCTTCCACGTGTTCGACTTTTAAAAGGCGAACGATGAACGCGGATTCGGAGAGCATTTGGAGTAAAGATACTTCTCTCAACGCCGTGGATGGTACGCCTTCTTCTTCCATCTGTTGATTTAGTAGAGAAAGTATACGCGTGAGTGTGATGTACTAAAAACAGAAGTATGAAAAGAACGCGCGAAGATTTTCAAAAATTGGAGACGCCGTTCCCCTCTCATCGCGATGAAAGATTCTGATTCCGTTTCAAAAACAGAAGCGCGAGAGCGCGAGAGAACGACGAGAAGAGAAAAAGGAAACCTAATCGTCTCTTTCTTTTCTCGAACGAGACAACCGGGAGACCCTTTGCTTTCGCTTTCGCGCGGCAACCTCTCTCTCTGATCAAAACAAAGAGATCATCCACCTCTCCGCTCGCATCAAAATCTCCCAAACACCAAAAGGGGAAGAGGGAAACCACCCGTAGAAAAAAAAACGTACCTCCAATCGTGTCTTCTTCAGCGCGACCAATCTCCCAGTCGCGCGTTCGCGGGCTTTGTACACCTTCCCGTACGTCCCTTGCCCGATCTTTTCGAGCTTTTCGTAGCACTCGTTGATCGTGGACGCGTAACCCATGGTCTTCTTAACTTCTTCTTTTTCCGAGAATATATAAAAGATTTGTGATTTTTATGAAGAGAGAGAAGAGAGACTCTCGACTTCGGTTCTTTTTTCTCTCTTGGGTTTTCAAATTTTTTGCGTCGACATTTTTTTTTTGCTCAAAATTCAGATGAAAACAGAAGCCAAAAAAGACGGCAGATTTTTCTCTCCTCTCTTTGGGAAATAAAATGTCAACAACCAATAAGAATAACGTCAACAAATTCCAAGCGGCGTTTCGAGCGAAAGTGGAGCGAGTGAACGAGACGAAGAAGAAGATACAGACGCAAAGAACGATTCACGGAGAGTATGAAGCGCCAGAGGGAAGAGGAGGCGCTTCGGGGACGACGAAAATGAATGCGATTTCGAACGAGAAGATGATGCGCCGTCGGAGGGAAGAAGGCGAGGAGAAGAAAGTAGCACCATCTTCTTCTTCTTTGCCGGCGGGTTTTTTCGACGAGCACGCGACGGCGCGTGATGCGAAGGACGAGGAACGCGAGAAGAGGAAAGAGGAGGAGGAGAAGAAGGGAGGCGTGGCGACGACGACGACGAGGAGTATTGACAACACACAAAAAACTGTTGCGGACGAGACGAGCGGGCAAGAATACTTGAAACAAAAAGAAGAGGAGGAGCGAATGAAACGAGAAGAGGAAGAGGCGGCCATGCATGCGAAAGAGTTGGCGGACGAGGTCATAGCGGATACCGTGGCTGGGTTTGATAAGGTGGACGCCTTGCGGGAGAAGGCGATGGAGATTTTGATGATGAAGAAGAAGAAGAATAAAGAAGACGGCGCGAAGAAAGTGAACTGGCGGAAAGGCGAAGAGAAGGACGAGAGTAGCGACGACGATGATTCGGACGAAAACGACGATTTCGCGTGGAGAAGAAAGAAGAGAAAGAAGAGCACGTGATGCAGATAGTATTTATATTCTAAAAAGTAGGTAGCTTTCATAGCGTTTAGACTTTAAAAAAGTTCAGAGAGAGAGATGTATTGTTTGCGGTTTAGCGCGCTCTCGCATACATAAATAATTATTATAGAAGTGCACATCGTCGACACGTTACGTTTCGACGGTGATAATATTATCGATTTCGTTTTCATTTTTATCGTTCGCGCCCTCGTAGTCGTCTTCAAGCGCTTGGAACGCCGCCTCGTCCTCTTGAGAAAGTTCGACAAAGTTTGTATCGTTTCTCGCGCTGCTCTCTTCGTCGAAACCTTCCTCCTCGGCGATTTTCTGCAACATGGCGTATAACTCCTTCTCCGATCGAGGACACTGTGGAACAATCGGAGGTTTCCTCCATTTGCGTTCACTCGCCAGCTTCCAGTCGACCGAGCGAAACCAAGGATGGTTTTTGATTTCAATCGAGCCATACGTCGAGCCGAGACGATTCGCGCTTTCGACGGTTAAGAGTTTACGTATCAAGTCTCGGCTTTCTTTCGTAAATCCGAACGCGTTTTCAGTTTCTTCTTCTTCTTCTTCTTCTTCTTCTTCATCCTCTCCTTCTTTGTCGTTTTGGTTTCCATTGCCTTCGTCTGTTTTGACTTTTTTCTTCTTACTCCCACTCGTTGTCGTCGTCGATGTCTCTTTTTTACCGCTCTTATGCTTCGTCTTCTTCGCTTTCTTCGGTTCTTTCGGCCCAAACGTAAACTCTCTCTTCAAAATTTTCTGATACGTCGCCCACGGTTCTTCGCTTTGAAACGGCGGTATACCTCTCACGAGTTCATAGAGCAAAACTCCAAGCGCCCACCAATCTACGGACTCGTCGTGACCTCCGTTCAAAATAACTTCCGGCGCTAAATAGTCCGGCGTCCCGCACAACGTGTACGCCTTTTCGTTTTCAATAAATCCAACCTTCTGGCGCAACTCTTCCATAGCAACACCGCAACCACCACTACCGCCGCCGCCGCCGCCATCTTTCCTCTTACCGATACTTTTCGGCCCCAATTGCTTCGCAAATCCGAAATCCGCCAACTTCACGTACCCGTATCCGTCTAACAAAACATTCTCTGGTTTCAAATCTCTATACGCCACCCGACACGGCTTCGCGCACATCTCGTGCAAGTACTCGAACGCGAGCGCGATTTCAACGACGTAAAATCGCGCGATGTCATTTTTCAATCGTCGATAGATTCTCAACTGATTAAACAATTCTCCTCCTGGAACAAACTCCATCACTAAATGGATTTCCTCCCTCGTTTGCGCGTACGAAAACAATCGCACGATAAACTCGCTCTTGGAACACCTCTCGAGTATTTTTTTCTCCTGAACGATGTGCGCGATCTGTTTCGTCTTGGCGACGTGCGCTTTAGATAAGATTTTAATCGCCACGACTAAGCCCGAGTCTCGGTGTTTGGCAATCGGAACGATCCCGAACGACCCGGTGCCTATGATTGGGCCCAGCTCGAAGTTTCGGATGGGTGTTTTCGGGTGTATGGAAACGTTGTTCGGGTTCGGGTCAAAAACTTCTGCAGGAGCTTTTTCTGCCTTTATCGCTGCTGCTGGTGCTGCTTTTAGAAGAGGAGGTTTCTGAGTACTCTCGCGCGTAAGCTTTTGAGAAGAGACGGCGCCGCCGCCACCGCTGCTGCTCCTTGTCGTCGTCGTCGTCGTCGGCGGCGTCGCGATCGAACTGCACAGCTTCTTGAACATATTTTTCCCGTGTTGTGTGTATTTTTAGGATTTTCCCTTAGTAAGTAATAGTGTGTATGATTTGACTGTGTTTTGAAATGTACAAAAATAACTCTCTCTCTTCTATTCTTTCTCTCTTCTTCTCTCTCGCTCTCTCATTAACTCTGCAAGAACGGCTTTCTTCAATCTCTGATGATAAAAACGAACGAATACCATCGCTATACTCTTTCTTCTTAGAGCGGCGGCAACCTACAACTACTTCACCATCGTCTTAATCTTCGCGATCGCCTTGGCCGGATTCAAGCCTTTCGGGCACACCTTGGTGCAATTCATAATCGTGTGACATCTGTACAACTTGAACGCGTCGTTGACTTGAATCAACCGGTCCTTCTTTTTCCCGTCGCGCGAATCGATGATCCATCGATACGCTTGCAACAACACCGCCGGGCCTAAATATTTGTCCGAATTCCACCAGTAGGATGGGCAGGACGTCGAACAACACGCGCATAAAATGCACTCGTACAAACCGTCCAATTTTTCGCGATCTTCTTTCGATTGTAAATTTTCTCGGCCGCTCGCTTTGGTTTCCTCCTCGTCGTCTCGAATCAACCACGGCTTGATCGATTTATACTGCGCGTAAAAGTTGCTCATGTCTACGACTAAATCTCGGACGACAAACATGTGCGGTAACGGCGCGACTTTCGTCGTCTCCGCGGCGCTTGATTTCTCCACT
>Ga0213863_10003111_pt1 | contig 11530 bp, 13 predicted proteins | sample PICome_8_FD_160128 | JGI IMG/M metagenome (GOLD analysis project Ga0213863, IMG submission 160128) | Coastal seawater microbial communities near Pivers Island, North Carolina, United States - PICO497 | ecosystem: Environmental > Aquatic > Marine > Coastal | place: USA: North Carolina... | reverse complement strand
CTCAGACCTCAGGCGGACTACTACTCAGTGTGCCTGAAGATAACCTGAATGCTGTCATGGATACTCTTGAGGAAACATCAGCCCCGTGTTGCAGCATTATCGGAAAAACCACCGAGCGCCGGGACCAATCCGTCTACCTAAGCAGTTCCTAAAAAAGGCGTGAAAAAGCATCTACAGATTGATCTAAACTCGCTACCGGATGATGGAAAAACCTTCTCGGGTGAGCTGGACGGATCCATATTCTCAGCACATGGAGAGGATATCAAAGCAATGGGGCTTCTGTATTATGATCTCTTTGTGCAAAAATTCGATAGTGAGCTCCTTGTCAGGGGTAATCTTTCCGCCAGCTTTGATTTTACCTGTGATCGTTGCCTTAAACACTTCACTCAGACCATTTCGGCAGACGAGATCAGTCTCTGTATTGAGATTTCGAGCTCTCAGGTTGATCTTGCAGATAGCCTTAGAGAGGAAATAGTGGTTCTTTTTCCAGATTACCCCCACTGTGACGAGGGTGATGAAAATCTTGAATGCAATGTCGATTACCGCTATTTAGCAGTGGACAAGACCCCCATTGATGAGGTAAAGACCCCCTCCCATGACGGCTCTCCCAATCCATGGGATGCACTCGATGCACTGGACGACAAAAGCCCACCGAGTTCGAATTGAGTGATCACAAGACGTCAAACACTCATAATCAACAACTTAACAAACTCAACCTACCAATACCATGGCTGTACCTAAGCGCAGAACATCCAAAATGAAGCAAAAGATGCGTCGCGGAGCTAACCGCTGGCGCACTCCTAAGCTCAAAACATGCCCTGAATGTGAAAGTCGCGTTCCCTCTCACATAGCATGCCCTCATTGCGGGACTTACCGAGAGCGCCAAGTACTGGAAGTAGACGCCCTCTAGGCCCCTTCCAGCACAATGCATTTTACTCACGAAGCGCAATGCCATGGCATTGCGCTTGTTTCATGTAAAAATAGCACTGCACTGTCTTGTATCTTGTGCTAATGATCTCTTTATCCAAGCTATGAAAATCGCACTCGATGCTATGGGCGGAGATGAAGCGCCTACCGTGAATATTGTTGGAGCGCGAGATGCTCTGAAGCTGTATCCGGACATTGAAACCATTTTCCTTGTTGGCCAGGCTGAAGTTCTCAGAAAACAAGTCGAGGAGCACGAACTGAGTGATCCAAGAGCCGTCATCGTCGATGCTCCCGATGTAGTTGAGATGCATGAATCCGGAGCTAAGTCTCTACGTGCTAAAAAGAAATCATCCATCTCAGTGGCAACTGACATGGTTAAATCAGGAGCTGCTGATGCCGTAGTCAGTGCTGGCAACACAGGCGCCTCCGTAGCTGCCGCCACCGTCAAACTGAGAACCTTACGCGGGGTTGAACGAGCTGGCATTGCCTCGGCCATCCCGAATGAATATGGTATCTGCCAACTACTCGACGCAGGAGCTAATCCTGAGGCCAAACCAGAGCACCTCATTACTTATGCGGTGATGGGTGCTGTCTACTCTCATTACGTTCTTGGAGTGAAACGCCCAAAAATAGGCCTCATGTCCAATGGTGAGGAGGACGAAAAAGGAACCAAGTTCACCAAAGAAACATTCTCCCTGCTCAAAGAGCTTCAATCATCAGGTGAGGCTCCTTTTGAATTTGTCGGCAACGTTGAGGGTCACGATCTATTTGAGAGTGATCTCAACGTAGTTCTCTGTGATGGCTTTACGGGTAACATTATCCTCAAAAGCTGTGAGGCTACCGCCAAGGCCATGTCAAAGTGGCTCAAGGTTGAATTTAAACGCAACCCTCTACGCATCATGGGGGCTGCCATCGCCAAGGGAGCTTTCAATGCTGTAAAGAAAAAGAGCAGTTACGAATATGTGGGAGGATCTCCCCTACTGGGAGTCAACGGGGTTTGTATTATCGGGCATGGCGGTTCATCAGCACTCGCCATACAGAATGCCATCCGTGTGGCCCGTGAAACAGTCAATCTTGAGGTCAATCCACACATTGAAGAAACGCTGGATAAGATCTCTTGAATCAGCAGAGACAAACGGCACTCAAATCCGTCGCGACCACGGTCTATTTTACTGTTCAAGCGAAATTTCTTGGCTAGGTTTCTTCTATCCCAATACCGCTTGACCTTATGAATTCATCTACATCTGTCATTCCTGTCACGATCGCCGGCACCGGCAGCTACGTTCCAGAACGTGTTATGACCAATGATGATTTGGCTCAGCTCGTAGACACCAGTGACGAGTGGATTACAACCCGCACAGGAATCAGAGAGAGGCGCATCGCTGCTGATGGCGAGCACACCTCTGACCTGGCAACCAAGGCTGCCGAAAAGGCTCTGGAGCAAGCTGACATCAAAGCGGAAGATGTTGAACTTATCATTGTTGCCACGATTACCCCGGACACTCCAACTCCTGCGACTGCATGCCACGTTCAAGCTAAACTCGGATCATATTCCGCTGTTGCTTTTGATATTTCCGCAGCTTGCTCAGGATTTTTGTATGCGATGAAAATAGCCAAGCGCTTGATCTCTGATGGGGCATATAATAATGCTCTCATCATCGGTGCTGAAAAACTATCCTCCGTGACTAACTGGGAGGACAGAAATACCTGCGTATTATTTGGTGATGGAGCTGGTGCCGCTGTATTGCGCCGTAGCGAAGAGGGTGAAGGGCGCATACTAGCCACAGAGATGGGAACCGATGGACGCCACACAGGCCTTTTGGAAATCAAAGGCGGAGGATCAGCCTGTCCCATCACGCCAGCAAATGCTGAATCCAATCTGCAAACTCTGGCTATGCAAGGTCGTGAGGTATTCAAGCTTGCGGTTAATGCGATGAGAACGGCTGCAGAGACCGTCATCAGTCGTGCGGGCCTGACAGCGGATGACATTAAGTTGATCGTGCCGCACCAAGCCAATTTACGTATCATTGACGCGATTGCAGACCGTCTCTCCGTTCCCAATGAAAAGGTTTATGTCAATCTGGACAAATATGGCAATACCTCGGCTGCGGCGGTTGCCATCGCTCTTGATGAAGCTCACCGCGAGGGGCGCTTTACACGTGGTGACAATATCATACTCGTTGTTTTCGGTGCCGGGCTTACTTGGGCCGCAACAGCTATCGAATGGTAATTACCTGAGGGCAACTGCTTAGGCTTGGCCGTATCTTCGAATCTGCTCAACTGTCTCCTCACTATCTTCGAGTTCGACATTGCGGTGCACCCAGACACTTTGCACCAGGCCGAGCAGGAACATGATCATGACAATGAATGTTCCGGAATAGCTTACCAGAGGTAAGGGAATGCCCGTAATCGGCGTCATAAGAACACACATACCAATATTTTCAAAAATGTGGGCGAACATCAATGCCACTACAGCTGCAGCGATGATTCTTCCCGAACTATCCCTGCTATAAAAAGCAATGAAGATACATTGGATAAGCAACATGGAATAGGCGGTTAGCAGCAGCAGGCTACCACGGAACCCCTGCTCCTCTCCAATGACACCAAAAATGAAATCATTGTGTGCTGTTTTCCACGGAATATATTTCTTGTCGTGAAGTGAACCACGCTCACTTGAGGCATTCCAACCAAGACCTTTCCAGCCAGCTTTACCGATGGAAGTGGAAACCCAGTATGGGGCGTAGGCATCCCCATTGATATCAACTTCTCTACCGTTAAGCATATCCAAATAGAGCTCAATACGCTCAGCACCACGTTGGGAAGCCTTGGGTAAAACAATGAAATATGCCAGCGCCACACATCCGAAACCCACCACCCCCATCATCAATAAATAACGATATGGGATCCCACATACTAACATGACAACAGCTGTCACAGGCACCCAGACAAGAGCTGAACCCATATCCCCCATAGCTACCACGATGAGGAATGGGACACCCGCTAAAATCGCAATAATCGCCACCTTGATATAAGGCAGCCTGAAAAAAGCATGCCAGCGCGGTAAATCCTGTAATAAGGATCCCATCAAAACAATACCTCCGGCTATGCCGAGCTGTGTAGGCTGAAAGGAGATCGGCCCGAGACTAATTTGGTGAACATCACTTCCCTTGTAGATGGCAACCATCATGAGAGCCAATCCAGAGAGATACATCGGTATTCCTAACCATCGTATCCAGCGATAATCGACCATGGCTGTGATGAGAAAGACCAGACAACCTGCCATGATCCAGACTTTCTGGCGCTGAGCGTAGTATTCACCTCCGCTTGGCAAATGCCTGGCCGCACTCTCAATGGCATATACACCGAAAATTGCCAATGCCAACATCGTCAGCACCAGTAGCCAGTTCATTGCCAATATTTTACGCAGCAAAGAAATCATTTGATCATTGGCCTAAATGAAAGTCACAGGATGGTCTATTCTTGCACGGGAGCTTCAGAGGCAAATTTGTTTAACTCCTTAAGCAAAACCTCAGTGATATCTGTCGCGTCTTTTAAATAGAGAAAAAACGAAACCTGATTAGTATTTTTACCTGATTGATCGAAGACAAAGTCATAGTTTCCTTTTTTGGAAAACGAGATCACCTTTGAGCGTATTTCACTCATAATGCCTTGCATGCTTGCTGCCTTGCGCCTGTCGACATCCTCTTTCTCATTTTTCTCTTCACGCCTCATCTCATTGATGAGCATCTGGCGCTCTTGCTCAATCAACTGAAACTCCTTGGCAAGTTTCTGCTTTCGTTCATCAACGTTTTCGTTCTTGAGCTTTTTATCAATTTCTTTGAGCTCCAGAATCATCTCGTTAACTGTCTCTATCTTCTGATTTACCCTTTTCTGAATGCCCGCATAGTCTTTGTTGAATTGCAGCTGAGCTTCCTCTGTTCGGAAATACTCATTAAAGAGCCTCTGTATGTCTACCACCGCTATTTTAGGTTTGTCCGCCATAGCGCTTCCTAGCGTTGCTGCGAACATGGTGGTTATAAGATATATGTGCTTGAATTGAGTCATGGGAAAGCCAGGTCCTTTAAGAATCTAAAATGCCTGCTTAGGGCATAATCGTCAATAGCATCTCATCTACTGAGCATAAAAAACACCCTTTCCCATGGGAAAGGGTGAATGAGAATAAACTCTGGTAATGGAGGTCTTAAAAGTCGGGGGTTATTCTGCAGCCGGAGATGCCCCATCACTTGATTTGGGAGCATCCGCATTGAGCTTTTTCAGGAGAGCCACCGTTACGTCTGTGGCATCCTTGGTGTAGAGGAGAAAAGGCACCTGGTTGGCGCTTACACCTGACTTATCCAGGACATAGTCAAAATCCTCTGCTTTGGCGTAATCGACGATCAACTTACGGATTTCCTCTAAAATACCTTGCATGCTGGCCTGCTTCTTGAGTTCCAACGCACGTGTTCTGCGACCAAGAAATTCTCTTCTTTCACGGTCCATGGCCTTGGCTTCATCGAGCTTCATCTGAAAGTCACGTGATTTTTCACGCTTTACTCCATCGGCAAGAGTAGGGTCTTCAATTTGCTTTTTGAGTGCTTGCAGCTGCTCCTCCAGCTGACGAATACCGGTGAGTCGCTCGTTGTTTTCCTTTTGAATGCGGGCAAATTCTTCACTGAATTTTTGCTGTTCATCATTGGTGCGGTGATACTCCTTGAAGAGAATCTGCATATCCACAGTGGCAATTTTCAGACGTTGCGCTGAAGCTGAGGCAGCACTAAACATGGAAATAAGACAAAGAGCTGCAGCGAATTTAAGATGATATTTCATAGTCATTGGTAATAATCGTTGAAGTGACCCGGCAAGCGATTGCGGGCCGCATCACAACGCGTATGAGGCATTTACAGCATTGAATGCAAAAACTCAGCGTTGCAGTGCAAAGCTGCACGGAATAGCATGCCGCGTCAATCTCTATCCCGAGTCATAATCCTCTTTCCTCCCAGACCATGAAAGTTGCAACCAACGCCTCCGATCTTGAGCAATGCATTGCTCAGTCAAACCCCGCCTGTCTGCGTGTATTAGTACCTACTATGGGCTCTCTCCACGCGGGTCACCTTGCTTTGGTTCGGAAAGCTCGCGAGCTCGCTTCCCCAGAGGGATGCGTCATTCTGAGCCTCTTTGTCAACCCGACACAGTTTGATCGCGCTGACGACTTGGATCATTACCCACGTGCCTTGGAGAAGGATCTGGCACTGTGTCAGCAACACGGTGTGGACATCGTGTTTGCGCCGGAAAGTTCTGAAATGTATGATCCAAATCACTCCGTCACTGTCAGCGAGTCACAGCTCTCAAAGAGGCTTTGTGGTGCATCAAGATCCGGGCATTTTGACGGCGTATGCACCGTTGTCCTGAAGCTTTTCAACCTTACCCGACCAGGTATTGCGGTTTTTGGAAAAAAAGATTACCAGCAGCTCGCCATCATCTGCCGCATGGTTCGTGACCTTAATGTCGCTGTGCGTATTGAAGCTGTTGATACCGTCAGGGAGAGTAGTGGTCTGGCATTATCATCGAGAAACCAACGACTCTCGGATCACCAACGTGTGGACGCCTCCCGGATCAGACGCGCTCTACTGGACGCGCAAACTGCTCATCAAAATGGCTTGAGGACAGCTGATGAGCTACTCACCATCGTCAGAAATGAGATAGAAAGCTCCGAGCTCGAGCTCAACATTGATTATCTGGAGCTTGTCGATCAGGAAAACTTACAAGCCATCGATACCATTACGTCCCCCGCCCTCATTGCTACCGCAGTGTTCTATGGCCAAGTGCGGCTCATCGATAATATCGAGCTGCCTTAAAGTTCTCCGAATTTTTGCCAAAACAGGCTTGTTTGTCGGGAGTCAGTCACAACTTCTAGCAGTGTAGTTTTCTCTTGGGGCTCAAGATCAAAATCTTCCATGCCATGCACCTTCTTGTAATGCATGCCCCACATCGCAGCCCAAGACTCAAAACCATACTCATGCGTATTGGTGAGAAGTCGAGACACTCTCTCATCCAGGCTTTGCATTGCCGGTAAACGCTCAAATATCTTGCCGCCCGAGTTATTTATGACCACCAAAACACGACCGCTACACTCAACCTGACTGAGAAGTGATGGTGCTGCCAGATCATATAGAGCTGTAAGATCTCCAAAAACACCCCAGGCATCTTCTTCTTCCGCGCTAGCACCCAGCCAGCTTGCTATCTGGCCATCAATCCCATTGGCTCCACGATTTGCCCGCACACATTCATAAGGAACATCACGTTGAGCAAAGTCATTCCATTCACGGATAGGAAGGCTATTGCCAAGGTAAAGACTGCTTCCCGTAGTCGCCATGACTGAGAGAGTGCGTATCATTCCGGGTTCACTCTCAGGCAGGGATTCAAGCAACTCGGAGACACGACCATGTTTACTGGCCGCACTCTTGAAGTAATCCATGGTATCACCAAGATGGGAAATATCGCCTAATGCTCTGAGACAACGGGAAATATCACCTCGTATCAGCTCGCTCTTTCTGGCCAAACCAGCAAAACCTGTTCTACTGATTGACACCACCCTCACCTCTGGAAGGTTTTCCAAATCCCTCCAGAACCTGCCGGTGGGAACCTCTCCGATACGCAGAATGTTCGGTGGAGGGTTTTCTTTTAACAAGCGGTCTCCATCAATCAGAGTCAGCGAACCCAACATCTCTCTCAAGCCACTGGTGGTATCGGCTAATACCGGGGCACCGAGCTCTTTGAGAAAATGCCAGACTTCCTCGCGATCACTGGGTTCAAGACCGCCTAGCACTACCACCAAGCCCCTCCACCCGTCCTTGATGCATTGCAAGACCGGACGCATATCGATATTAGCACGCGGTTCTCCAATTTCACCCAAGCGGACCTTGGAGCTCTTGGGAGACATGTTACTGCCAAGACCGAGTTCAAGCTCGTCATCTTCGAGGCAAAGATTGATTTGCCATGGAGCGCAACCACTCCAGCCAGCAAAGATAGAAAGTTCATCTTTCCATTCCAAATCTTCACATGACTCAACATAACCACCAAACAAGCCTGATTGTTCAATGACCTGTGGAGCACCACTACCACGAAACCGGCGGGGACGATCAGCTGTGACAACCACCAATGGACGGCGTTGATAATGAGCCTCGATGACAGATGGTAACAACTCAGCAACTGCTGTCCCTGAAGTAGTGATGACGGCACATGACCTGCCGCTTTGCATCGTTCTGCCCAAGGCGAAAAAACCTGCCGCACGCTCCTCGAAATGAGAAAAGATCCTTATCTCACCTAGTTCCTCGGACTCGGCGTAATCAGCAAGGGCAACAACGAGAGCCAGGTTGCGAGCTCCGGCACATACGACATATTCCTCTACCCCTGCGGCAATACAGGCTCCGATAACATCGCTAACCCATCCCTTGCCAGACACTGCTTAAAAGACGAAAAAACTACCGGTTGACTGGGGAGAATAAAAAGCTCTGATTAGTGATCCACACAGCCACTATCTGTCGGTGAATCAGCAGCATCTTCAACTGGTTCAATCAGACCGTGATCCAGTAGATATTGCTCGACCTCATCACCGGAAACATCTGCAAGCATTTCCCCATTCACAGTCACGCATGGACTGAGCGGCTGCCCACTCTTCTGCTCCATCTCCCACCTGAATGCCGGATTTTTGATAATATCCTTCTCTTCGTAATCAAGGTCATGCTTGCGCATAATAGCTCGAACGCCTTCGCTCCAGCCGCAGTAGGTCTTCAAGTAACAAACGATTTCTGTTGGTGATGTTGTCATGGTCAAATCTTGTGATATGGCAGAAATTGACCATAATAGCGTTACTTTGCAACCCGAATCATTACCACTGACCATAAGTGCCGATGGCAAATGCCATACGAGTGATCAGCTCTTGCGTGAGAGTGTGGCCGATGAGTCACTGGATATTCTCGAAATCATCATTGACGGCCAACGGCTTCTGGGAGGAAAAGCTTCCGGCATTCTGGGCGATGATATTTCTTACCTGAGCTCCTCAGCTGAGTTTACACTGGAAGATTTTGAACCAAGACCCGATGGCACTTGCCTGGCTCGTTACAGACGCAACAAACCATCACCGGATACAGCTTCTGACACATCAAGCGAGAGCTAGTTCACCAGAGTATCAAAGCGCCTACCTCCCTAGCTCATGCCAATTGACAAATCGGACCAAAGCTGTGACACCGCCATCATCGGTGCCGGCATTACCGGGCTGTGTGTTGCCTACTCACTCGGGCAAGGGTCAACAAATCGACACAGATTCGATCTGATCGAATCCTCCGACTCGGTCGGCGGCGCCATCCAAAGCACCTCGCGCGATGGATTCCTTGCGGAGCACGGGCCTAATAGCCTGCTCATTAAGGACAAGCGCATTGCAGTATTGCTGGACCAAATTGGACTCTCTGGAAACAGCGATGAGCTTTCAGCGGCACGTTCAGAGGCTACCAAGCGCTACATCGTTCAAGACGGAATACCCATTGCCATGCCTGGCAATCCCATGGCGTTACTCAGCAGCCCCTTGTTCTCCTTACGAGGGAAAATCAGGCTGTTGGCCGAACCTTTCATAGGGCGATACAAAGCAAGCAAGAATAACGAAGCTGAGGAGAGCTTCGCAGACTTTGTCAGACGTCGGTTTGGTTCCGAGTTACTCGCGAGTGCCGCAGCTCCCTTTGTCAGTGGCATTTATGCAGGAAACCCGGAAACACTCTCTATCCGGCATGCCTTTCCGAGGCTCTGGGCCATTGAGCAAAAACATCGCTCTATCATCCTCGGCCTTATCGCCCGGCAAATCGGCATTGCTAACGATCCTCAGCAACTCAAACCGTCACAAATCGTCTCATTCCGCTCTGGTATGCACGCTTTGCCCAAGGCAATTGCTGCCAAATTACCCGATGACTCACTCCACCTTGGCACTAAGATAAACTCCATCGAGCAAGAGAACGGCCGCTGGAACATCGTCTGGGCGGATGCAAACGGAGTCCAACATCACAAAAATTACCAAAACCTCGTCATTACAGTCCCACCACACCGCCTCGGCTCCTTGCCGTTGGAGGAATCAATCATAGCAAGCCTGCAATCCATTCAAGAAATCGAATCCCCTCCAGTCACCAGCCTGGTTCTCGGCTTCAAGCGCGAAGATGTCAGCCACCCACTGGACGGATTTGGCATGCTTGTCAAACAGAGCGAAAACAGCCCCTTACTCGGCGTATTATTTTCATCCAGCATGTTCGATCACCGTGCCCCTGAGGGCCATATCAATCTTACCTGCATGATGGGAGGGTCTATCTCACCTCATTTTGCGGACAATGACGACCAGGTGGTCTTGGATGAGTTACAGAAATTACTAGGGGTAAGCGCAAAACCAGTCTTCCGACACAAGACCTCATGGCCCCGTGCGATTCCTCAATACTCCCTGGATTATCAACAAAAGCTCGATAGCATCAAAGTCTGCGAGCAAGCCAATCCCGGTTTACATCTTGCAGGCAACTACCGCGGTGGCATCTCTGTGACCGACTGCATGCTCAACGGCCTCGAACTTGGCAAACAGATCATTCAAAAGTAAGACTCCAATTTAGCAACAAACTCATCATGTCTACCATTTCCCAGCTTCTCCGCGACAACATCCGCGATGTCCCCGACTTTCCCAAACCCGGTATTCTTTTTAAAGACATCTCCACTATTTTGTCACATCCCGATCTACTTCGACACTCCATCAATGAGCTCACAGCAACAGCAGGTGGTGAAAAAATAGACAAGGTAGTTGGTATCGATGCTCGTGGATTTATCTTTGCCGCACCCGTCGCCCTCAATCTCGATGCCGGTTTTGTGCCGATCCGAAAGCAAGGCAAACTCCCCTGGCAAACGCATTCCATGGCCTATTCCTTGGAATACGGAGAAAATGTTGTCGAGATTCACCAAGATGCCATTCTTCCCGGAGAAAGTGTCTTACTGGTTGATGACCTGCTAGCCACTGGCGGAACTGCCGCTGCTGCCATCAAGCTTATTGAGCAGCTCGACGCCAAGCTCGTCGCAGCCTCTTTCCTGATTGAGCTGAGTGATCTCAATGGGCGTGAACTACTCGGCGATAAGAGGATTCATTCAGTGGTTAGTTACTAGTATCAACTGAATAGTTAGAACATACCAACGCACCACAAAACCAACCCACTAGAGCCGGGCATCGCCGGGGCTTAAAAACTCTCGAGCACCATCAATTTGCAGGCACGATGAAATAACGATCTACAGGCCCATCAATAGTTGCTGCCTGACCTGATATCCTATTTTGTTTCTGCAGAACAACACCTCTTAGATAAGTAACAACTGAAGTTTGCTCTGTAACAGAAACAACAAATTCACCTGTCACAAGACCCGTCTTATTGTTTAATACCGCAGTTGCCGCGTATAATGGTGTTGGAGAGGTATACATTTGACCGTCGGGCAACCATGTCAGCGAATAATTCACTCCGCCCAGACCACTACCTAGGAACTTCGCAATGGCGTTATCGTTACCAACTGAAATACCATTGATAGGTAATTCATTATT
>Ga0213863_10003110_pt1 | contig 11533 bp, 10 predicted proteins | sample PICome_8_FD_160128 | JGI IMG/M metagenome (GOLD analysis project Ga0213863, IMG submission 160128) | Coastal seawater microbial communities near Pivers Island, North Carolina, United States - PICO497 | ecosystem: Environmental > Aquatic > Marine > Coastal | place: USA: North Carolina... | reverse complement strand
CAAAATATATTGGATTTTACGTTAGGAGAAACTTTTATCTTGGTGATAAACAGATAAAATATACAGGTTGTCAAAGAGATAAAGTCATTCGTTTATTTCGTAGAAGTAAATGTAGATATAACGGTCTTAAAGTTCATGAAACAATAAATGCAGAAGGAGCTCTTGGGTTTTTTAAAAATAAAGTTGACCATTTTTCATACAAAGATTTTGATCATTACATGACTAAACAAAAATTATATGCTCAAATTCAAGCACAACAATTACATGATAAAGGACAGAAAGTAAGATTATTTCATTTATTTGTTAAACCTCTGGTTACTTTTATCATTCATTTTATCATCCGATTGGGGTTTTTAGATGGTTATGCAGGGTATTTAATATCAAAAATAAGAGCCTACAGAGTACTAGATAGATATATGAATCTTTGGTATTTGAATAATAAAAGAAATAATAGTAACACCATCACATGAAAATTATAATACTAGCTGCTGGAATTGGTTCTAGATTAGGAAATCCTTTTCCAAAGCCTCTAACACCTTTGAAAGATGGGCGAAGCATTATGCAACGTCAAATTAATAACATTACAACGTATTTTGATGTAAATGATATTACTACTGTTGTAGGCTTTAAAAAGAATTTAATTATGGAACAATTTCCAGAGGTAAATTATGTTTACAATCCATTTTTTGATAGAACAAATACCTCTAAAAGTTTGTTGCGAGCATTAAAAAAACACAGAGGTAATTCTATTTTGTGGTTTAATGGAGACGTTGTATTTGACCATCAATTATTATCATTACTATTGGAAGATATTAATAATAATCAATCATTTGTTTCTGTTAATACACAAAGTGTTTCTGATGAAGAGGTAAAATATACCCTCAAAGACGGGTATGTTCAGTATCTTTCTAAAGAAGTGAAAAATGGATTGGGTGAAGCTGTTGGGATCAATTTTATTTCTTCAAATGATCTAGATGTATTTATTAATCAGCTTGAAACATGTGATGATAATGATTATTTTGAAAAAGGGTTAGAAATGGCAATTGCTAACGATCATTTAAAATTGAAGGTGATCGATATTTCAGAATACAATTGTATAGAAGTGGATTTTAAAGAAGATTTAAAGAACGCTAATGAAATAGTATAATTACTAACTATGAAGACTATTTTATTTTGTATGAATCCATATTCTTTTGGAATTTTAGAACCTGTTATGCAAGTTTTAAAAGAAAAGAATTATGAATATATCTGGTTTGTAAGAGCAGCAATTTTAGAGAAATTCCCATACCAAGATCAAAGTTATACAACTAAAATTGAAGATTTAATTTGTTTTAACAGTGACGCTATTTTTGTTCCAGGAAATGAGGTCCCTCATTATCTCAGAGGGGTTAAAACTCAAGTTTTTCATGGCTTAGCTGGAGAAAAAAAAAGCCATTTTAGAATTCGTAGTTACTTTGATTTGTATTTAACACAAGGACCATATTTTACAAAATGGTTCTCTGAAGCAGCAGCGAAACATAAAGACTTTAGTGTGGTAGAGACAGGTTGGCCAAAACTAGATGTTTATGGTAAAGAACTACACAAATATGATACAGATAAACAAACCTTATTAAAAAAGTCTAAAGCAAAAAAAATAATTCTTTACGCCCCTACATTTTCACCATCATTAACAAGTGCTCTACATTTATTAACTCAAATTGAGGAGTTAGCTAAAAGTAAAGAATACCTTATTGTGATTAAATTTCACGATTTAATGGCTGAAAACTTGATAGATTCCTATAAAAAATTATCAATGTGTTTTGAAAATCTGCTTTTTATTGAGGAGCGTAACATTATTAAGTATTTGTTAATTGCTGATCTAATGATCAGTGATACTTCATCTGTTGTCTATGAATTTCTCCTTTTAGACAAGCCTGTAATAACATTTAAAAATAATTCTCTTGCTATAAGGTGGGATAATCAGTTGTCATTTAGCGGTTTAGTAAAAAGTGTTGCTCAAAATTTATTAGAAGACCCTTTCAAACAAGAGCGTTTAAATATTTTAAAAGAATACCACCCCTACGCAGATGGTAATTCTGCAGAACGAATGGTTGATGCAGTTGAGGAGTATATTAAAGAGAATGGTGTTCCAGAAAAAAGAGTAATTTCATGGTTCCGTAGATATAAAATAAATAAAATTTTTAAAAAAATTTGACAACAAAAAAAATCTTAAATCAATCCATTGAAGCACTGCTTAATTCGCAGGTTATTCTTTATCCTACAGATACGGTGTGGGGTTTAGGTTGCGATGCTACAAACATTGATGCAGTTGCTAAAATTTTTAAATTAAAGAATAGAATAGAAACTAAAAGTTTAGTGGTTTTAGTAAGTTCTATAGAGATGTTGCGTACTTATGTCGATGCTGTCCCACAAAAAGCTATTGATATAATTTCAACAACTAAGAAACCGACCACTATAATATACAACAACCCCAAAGGATTAGCAGCTAATGCCATAGCTTTAGACAATACTATAGCCATTAGAATTCCAACTCATAATTATTGTTTGGAGGTCATCAATAAACTTGGAAAGCCAATTATTTCAACTTCAGCCAATATAAGCGGAGAATCTACTCCTAAATCATTTTCAGAAATAAGTCTACCAATTTTGGAGGGCGTAGATTATGTAGTAAATTTGGAGCAAGATAAAATTACAGATAAATCTTCAACAATTTTAAAATTAGTTGGGAATACTATTGAAGTAATAAGAGCTTAATTCATGCAAAATCAAAACTACAAAGAAGCTATTAAAAGTGATATCTTCTCAATTATAACTAGGGCTTCTGAGATTTTAGAGGTAAAAAGTTATGTGATAGGAGGGTTTGTGCGTGATTATATCTTACAAAGGGGAGTTGCTAAAGATATAGATATTGTAACTGTTGGAAATGGTATCGCCTTGGCAAAAAAAGTAGCCTCTTTATTACCAAATAAACCAAAAGTTCAAGTATTTAAAACCTACGGTACAGCCATGTTGGTTTATAAAGACATGGAGCTTGAATTTGTTGGGGCTAGAAAAGAATCTTATGCTAAAGATAGTAGAAACCCAGAAGTTTCTGAAGGAACTTTAGAGGATGATCAAAATAGAAGAGATTTTACAATCAATGCTTTAGCAATAAGTTTACACAAAGATGATTATGGAACTTTGTTAGATCCTTTTGATGGTTTAAAGGATTTAGAAAAAGGAATTATTAAAACACCTTTAAATCCAGACATCACCTATTCTGATGATCCTTTACGTATGATGCGTGCCATTAGATTTGCAACTCAATTAAATTTTGAAATTGAGGAAAACTCTTTACTAGCAATTACAAAGAATGCTTCTCGTTTATCCATTATTACAAAAGAGCGTATTGTTGTAGAATTGAATAAAATAATTGAGGCTACACAACCTTCCATAGGTTTTTTACTATTAGAAAAAACAAATTTATTGGAAATGATTCTTCCAGAATTAATTGCTTTAAAAGGCGTTGAAGAAGTAGAGGGTCAAAAACACAAAGATAATTTCTATCACACCCTAGAAGTTGTTGATAATATTTCAAAAGCTACAAAGGATCTTTGGTTAAGATGGGCCGCCTTGCTTCATGATATTGGAAAAGCTCCAACCAAACGATTTCATAAAAAAATTGGGTGGACGTTTCATGCACATGAATTTGTTGGGTCAAAGATGGTCTATAAATTATTCAAACGTTTAAAAATGCCATTGAATACTAAGATGAAGTTTGTGCAAAAAATGGTTTTATTAAGTTCTCGTCCAATTGTACTCGCTTCTGAAGTAACGGATTCTGCAGTACGGAGATTGGTCTTCGATACAGGCGATGATATTGATTCATTAATGACTTTGTGCGAAGCAGATATTACCACAAAGAATCCAAAGAAATTTCAACGATATCATAAAAACTTCGAACTGGTAAGAACTAAAATCAAAGAAGTAGAAGAACGTGATCGTGTGCGTAATTTTCAACCACCCATTACAGGTGAAGAAATCATGAAGGCCTTCAATTTAAAACCCTGTCGAGAAATAGGGCAGATTAAAGAAGCGATCAAAGAAGCCATTTTAGATGGAAAAATCCCGAATGAACATCAAGCTTCTTTCGATTTTATGATTCAAAAAGGAGAAGCATTGGGATTAAAATCTAAACAATAAGATGAAGATACTACAAGTCATAGATCAGTTGGGTTTAGGCGGTGCAGAGCGCGTATGTGTAAACATGGCAAATCTTTTACATCGTAATAATTATGATGTAAAATTGGTTGCTTTTGACGATTCTGGACCTCTTTTTGATTTGATTGATGAAGGTGTAGAAGTTGTAATATTAGGAAGAAAAAAGCATAAATTTAAAGCCTATAAAAAACTAATTCAAGAAGTAAAGCAAGCAGACATTGTTCACATACACATGCGACAAAATTATAAGTATGTAAAGAAAACATTGTTGGCGTATGGTGTAAAAAAGAAGCTGATTCTTCATGATCATTATGGCGAAATTGCAGTAAATAAAAGAATCCCTACATTTTATAAATCGTTTTATAAACCCGATCTGTACATCGGTTGTTCCGAATTATTGACTGATTGGGCTAAAAATAATGTCGGTTTAGACCCGAGTATTGTTTTCCTTGTTCATAATTTTGTGTTGAAATATGAGGTAAAAACCCCTAAGAATACAGAAAAGAAAGGTTTGGTTTTGGTTGGGAATATGAAACCCGTAAAGAATCATTTCTTTGCTGTTGAAATTGCAAAAGAATTAGGGTTGGATATCACGATGTATTGCTCTAAAACAGAAAATACATACTTTAAATCGCTACAGAAAAAAATAACAGCTATTGGAATGTCTGATAATGTATTTTTTAAACACGGTTGTATCAATGTTCAGACTGAATTGCATCAATATAATTACGCTTTATTAACATCTACATCAGAAGGAGACCCATTGGCATTGATCGAATATTTATCACAAGGAATTCCTTTTTTAAGCTATAATATTGGAGAATCTGTAAAAATTATTGAAAAGCATTTTCCGTTTTTTGTACAGCATACATTCGAAAAAGAAGAGTGGATAGAGAATTTTAAGGAACTTCAAAATGTGACTAAAGAAGATGTACTATCCATATACAATCAGCATTATTCATCACAAGGATTTCTAGAAAAATATATAGCTATTTATCAGCAACTTATGTAAAAGATTGCATGTTAACAAGCTTGTAATACTCGCCTTTTTGCTCTAATAATTCTTCGTGTTTTCCTTGTTCTAAAATTTCGCCATCTCCCATAACAACAATACGGTCAGCTTTCTGAATGGTTGATAAGCGATGCGCAATAACAATGGAAGTTCTATTTTCCATCATTCTTTCCAAAGCCTTTTGTACCAATACTTCAGATTCGGTGTCTAGGGCAGAAGTTGCTTCATCCAAAATCATAATAGGAGGATTTTTTAAAACGGCTCTGGCAATCGACAAACGTTGTTTTTGTCCACCAGATAATTTACCACCTCCATCACCAATATTTGCATTATATTTCCCTTCTATTTTGTCAATAAATTCATGTGCATTGGCAATTTTTGAAGCTTTCAAAACGTCTTCATCCGTAGCATCTTGTTTCCCCAATTTAATATTTTCTGTTATCGAATCATTGAATAAAATTGAATCTTGAGTCACAATTCCCATTAAGTTTCTTAGCGACTCTTTGGTCATGTCTTTAATATTGATGCCGTCTACAGAAATAGTACCCTCATTAACATCATAGAATCGAGCAATTAGGTTGGCTATGGTAGATTTTCCACTCCCAGATTGACCTACCAAAGCAACGGTTTCACCTTTCTTGATATGTAATGAGTAATCTTTAATTACAGGGTCATTTTTATATTTAAAAGAAATAGTATCAAAAATGATTGATTCTGTAAAAGTTTCTTTTGCAATCGCGTTGGGTTTGTCTATAATGGTATTTTTAGTTTCTAGAACTTCTAAAATCCGTTGTGCAGAAGCATCGCCTTTTTGAATATTAGAAATAGAAGTCGACAAAGCTTTGGCGGGTTGTAAGACAGAATAGAACAAACCGATATAACCGAAAAAAGTTTCAGGATCTAATGTGCTATCCCCAGACAATATAATATTACCACCAAACCAAAGAATAACTATAATCGTAATGGCACCTAAAAATTCACTTAAGGGAGAAGCCAGTTTTTGACGCTGAATTACTTTGGTCATTAATCGTGCATGCGTGCCTGTTGAGTCGGTAAACTTTTTTTCAATTGTTTTTTCTGCAGTAAACCCTTTTATGATACGTAAACCAGATAAAGTTTCTTCAATATATGATAAAAAACGCCCGCCCTCTTTCTGAGCTTTCATTGAATTTTTCTTCAATTTTTTACCCAATGAAGAGATAATCAATCCAGATATAGGCAGCATGATAAATACAAATAATGTCAATTTTGCACTCATTGCAAACATCATTATTAAAATAATAATGATGGTCAAGGGATCTCTAACTAAAGACCCTATAGAGTCCAGAAAAGAAATTTCAACAATTTGCACATCAACGGTTACTCTTGATAAAAGATCTCCTTTTCTTTTTTCAGAAAAATAAGAAATAGGCAAATTCAAGATTTTCTTGTAAATAGTGTTTCTGATGTCTTTAGAAACTCCATTGGTAAGAAATGCTAATTCATAAGAACTGAGAAAACGAAACAGGTTTTTAAAGAAAAATAAAATAATACAGATAACGCATACCAATGCTAAGGTTGCCAATATGCCATTTGAATTTACATACTGAGTAATTTCGTAGTAAAAACTATCTTTTAAATAATCAAAACTAGAGGTAATTCCTTCATAGGTTGGTTTTACTTCTACCTTATTATCCGTTTTAAATAAAATTGAAAGAACGGGTAAAAACGAAAGTATTGTGAGAATATTAAAAATAGCATACAAGATATTGAATAACGTAGTAGTCCAAACTCTTTTCAAGTAAGGTTTTATAAAGTATAATATCTTTCTAAAATGTATCATTTAGATATCCATTTCATTAATGATTCGATCAATTTTAGCTTCCAATTCCTTTTCTGCTTCTTCAAAATTTTCTACAGCATCTAAAGAAGATTGTACACTAAAATAGAACTTTATTTTTGGTTCAGTTCCACTAGGTCTCGCAGCAATTTTAGTTCCATCTTCCGTATGATAAATCAAAACATTAGATTTTGGAATGTCCATCACAACTTCCGCTCCAGTATTTAAGTTCTTTTCAATAGAAGATTGATAGTCATTGATATAAGTAACTTTAGAGCCATCAATATGTGTCAAAGGATTGCTACGTAAATCAATCATGATTTGCTTGATTTGTTGCGCACCATCCATTCCTTTTTTTACAAAGGAAACCAATCGCTCTTTATAAAAAGAATGATCGACATAAATTTGCAACAATTCTTTATAAAAAGAACTTCCATTTGCTTTTGCATTTGCTGCAATTTCACATGCCAATAGGGCAGAAGTGACAGCATCTTTATCGCGGACAAAATCACCTACCATATACCCAAAACTTTCTTCACCACCACCAATAAACTCTAAATCTGGGAAATCTTGAATCATTTTTGCAATCCATTTAAATCCGGTGAGTCCAATTTTAGTTTCTACACCATAACTTTTGGCAATATCATTTACCATAGAAGTAGAGACTATAGTAGAGCCAATAAATTGTTTTCCATTAAGTTTTCCTTGTTTTTGCCATTGTTTGATTAAGAAATCTGTCATGACCACCATGGCCTGATTTCCATTTAATAATTTAATTTTTCCGTCAGTATCTCTAACAGCAATTCCAATTCTATCACTATCAGGATCTGTTCCCAAAACAATATCTGCTCCAATTTTTTCAGCAAGATTTGTGGCCATTTCTAAGGCTTCAGGTTCTTCTGGATTGGGTGATTTTACGGTTGGAAAATCTCCATCAGGTATTTCTTGTTCTTTGATGCTGTGAACTTGAGAATAGCCAGCTCTTTTTAACACTTCTGGAATTAACTTTACAGAGGTCCCGTGCAATGATGTGAAAACAATTTTTAAATTCTCTCTTCCCTGTATGTCAAATGTTCCGTTTTTAATGGAAGCGTTCCAAAAAGCCTCATCTACCTCTGCACCAATTTCAGAAATTAATGCAGGTTTTGCATTAAAGTTAATATCCGAAAATTCTAAAGAATTTACTTCATCGATAATTCTCTTATCTTGGGGAGGAACAATTTGACCACCATCTGTCCAATACACTTTATAGCCATTGTATTCTGGTGGGTTATGGGAAGCTGTTAAAACAATCCCAGCATGACAATTTAATTCATTTACAGCAAATGACAGTTCTGGAGTAGGACGAAGGTCTTCAAAAAGAACTACGTGGATATCATTGGCAGACAACACTTCAGCAACCAATCTTGAGAATGTATCACTGTTGTGTCTACAATCATATGCGATGGCTACTTTAATTTTTTGATCTCGGTATGTTTTCTTCAGGTAATTACTCAGTCCTTGTGTAGCCTTACCTAGTGTGTACTTATTGATTCTATTGGTTCCAGCTCCCATCATTCCGCGCATACCTCCAGTACCAAATTCAAGATCTTTGTAAAATCGATCTGTTAAATCATCTGAGTTATTTGTAATGAGCTGTTGTATTTCTTGTTGTGTTTCACTATCAAATGTATCTGATAGCCATAATGTTGCTTTTTCTTTAATATTTTTCATTGCTTATAAATCCAATATTTATGGAGTTAGTAATTTAATTTTTCTTTTATTGTGTAATAGTTTCCTGCCTCTTTGGTTTTTAAAATGAGTTCTCCAATAAAGCCAGCTAAAAAAAGTTGCGTCCCTAATATCATACTTACCATTGAGATGTAAAACCAGGGGTTGTCTGTAATCAAAATAGCCTTCATCCCCTGAGAAATTTTATAAAGTTTAGAAACACCTAAATATCCGGCAGAAAAGAAGCCAAAGATAAACATGAGTGTTCCCCATAGCCCAAAGAAATGCATAGGTCTTTTGCCAAATTTTGATAAAAAAGAAATGGTAATGAGGTCTAAAAAACCGTTAATAAATCTGCTCATACCAAATTTTGTTTCCCCATATTTTCTTGCTTGATGTTGAACAATTTTTTCACCAATATTTACGAACCCTTTATTTTTTGCTAAAACGGGTATATATCGGTGCATTTCACCGCGTACCTTAACGGTTTTAACAACAATATTTTTGTAAGCTTTTAAACCACAATTGAAATCGTGTAAATCTAAACCTGATGTTTTTCTTGCTGCCCAATTGAATAACTTTGAGGGAATATTTTTTGCAATAACATTATCATATCTTTTCTTTTTCCATCCAGATACTAGATCAAAATTTCCTTCTGTAATTAGTTTGTATAATTCTGGAATTTCGTCAGGGCTGTCTTGTAAATCAGCATCCATAGTAATCACTACGTTTCCATCTGCAATTTGAAAACCAGCGTGTAAAGCTTGTGATTTTCCAAAGTTTTTTTGGAAACGAATGCCTTTTACATGGCTAGATTTTTTTGAAATTTCCTCTATGACTTGCCATGATGAATCCGTACTACCATCATCTATGAAAATGATCTCATATAAAAACCGATTGGACTGCATCATAGATGCAATCCAATTGTGTAGTTCTTTTAAAGATTCTTCTTCGTTAAATAATGGTATGACAACCGATATGTCCATAGATGATTATTTATAATGCAAAGTTAAACTATTCTTTACATTAAAAATAATTTCTAGTATTGGTCTTCTTCTGTTCTTTTCATAATAGCTCCTGCGATAGCAGAGATGATAAAACCAAAGAATGCAGCAGCAATGATACCAATGGCTGAGGTGATTGCTGGACTAGAAAATGTTTCCATCATTGATTTCGAAGATTCAATTTGTTCTTCAGTCATATTTAATTCTTCCCACGCAATAACCTGTTTTTCCATCAAAAGATTCATGAAATCAGGCTCAATAAAATTAATGAAAATTAAATTATAAATGATGCCAATTAAACCACTTATGATAGAAATTCCAACACCAATCTTAACAGATTGCCCCCAAGTTATAAGGTTGTTATTTACAGATTTAAAATTTTTAATACCCAAAACTATAACAATAATCATGGCTACAAAACCTAGCGTGCCTACTCTCCAGTCTTGGTCAAGATGAATGCCTATTGCATAGGCAATTAAGTTGATGAAAATACTTGTTAGACCTAAAATTAGTCCATAATTTAACATTGTGCTTTTACTCGAAACTTGATTTTCCATGATTGTTATATTAATTAGTTATTATACAAATATATAGCTTTCATTATAGTAATCTTTACTCTTGATGAAGCTGTAATAAATAGTTAGATTACAAAAGGTTATAAAAGTTACATTAAAAAAGGATAAAGTTTCATTTGTTTAAATAAAAATTGGTTGTAAATTTGCCTCGGCAAGTCCTACACAACTAGCTCCCTCGGAATCTCCCAGGGCGGGAACGCAGCAAGAGTACTTGGTTGTAGCAGTGTGATGTAGGTAGCTTGCCTTTTTTTGTATCTAACTTTCTTTTCTTTTCATTTACTATTATTCATAAGTCTGTTAATATCTAGCAATTAAAATCTAAGATTTACATCCTTTCTTTTTGGATATTTGTGTAAAAATTAGTCTTATTCATTTTTTTATGTCCAAAGTAGTTTTAATCACAGGAGCCTCATCAGGAATTGGAAAATCTACAGCTGAGTTTTTATCAGCTAAAGGCTTCAAGGTTTATGGTACTGGAAGAAATCCAAAAATAAATGAACAAAACAGGTATTCATTAATTCCCTTGGATGTCACAAAACCTGAAACAATCACTTTAGCTATAGATTTGATTTTAGAAAAAGAAGGTCGTTTAGATGTACTGGTGAATAATGCTGGAATGGGAATAACTGGTCCCATAGAAGATACCCCCACCAGTGAAATGAGAAAAGTTTTTGAAACTAATTTTTTTGGAGCCATAGACGTGATGAAAGCTGTTCTACCTCAGATGCGTAAACAGCAATCTGGAACCATCATCAACGTCACATCAATTGCTGGATATATGGGTTTACCTTATAGAGGCGTATATTCTGCAACAAAAGGAGCTTTAGATTTAGTGTCAGAGGCGGCTAGAATGGAGGTAAAGGAGTTTGGTGTTACTATAGTTACTATTGCTCCCGGCGATGTAGCTACCAATATAGCAGCTGGTAGATATCATACCCCTGTTTTTGATAACTCTGCCTATAAAGAAAAGTATCAGAAGAATTTAGATTTAATGGATTCACATGTAGATAGTGGAATGAATCCAATTAAAATGGCTGAAAAGATACATCAGATTGTTAACTTAAAACAACCAATTGTGCACTATAAAGTAGGTGCGTTTATGGAAAAATTTTCCATAGTGTTAAAAAAAATACTACCTAGTAAAATTTACGAAAAACTATTAATGAATCATTATAAATTATAATTAAGAACTAAACAAATCATATGAAATTTT
>Ga0213863_10003108_pt1 | contig 11538 bp, 13 predicted proteins | sample PICome_8_FD_160128 | JGI IMG/M metagenome (GOLD analysis project Ga0213863, IMG submission 160128) | Coastal seawater microbial communities near Pivers Island, North Carolina, United States - PICO497 | ecosystem: Environmental > Aquatic > Marine > Coastal | place: USA: North Carolina... | reverse complement strand
TAACACCAAATCATCGCCAGCTATCGTCGGCGCTGTAAGGGTGCCCGTCATCGTATCTCCAGAGATGGAGACAGATTCGGTGTCGGCGGCTGAGCTGATGTCGTCGAGAGCTGCCGCGGTTACGCGAAGCTCGACCTTAACACCAGCGGAAAAAGAAGAGGCAGTCGTTCCGTCCTGCCCACGCACGACCGTCAGGGCAGTACCGCTCATACCAACAAACGCAGTGGCCTTGACGACTTCAATGGTGGGCGAGTTGGTGTCTGTATCAATGGTAAGGTAAAAGTAATCGCCAGACGACAGCGTTGGCAAACCAGACGCATCAGCTACGTTGATCGTGGTTTGAGTTGCGTTAATCGCTGTAGATAACGTCGTACTTACATTGTTAGCAAACTTGACTGCCATAGGTTAAAACCTCAATAGAATCGATAACTTAGGAAACGGTTACTTCCCACGTTATCGTCATCGAATCCTGAGAACCTTTATTCACCACAGAGAAGGTTGTTCTGCAGAGCATGTCGCCGCTAGAAGAGGCATTGAACAAACCGGCCTCAGTAATCGCGCCGGTTCCGTCGCCCGCGCCGAAGCTTGCGACATAGCTAACGACGTTACTTGAGACAGTTGTCGAAGTGAGAGCGGAACGGTGAGACTCGCTGCCAAGGGCTGTGTTACCAGCTGCTGGGCTTGTAGAGCCTGTACCGATAGCCATGTGAGACATAGCACTTGTGGTGGCATCTTTCATACGACTTGCGACGTAGTTTTTACCAGTGGTTACGACTAAGTTAGGGACCTGCTGTACCACTTCACCGTTTACGGCGATCGACAGGTGCCCCTTTAGCGTCAGATCATCATTTAACATGGATTACTCCTAGTTGTTGATCGGTGCGACATTTATGGCACCTGCGTTTAAAAGGGAAGAGGCCGACGACCTCTTATTAAAAGTGAGAACATCGCTAATCGATACAGACTCATCGAGGCCCTTACTTATTTGCTTAGATTCTACCTCTGACAGAGACAAAGAATCAGATTTATTTGCACTGAATGTGATATCCGCTTGCTCAAGTACGCTCAGCACTTCTGACTTACTGATACCTATGTCCAGCACTGGGTCATCAGAAACAGCTACTGAGTCAGTAAAGTCACGAACAGCGGTAAACACACGACTAAAGTTATCAGTGACACCTACTACGTTGCCTTTTCTAGCCTGCGTGTCTTTAGTAAACGCATCTACCGTGGCTGAGTCGTCAATAGTGAACGCATCAGTGAACGTCCGATTAAACACCACCGTTCGGCCAAAGACCTGCGAAATGGCTACAGCGTCTGTCTTATTCAGACCAACAGCCAGCGTACTATCATCAGATACTGTGGCCGTCTCAGTGAACGTACGAGCAGAAGTTACTACTCGCGAGAAAGACTCAGATATGGTTACGCTATCGCTATCGGGACGTGAGTAACTAATCGCTGGGCTATCGGCTACAGTCGCCGTGTCGCTGAGTGGTTTGTCGACATCAAGAGAGTGTTGCTCTCCCATATACAAAAACTCTGTTTCGTTCTTGCCATAAGAGATAGTGGCGTTCTCAGACACAGAAGTGCTATCAGCAAAGTCTCGTATAAACGAAACAACGCGGCTCAAATTCTCAGCTACATTAGTAGCGTCAGCCAAGGCCTTAAAATAACTTATAGTGCTGTTTTCTGTGAGCGTAGGGACGACATCTGCAAGCGTTTTGGCAAACGCCATAGTGTGGTCATCAGAAAACGCTATAGACTCTGTAAAGTTTTTACTCACTACCAAGGTAGGAGCATCGGAAAATACAAAACTGTCAGAAAGTGAGCGATTTATTATTAATGTTACATTAATTAATTCAGTCACAGCGGCTGTATCCGCCAACACCTTGCTAATGTCAAACGACGATATTGCTTCTGCTATAACAGGTTGATCGACTAATCCCTTAGAAATATTGAGTGTAGCCTGCTCGCTAATTACTACTGGATCGTTACCCCGGAAATATCGGTTGAGTGTGTCTGGATCTAGCGCAAGGCTAGTAGTGTTAGCGTTACGAAAATAAACAGCAGAAATAAGGTTGCGATGGCTAGCCATGGCTTGCAAATCAGAAAAACCAACAGCCGCTTCAAAAGTGGGGCTAGATACACCAACTGACGCTTTTTGAAAAGCAGGTGCGACAATTGTCAGGCTGTTGTAATCGACAGACGCCCGTACATTGCGTACATGGACAAACAGCCGGATTGCCATTAGTCGAAGTCGCCCCGCACCTTAAGCTTAATTAAGTCGTGGACTGTTTGTTTACCACCACCCGAGAATGTGATCTCTAACTCAGCTTCAAAAGTGCCAGCAGTATCCAAGGTACCATCTGGGAAATCAGTAGCTACTTTGCCGCCAGTAGCATCTGTAATTGTACAGGTTAGAGTACTTTTAACCGTACTACTGCCAATTTCCCGAATACGTAGGCGTACAGTAGTGCCCGTAAGGTCTATAGGTGCCCACGTTGTGTCGTTGTCTTCGTCAAGGGTTAACCCGGTAGCAGCTGTGTTGCTATCTTTTAACGTAAAAGTTAGCTCTGGTAACGTATCGCCCGTGACTAGATTGAGAGTTGAAGAATATGCCATTTTTGCTCCCTTCCAAGTGCTTCTGGCGTTTGTTTACTTTGTTGGAGCTACACCTGTTGTTCCCTGCACTTCGATATTAAGCGCGTTAGCAAAAGCACCGTAATGCGCTTGGGCGCGCTGCGCGTTCCCTGCGTACTCACTATCTTTGCTGTAAGCTCGATAAAGTATGTAGTCTGTTACGACGTTGCCATAAATATCAGGCAAATCCATATTCCCACTAACATCTGAATACGTAGAACCATCAGCTGGCTCAGCTACGTTTGTCGGAAAAGCAGAGTATGTAATATCTACCCTACTAGTAGTGAGCGCAGGGGGGTATACAAAGAAAGTTTTAGGGTCCCTAGGATCATAAGTAAAGTGAACCACGTCCAGTTCGCCAGTGAGGCCGTACCAATTAGGTATCTGAGCGTCCAAAACTTCGCGTGCTACCATACGAACTGCTTTGCTTGTACCAGCAGCTGCAGAGTTACGAATAACATCAATAAGCTTTGCACCGTCTGACGGTAAAGCTTGCTTAGCGCCTGCTGCACATGCCACTGTTGCGTCCTTTATGGTGGCATCGGGGCGGTACAATACTACCTCCCTCTGACCATCGTTAAGGTAGCGAACAAGTTCTGGGATGGGCCAGCGTACAGAAGTCGTATCTTGAAGGATATCAACTACGCGATGAACAATAGATGCTGCTGTTATAGCCATTTCTTACCTCACTAAAGGTCGAAGTCTAACGCGGGTTCCCCCACGAACTTTGCCCTGCTGCGATTCTATTCTGGCTGTATGGCGCTGTTCGCGGGCTTTGTTAGCCATTTCAACAGACAAAGCAGGATTAAAAAATACGGTCATAGGCATACTGGCTAGTTTAGATATCGCTTGCATCACAATAGCATCGCCCCAGTAATCGTAAAGATCCGTTTCAACAGATGTAGCCGAACGCGTTGGTGATAGAGCCGCAGACACTTCTACAGTATAACGGTCATCTGGTAACACATTAAAGCGAAGTGACAGCGCTTCATCGACTCTCCGCGTATAGTACGCAGATGGCTTGCCTGCTCTGCTAGAAAGCCTGTATGAGTCATCTTCAAAAACGCCGCTAAGTTTTTTGTCGTCTAGACAAACAGCCAACACCTTAGACACTCTAAGTTGACGACTAGGTAAATCTAAGTCGTAGTCGTTAACATCTTTAGAAGTAAAAAATGAATCTAAGGTTTGGCGCATTACATTAGTGCTATCACAGAACTCTATAGCAGCATCTAGTATTGCCTGAGACGCGGTTGGCTCTGGACAGCCTTGAACATAAGGCATAACTCTTGAGTAAAACTTATCAATACTGATCATGACAGCGCCCAGACAGTCTTTTTGTCACTGGATTCTACCAGTAACCCTTACTTTTTGCGAGTTTTAGGTGCGGCTTTGGGAGCTGGCTTTTCAGCTTCCTTGCGCATGTTTAGCTCATGCTCAAGTTTAGCGCCTGCTTCGGTGGGTACCCAGTCTTCGCCGTGCAACCGCGCTACTATCACTATCTTACCTTCATGAGTGATGCGCGCTTTGTTGGCCAAGATCTCACACTTGTGATCTTTAATAAAATTCAATACGTCCATTAGTGCTCTCCAAATAAAAAAGGGACCCCAAAGGGTCCCTCCGACTATACCACTAGGTTAAGTAGCAGAGCCAACTTGCGCAACTACAAGCGCCTCTGGCTTAACGACTTTACGCCCGTATACAGCCAAACCACGAACGATGTCGCCGAAGTCAGTCTGGTTACGAAGTGGCTCAGTCTTGTTGATTGTCATAGCGAATGAAGTCGCGTGGCTAGTACCAGCGATCATTGCACGACGTGCCTTAGCGTTCGTGAGAGCCGCACCACCAGAAGTAGCGGAAAGCCCCGGAACGAGCGCCTTAGCAGCTGCACCTTTTGGAAGCAGGTTGGAAACATACACACTGAAGCGATCCAACATGCCGATCTTACCTGTGCGTACAGTGCTTGATGGGTCACCCATAAAGTTGGCTTGGGCAACATCTGACTGCATGAGCAGGTGGCGATCGAAAGGCGAGATGATTAAGAAACGACCATCTTCTGGTACGTTCTGCTCATCAAGAACAGAAGACATACGAAGAATCGCGTTTAATACATTCGCAGGAGTCGCCTGATCAATAGGAGCGATGTCAGTACCGAGGTTATAAGATGCAGAGATCTCACCTGCGGTGCCGCCTTCGTTAGCAGAATCAGGACCTTCAGTGACGAAAGAGTTGAAGAATACTTCGTTCTCGATCGCAATCTTGAGCTGCTTAGCAGCATCTTCTGTGAACATGTTCATCAAGTCCATATCAGACTGATAAGCAAGTACATCGTTCACCTGAACGCCGAAGTACTTACCCTTGTTGATCTGCATATCTTGGAAGATCGGGGTTGGTACTTCATAGCTCAGTGTCTGACCAACGGTGTAGTCAGAGATGCTGATTGAAGGCGCAGTGCGAATACGCACAGTATCACCTTGGTTGTTTAACTCACCTTCGTAATCTGTGTTGCAGATTTCTGAAAGGATAGTGTTTTGGTAAAACTTAGCAAGCAGCTTACCTGACCAAAGAGTCGGGATAAACGCACCTGAGTAAGAAGGGGTGGTATCAAACGCACCACTTCCTGTTACGGGGTATACAGCAGCCATGATGGCCTCCTAAAAACAGATTGGTTGATTAAGCCGATACACGCCCTTGCATGTATGCGGCATCGATTTCAGCTTCAAGTTTGTTGGCCTCTTCTAACTTGCCGCTACTATTTAACATGGCAGCTTTTTGGAACATTTTTTGAATGTCACCATTCGTATACGTTCTTCCTTTCTGCGACGTAGGAGTAGCATTTGCGGCATTTCGAACAGGTTGAATCTGACGCTCAAGCTCACGGTCAGTGGGTTTGTCTTGGTCTTGCTCTTTATTGGCCATGCTAGATTTAAACATGTCAACATAGTATGCAACGCCCTCGGCATCCCCCGACTGATAAGTTTGTAACGCAATTGTACGGCGCGGTGCACGCAACACCGGGTCTATTTCGTCTAGCCAAGAAATCCAGTTAGGATCGGAATCCAGCTTCTGAAAATCAGGTACTAGCCTGTGTAGCCTAGCTTCGAAAGTGGACTCGCTAATGCGGTTCTCTGTATCCCCAACTAAGTTTCGCAACTCTTGGTTCTCAGACTGGACTGCTTCGAGCCTACTTTCAAACTCCGCCGCAACTTCTCGGGCTACCTTACGCTGAACTTCAATAAGGTCTTCTCCAAAGTTTTGCACGTCTTCATCAGTAACCAACTTCTGTTCCTGCTTTGGCACTTCCTCGGTTTTGTTTGTCAAAGACTCTTTGAGCGATTCAAGCTCCTTCGTCAATGTCTTAACCTCAGAATGAAGGTGTGGAACCTCTTTGTCGTACATACCTTGTAGGGTCTTGTACTTCTGCTTCCACACAGCAGGATCTTCATCAGTATTTTTTGGCTTAGTCTCCTGTACAGGTTCAGGCTCAGAAACTGATTCTGCCTCTACTCCTTGTTGCTCTGCTTCCTCGACAACGGGTGCTGCTACGGGTTCCTCAGAAGGCGCGGCCTTCTGCTCTACTTCCATAGCCTGCTCCGCCTCTCCAGCAAGCTGCTGTTCAAGTTTCTCGATTTCCTCTATTTTCTTTGCTACCTGCTTAGGTATAGCCATTTCCAAACTCCTTTAAGCTCCAACTCTGTTTTGCGCTCCTTTCGGTATGCACGCTACGTAATGGTTTGCTAGGACATAAATGCGTCAGTGACGCTCCAACACCCCTTGCGATTCTTCAACCGCAATGAGGAATTCTTTTAAGACACTCGCCTTACCTTGGAGTCGGTTGATCGTGGTCTGGTCGTCAGCAACTACAAGGGCCTCTAGAATATCCTGTAGTGCCGTCTCAAACAGCTCGATCAGAGCCTTATTCTCCGACGACTTACAGCGCACAAGCGCCATAAGTTGTTGTTTCTCCGGCTTATATCTTATAAACAAGCTCATATATACGCTCTAGTGATATGTCAGTCAAGAACCATTAGGTCTTGGCGAAACAAAATTACTGTCGCGTCCACCGACAGGCGATCCGTCTGGCAGTATGTTCTCTGGACCTTGCTGCGGACCTTGCTGCGGACCTTGCTGCGCCACGGAAACTGACGCTAGCTGCTGCTGCAGCTGCTGAATAACCATCGCCTGTTGTTGCAGCTGCGAGGCTGTCTTTCGGTCTGGTACAATACGGTCAGGGTTAGTGTTCAGGTTAAGAGCAGCATCCCGTAGAAGTTCTGCTGCGCCATCCATACCCACAATCTGCTGAGCTACTGGGCTGTTAAGCACAAGCTGTAAGAACTCGTTCCGCCGGATCGCCTCCGCTTCTTTGACAACCAAGCTACTAGCACCACGTGCGCTTACATGTAGATCCCCTACCATATCGGGGTCATCCATCGCGTAACGCAAATTATCGTGGTACAAGCGCTCCACGGCCGGAACGATAATATTTTTATCGATGTTGTTGATAACCTGTTTTATGCCCTTGCCTGCGTTAGATATAAGCATAGAAAGGCCAGAAGACGTTCTGCTGGCTCCGGGCGTGTGTCCCCCAGTCATGTACTTGGGAATCATCGTATCTTCATCAGCGCGCTCTGAGAACTTCTCAAAGACAGCCATAAGCTCTTGCGCGTTACTGCTTGGCTGAAAGAACGAAAGCGGCGGGGAACTGTCGTTGTACTCTGAACTACGGAACTGCCAGATCTTCCATGGGTGCATCTCAGAGATGTCTTCACCAGTAGGCAACCGGCTGATGTTTACACCCACCTGCGGACCAGATGAAATACCCATGTTGTTAGCGAGTGCTCGCGCTGTGGCGTTGACCATTGCTTGCGAGTCGCGACACAAGTCGGCTACGCCCTTACCATCCACAGAACCGGGCTTCGACTCGTAGGAAGTAAGGTAATAAGGCTTTCGCCCCAGTGGGTCGTAGTTAAGTACGGCACGTATAACAGTACCACCAATAAGCCACACCTCACACGGGTAGCTGAGTGAAGCATCTTCAATTTCCTCTTCTGGTACTCCCCACTCAATAAGTAGGTTTCCGGGAATGCTATCCCACAACTGCAGTGCGTCTACTAGGTCGTCGGTGTTTACGGCCTCTGGCTCGTATTTACCTTCAGCTTCAGCTTTCGCTGTATCAAGCCACAACCACTCTTTTAACATGCCACCGTTAAAATCGGCCAATACAGTGCGGATAGCGTCATCGTTATATCCGGGAACACCCATCAAGCTCTGTAAGTCATCCGCGGTCATGCGGTGCCGCTCAATAACATACCCATCGTTGAGGTTCCAAGCCCAAGGTGCCCAATACATATTGAATGGGTCGACGCGCTCCCACTCATTTCGGATCACAGTGTTTGGGACGAGTTTCCCTTCCTGCCACTGCATAACTTTACGTCTACGCTTAACTGGGCCTTTTAACACGGCAAACGGGAATGTGACGATGTCGTCGATAAACTCGTTGAACGCCTGATACCAGCCACCTTCAAGCAGCTGATCCTCCATGCGGCGCTCCATACGCTCTACGCGTTCCTCGGCTTCTTCTTTAGCCAAGTGCATAGTCTGGTCTTTCATACTAAGTGCTACTTGGCGTAGCTCTTCTTCAGACGGCATCTGTCCAGTCGACTCTATCGCCTGCATAATCTGCTGAGACAGGTTGGCCTCTAATGACTGCATCACTTCTTGGGGTAGGTCAGGCACAGGGGTCGCTGCGATAGCCCAAGGCTTATCTGCGCCCGTACCCAACAGCGTGTCACGGAGCCAGCTAGTCGCCGCCCGACATTTCACCGACGTGAGCTGCACAAATATGTCGGAGCCGCCCTGCTCCTGTATTTCTGACAAGATGTCGGGATCGTAATCCCCATTGCGCTGACGAACGCACTCAATCATGCGTTCTTCTAGTTCCTGCCTCGAATCTTTAGAGACTTCCCAACGGCGGCGCACGTGGGATGCGAGACCTTGAATGTACTCGCGGCTTTGCATTTCGTCGCTGCGGCGCTTGGCTTCTGCTTCCAAATCAGCAACAGACGTTAGGGCCATGCCATTAACAGTGGCCATAGGGTTTTCTCCGGCAGACGAGGCTCTGGACGATTGTATCAGTAACTACTCTATTATCAAGTATATACGTAGCGTACACGCTTTACCTCGCGGCTGTGGGAGGCTGCTGTAGAGCCTCTAAACTGTAGGTCCAAGATACTGTCCGCGTACTGGTTAGCATCGTGTATATGGGAGTACTCGTTCTTGTCAGGCTTGTCTTCTAATTCGCCATTCCGCTTTTTCTTATAGCGGTAACCATGCTTAAAGCCTTTGATAAGCATAGTACAGCTGGGGTCGACTAAATACATAGCATCGCCTTCCATCTGCTGGCTAAGTAGTCGCTCAACAGCCTGTATGCGGTACTCTGGTTTGTTGCTCGGCGGCTTAACACAGGTAAAACCTGCATTGCGCAACGCATCTACCAACGTCAGCTCATTCAGCTGCTGTTTCATAAACCCCGCGGGGTCAGGTGCGCACACCATTTCAAAACCGGGGTAAGTGTTGGCGACGTGAGGGACGAGCTTAAGGCGTATAAAGGTCTCTATCCCCATGTTTTCCGAGGTGATTTCAGAAAGTGTCAGTACCCGACCACGCGGGTCTCGCTGTTTAAAAATAGCGCAGGGCGTCCGACCAAAGTCGATGCCTACAATAATGGGGTAATCCGGCTGCGGTACAGGTTTTAAACCAGAATCAGCCACATGAAAATCGCTAACAAAACTGCGCTCATATACAGGGGTCCCGGCCAATGAGCGACCAAATTTATTTCGGATATATACGTCAACCCAGTCTTCAGTTTTTCCTTCAGCCAGCTTTTCATAATATCCCTCGATCAGGTTATCTTTCCAATCTACTTCGTCACTAAGCGCATCCGGCTGCATGTATATGCTCGCAGTCTGCGGCGGTTCCGACATGTATTGTTCCCAGAAGGTATCAGTATCTGGCGCGTTTGTCGCTCCCCATATATGTGCATTAGGACTGCCATCGTCCATAACACAGCCGCCTTTAGCCACCGACGGGTACCGACCTACACGGCCTTGCAGCGCATTAAAAATGTCTGGGTGAATTTCTCTGTACTCATCCAAAACGCCGAACGAACATTCAAGTGACAGTAACCGCCTAACGTCGTTAGCATCATCAAGACCACGGAATAAAACGTCGCATTCCACATCATCAAACTTAAGTGTGAATCTTTTGTCCGTTCTTGCATACGAACCAGCCACACCTTCGGGAAACCACGTCGTAAATGTCGGAATAGTAGCGTCTGTGAGCATCTGGTTAGTGTTTCGCACCACGACCGCCCGCGAACGCCTCACTCCGTCTTTTCCGGGGCGCATTTTCTTGGCGTGGTAGGCTATTTTCATCACCGCAGCGGATGATTTACCTGATCCTACTGGGCCAGACACCAGCGAAATAAATGACTCGCATGTCAAGAACTCAACTAGCGATTTTGGGGGGTTATATACTGTGTTTGTGTCGCTCATGCGAGGATATCATCCCCTGCATATTCGTAGTCTTCACCCTCGTCAAACAGGGTTTTTAGGCTTAATTTGGGCGTTTTTTGATCGATTTTAGGCTCTATTTCTTCGATTTCGATCGGTTTTTCCTCAATTTTGTCGATTTCGGAGTGCTCTATGACAATCTCACGCTCAGTAGGCGTTTTTTGCTCCGAATCTGGCAAATTTATGGTGATGCTGAACCCGGAGCCTACTGCGAGCTGCCCCTGATCCTTCTTTGGCTTTAATTCAGCCCACTCAACGAGGTTTTCGATCATCTTTACCCGCACTGCGGGGGGTATATTGGTGTCTCTAGCTAAAAAATAAGCGTCCGGCAGTAAATCCTCTGCCAAAACCCTAGATTTTGCCGAAAAAGAGAAGCCATTCTCACGTAAATCCCGTTCATATACTTCAAGGTACTGTTTGAACTGGGGATTTCGCTTTATTTGGTCGAATTCTGCGTCTGTTATGCCTTCGCTAGCTGCAATCTCATGTTCAGGGCGCATGGCCCCCACATTATTTCTTGCAACCGCTATAGCTACAGCCCGCAACTCCGCATCCGCATAAATGCTGCTGTGCATAAAGTCACCCTTGCTTTTCGCCGAGTGTATTTCTATTTGTGTCACACCGCAACATATTGTGGTTTGTGTTGTAAACACGTGGCTGTTTTATCAGAGACAAGAATATAATGAAAAATAGGAAATTTTATGCGCGCTACGGATATATGGGTATGGGGGAGGGGGGTGGGGAGGGGGTCCTGTGCCCCCCGTGTTGTGTCGCTTCGCTCCTACTATCATGGTAGCTATTGCGTGGGCCAGTCAGTCTGGTAACTTAGATCACGTGGACAGCAAGACCGCCACGAAAACTAACTAACTAACAAACAGGTGAACAATATGAACAATTTCGAAACCATGCACGAACTTAAAGCTGAACTAGCAGGCGACGCGCAGGAGTATGCACGTGTGGCGGCCCGGGATTTTTTTGACAAAGCGCTAGAGGCTGAGGGCGCTGAGCAGCAAGAGCTTAATTCCAAGTCGGAGCGCGCATGGGCGTCTTACTGGATCGCACGTGCAGAGTACTGGGCGGGCGCGGCCGAGGACGCCCGAGAGTTCACGTACCAATCGGCGGCGCTGTCGGAGCTACGAGCGCGTGAACACGAGGCCGAGGCCGAGCATTGCGTCGCTCGCGCTGAGATCCAGTTCGATCGATCGAACTACCACAAAGCCGAGGCCGTGCAGTTGCGCGGCGAGGAAGAGTAACTTCACCTAGGGGCTTCGGCCCCAATTTGCGCGGGGGGCTTCGGCCCCCTTTTTTGTGTGCGGCCCTCGGCTGTGAT
>Ga0213863_10003107_pt1 | contig 11541 bp, 13 predicted proteins | sample PICome_8_FD_160128 | JGI IMG/M metagenome (GOLD analysis project Ga0213863, IMG submission 160128) | Coastal seawater microbial communities near Pivers Island, North Carolina, United States - PICO497 | ecosystem: Environmental > Aquatic > Marine > Coastal | place: USA: North Carolina... | reverse complement strand
AGCCCAGTCTTTATGTGAGGAACAATTACTAACGACAGACCATTTCCCAAGAGCCGTTGCATTAAACGAGGGAAGATTCCAACCTTCTCCATTTGAAAGTCCAGAAAGGTCAATATCGATTGAATTCATAAAATCATTGACTTCTGAATTTGTTTTTAAATGTGGTAAAAAATTTACATTTGACCAATGTTGCCCATTAAGAGAGGTTTGAATGGCTTGGTTCATTTGTTTTTCATTTAGAAAGGGGTTACCTACAAGGCAAGATAATTGATATTTGGGGTTGTCTCCAAATTTTTTCGTCCACAATTGGATTATGGCTTGGGTGTTCTTTCTTCTTTCAAATTTACCCACTAAACCAAAGTGGATGGTATCTTTTAGGTATTCTTTTTCAGTTTCTTGGAAATCTTTATCAAAACCAAGAGGGACATGGCTAACATTATCGCAACCTTTTTCTTTAAAGGCTTTTGTTGCTTCGGAGGATGAGAAAAATACATGTTTTTGAAGTTTAACTATATTTACTTCTTCTGTAGTCGGAGAATCAAGTTCGTAAAAAGTATAAAGAAATTGATTTGGTAAAACCTTTTCTGAACCATTAATGTGCCAAACCTTTAGAGATGGCGTCTCTTGATCTAGTTTTTTTAATCTTGTTGATGCTATATTACTAACCCACTGTTGGAATTCTTTAGAAATTTTATCATAAGCGCTAAAATCACCATTGTTTCCTATCGGGAAAAAGGAAATATCTATGTCCTTTTCTTTTAACTCTCTTAAAAAATTTACTGTTACATTTCCTAAACTTAGAGAGTTTATTGGTCCTTCAAAATTTAATCTTTTCATTATCTATTTTTTGACTTATTTCTAGTATAGCTTTGTCATGTATATTTATGCAACCCTGTGCAGACAGGTTTAATATATTTGCAATATCCTTCCAAGGCTTCAATTTACCTCTTTTCCCGCAAAAATACCTCTCATTAAAAATAATTTTTAATCGGGAGTCTTTATGTTTTTCTATTATATTTATTATTCTAGAAAAAGAGTCACTTAGATTACAGGACTCATCAGGAGTGTGGGATTTATCTTTTTGACAGAATTCAATTTCATCAAAGTTAGAGGATATTCTATTATTTTTGTTTTTCGTTTTTTGAGTTAGACACATATATTTGGTTTTATTAGCCAAATGTGTGGAAAACTTAGCTCTACTCTCGTCATATTCTAATGCGGCTTTATAAATAACATAGTCTTTATCTCCTAGAATATCGTGAACTTGAGTTTTAGTCAAGCAATTAGATCCAAATTTCTTGAGCATATCAACATAAATGCCAGAATGACGAGAAATCAACTCATTTAAAGCATTTTCATTATTATCTTCTCTAATCAGGGCTGTTAGATCAGAGTCTGTGAGATTATTTACCACTTTTTTCTTACTATACGAAAAAACAAGAAAAAATCAAGTAAAATATTTAGAAATTTTATTCTTGACAAGTGGAAACTTCTGCCTAATATAAAAATATATCGTATGGGAAACGCTCGTATGGGATACGTATTTAAATAATATTCCATACGTATCCTATACGTTCATATTAATTTAAATGAGCTTTGCTCTTTTTCTTAAAAATAGAGTTGACTCAGTTCTGACGAGGCGATATTCTGTGTAAAATTACAAGATGATCTTTGACGAACAAATTTCCAGAAAGCCTGACCATTATTCATGGGCAGGAGAATTTATAGAGGCAATGCATAACGGGTTTTGGACTGATAAAGAATTCAGTTTTGCTTCAGATATTCAAGATTTTAACGTGGTTCTAGACGACCAAGAAAGGGAGATTATTATCAGAACCCTTTCTGCAATCGGGCAAATTGAGGTCGCTGTTAAGAAATTCTGGAGTAAATTGGGGGACAATCTTCCTCATCCTTCTTTGAGTGATTTGGGGTTTGTAATGGCTAATGTTGAAGTTATTCACAATAATGCTTATGAGAGACTTCTTGAGGTGCTCGGACTAGAAGAGGTTTTTGAAGAAAATCTTAAACTAGACTTTATACAGGGTAGGGTGAACTATTTGAGGAAATATACCCATAAGTTTTATAAGAATAGCAAAAAACAATATGTTTATGCTTTGATTCTTTTTACCCTTTTTGTTGAAAACGTCTCATTATTTTCTCAGTTCTATGTGATCAATTGGTTCGCTCGTAACAAAAATGTTCTCAAGGACACTGATCAGCAAGTGAAATATACTAGGAACGAAGAGAATATTCACGCTCTTGTAGGTATGAAACTTATTAATACCATTCGGGAAGAACACCCAGAGTTTTTTGACGAAGAGCTTGAGGAAAAAATAGCTCAAGAAGCAATATGCGCTTTTGAAGCTGAAAGTCAGATTGTTGATTGGATGATTAACGGAATTCGTCAAAAAGGATTGAATGCTATTGTATTGAAAGAGTTCATTAAAAATAGAATCAATGAGTCCATGCAACAAATCGGTTTTAAGCAACCTTTTGAAGTTGACAAAAATCTGCTAAAAGATACAATCTGGTTTGAAGAGGAGTTACTTGGCAACAACGCCACTGACTTCTTCTATTCTCGACCTGTAGAATACTCAAAAAATTCTCAGACTTATAATGCAGACGACTTGTTCTAAATGACTGAATATTATTGGCTAAACGAAGATTCAAGGATTTTCCTTGAAAGGGGCTATTTAAAAGGAGAAACACCAGAAGAAAGAATTGAAGATATAGCTAATGCAGCCCAAGGATATTTGGGTATTGAGGGGTTTTCTGAGAAATTCATTTCTTATATGAAGCAGGGTTTTTATTCCCTTGCTTCTCCTGTTTGGTCAAATTTCGGAAGAAAGAGAGGTCTCCCTATTTCCTGCAATGGAGTATACGTTCCTGATAGAATGGATGGGATTTTATCTAAGCAAAGTGAAGTTGGAATGCAGACTAAACACGGTTCTGGGACTTCAGCTTATTTCGGAGAACTTCGTGGTAGGGGAGCTAAAATTAATTCAGGTGGAGAGTCTTCTGGAGCAGTGCATTTTATGGAACTTTTTGATAAGGTAGCAGCTGTAGTTTCTCAAGGTAATGTGCGTAGAGGTTCTTTTGCTGCTTATTTGCCTATCGATCATCCTGATATTAAAGAATTTTTGCGGATAAGGAGTGAGGGTAATGCAATTCAAGAGATGTCTTTTGGAGTTACTGTTGGAGATGATTGGATGAAATCGATGATTGATGGAGATTCAGATAAACGTCAGATCTGGGCTTCAGTAATTAAAAAAAGGTTTGAAACGGGATATCCATATTTATTTTTCAAGGATACTGCCAATAATCAAGCTCCAGACTGTTATAAGGATAAGGCAATGGAAATATTTGCTTCTAATCTTTGTAATGAGATAAGTCTTCCCTCAAAAGAAGATGAATCTTTCGTTTGTTGTTTGTCTTCCCTTAATCTAGTTCAGTGGGATGAAATCATTAAAACTGACGCTATTGAGGTTTTAACGATGTTTCTTGATGCGGTGATGGAAGAGTATATTATTAAAACCAAAGATATTCCATTTATGAAATCTTCTCATAATTTTGCTAAGCGGCACAGAGCCTTAGGGATGGGAGTCCTTGGCTGGCACTCTTACCTACAGAGTAAAAGTATTAGTTTTGAGAGTATGGAGGCTAAACTGGCTAATAGTTCTATATTCAAACAGATTAGAAAATGTAGCGACAAGGCAACAGAGAATCTTTTCTCTATTCTAGGTGGTCCTTTATATGCCAAAGATTATAAGCGTAGAAATACAACTACTTTAGCCATAGCTCCGACAACCAGTAGTTCTTTTATTTTGGGTCAAGTATCTCCTTCTATTGAACCTTTGAATTCAAATTACTTTGTTAAGAATTTGGCTAAAGGGAAGTTTACTTATAAGAACCCTTACTTAAAAAATGTATTAAAAGAGTATGGGCAAGATAATGAGGAAGTCTGGTTGAGTATTCTTAAAACAGGTGGATCTGTTCAAAATTTGAGCTTTATGTCTGATGATGATAAGGATGTATTTAAGACATTTGAAGAGATTTCTCAGAAAGAGGTTGTTATTCAAGCAGCCCAGAGGCAGAAATATTTAGATCAAGGTCAATCTTTAAATTTGATGGTACCCCCAAATACTCCTGCTAGAGAAGTTAATAAACTTATAATTTACGCTTGGCAAAACGGAGTAAAGGGGTTGTATTATCAAAGGAGCGCTAATCCGAGTCAAGAACTTTCAAGATCTTTGATGGAATGTAAATCTTGCGAGGGGTAAATTCCATTATATTTTTTTTAGTGTAGATAGTCATTACTATGACTATTACAGAACCTACAATTGAGAAGGAAGACATTGAAAATGTTGAATTAGAATATGATGAAACTTTAGCTTACATCTTGGGTAAAATCAGCGAACATATTTCCTAAGATTAGTTGATTTTAGTTAATTTCCTCAATACAATAAGGGAGGTCAAGGATTCTCCTCCTTGAGGTCATAGTAACCTCTGGGTCTTAGTTTCCATAAGGCTCAGAGGTTTATGAAAAAACTACCCTTAAATTTGATTTTGTTTAGTACTACCATGGGTCATGGTGGCAATCATACTTATTGTGATGTTATTGAAGATCTATTTGAAAAAGTAGATCCTAATCTTTTTTCAAACAAGGTTTTACATTTAAAGACTAGAGACGAAGAGGAGTCAGTCGCAGATAAAATAAAATCTTTTTGTTGCGTCTACGGCATACGAGTTATAGAGACTAAAGAGAGTATCGTCCATCACAGTGAGAATCACTTATCCCACTCTGCGGGATACTTTAAAGACATTTATAAGGCTTATTCAGACAAGGAGATAAGAAAAGAAAAATATTCTTTGTGGTTAGAAGATGATTGGTTGATAAATTCAAAAATTTGTATAAATAAAGCTATTGAAGAATGTGTAGATTTTTTGGATAATAATCCTGATCAACTTTGTGTCAGATTTAATAAGGGTGAAGAATATGCCCCCCCAGATGGAAACTATCTTAAGGAGACTGGCGATATTTTAACTCAAGCTATAAATTATACTCAATACGGGCCTACTTTTACATTCCAACCGAATATTAGTAGGACTAGTGAAATTTTCCTTGCTTGGAAGGCTGCTCAACAATATCTAGATAAACTTGGATCTTATCATTGTGAGTTGATGTCAGGTGATCTTTTAAAGCCAATGAGTAACAGTAATACTCCATTTTCTTTTTTTAATCCTGAAAAACTTTACTCAGAACATATAGGATGAATAAACTCTGGTTAATAGGTATAACCACGGAAGGTCACAAACAAGACCTTGAAGAATTAATTGATCCAATCAAAGATCATTTTGACGGACTCATCTGGACATTTCATTATCCAAAGGATGATGGTGCGGATTACTTAGAGAGCGTGAAGGGGCAAGGTGAGATTATTTATACTAAATGGTGTAATAGGTTAGACTTTAGTAGGAATCATTCGCTGTTTCAGAGCCGAATAGAAGTTGGAGACTGGTTTCTGACTATAGACACTCTTGAGAGGCTTTCTCCTGACTTTACATCTAAATTAAGTAGTATATGTAACTACTTAGATTACTCTGGTGTAGATGGAGTCTACCTACATAATAAAAGGTTGTTATTTAAGTTCAATGAAAACACATCTTTTGTAAACAACCCTCACGAAGGAATAACGGGAGTTACAAAATCTATAGAATTATCTAAGCAGCCTTTCTGGGAAGAGCGTTTCCAAAAAAACGTTAGAGCAGAGAAGAGGCAAGATCCACTATATTATATAAATCATAATTTTAAATATTATTTCTTTCCAAATACTAATCATCTTCTACTCGGATTTGAAAATGATAGAGAACTTGTTAATAAAAGATATCAAAATAGAGACAAGCTAATTAAATTAATTAAAAAAGAAGGATTGAACCCTTTTTGTTTATCTTCTGTTGAAGAGTGTTTTAGATATAGACTAAACGAAGAGATTAAAGGATGTATTAATTTTGATAAATTTCTAAATGATTGGTACAGATATAAGATTCTAGAAGAAAAAGAGGGTTTTGTAGATAAACACGATTTTTCTGTATTTAAACCTATTTTCAAATGATTTCCCTATATACTACATTATTTAATGTTTCCAGATTAAACGTCGATTTTGACGATGTGTTTTCTAATTGGTTATATTATTGTGATGAAATTGTTATTTCAACTTTCACAAAAGAGGCTGCAGAAGTTAAAAGAGAAATATCAAAAAGTAAATTTTACAATCCTAAAAAAATAGGAGTTGTATCAAGTCACCTTGAAATCCAAACTGATTTATATTGGGATGGCAAACTCAAAGATGCAGCATTAAAAAATTGCAGACACGATATAGCATTGCAAATTGATTTAGACGAAAGAATTTCTGGAAAACCTATTCTTTTCCATTATTTATGTAATCATATTTTATCTCACAGTTCTCCTTGCAGCGTTATGCTTCCTACTATTGATCTTTACGAAGATTTAGATCATTATATTAATATAGGATATAAGTGGTACTTACATAGAAAAAAGGGAACTCATAGAGGTTCTGTCCATTGGGCAAAAAAAGAAGATGGCAGTTTTGATCCAGAGAAAAGCGACACATGCGAACTAATAGATGAAAATGGAAATTTAATTCCATGTATTGGTAAGGTTCCTTTGGGAGATAAAGATGATCCTAAAATAATTCATTTAGGCTATTTAGATCTTGAAAAGAGGAATAAATTAAATAAAGAGTTTTGGGCAGAAATATGGGATTTTAGGAAAACTGGAATAAGAAAAAATGATTTTCAAGCTCCAGATATAGAATCTGGTGATCCCAGAAAACAGCCTCACAATTTACCACAACCCCTTTGGCCAACTTTATGAAAAAATACGGAATTATTTTTTGTGCATACAACACAGAGGACTACGTTTTAAAATCTATTGAGCCATTTTTAAAACGCGATAACCATATTGTATCTGCTGTGTCTGTGCCGTTTAAAGAATATAAAGGTATAGACTGTCTCCACGATCACACTACAGATCTTCTCAGAGAATTAGTTGAACAAAGAAAACTAAAATATTTAGTGGACGCACCTCAGTATGTTTCAGAAGCAGAAGCCAGAAACAATGCTTTGTTATATTTAAAGAAATATGATTTAGATTATATATGGTTGGTTGACTCTGACGAATTATATACAGAAGAACACATTCAAAAAATTGAAGAATATGTAGAATCAAGTAATAAAAATTTATTTAAAATATCGCTAAAGAACCATGTCTTTGATTTAGATCATTATTTAGAAGAACCTTTCTGCCCCCCTAGAATTTTCAAAACAAATATAAACAACGCCATCAAGATGGCTGGATTCTATTGGGATAATGATATGTGTTATGAATATAATGGGCAAATGATAAGCTATGAAAACATGGAGCTAGAAGTTATACCAAAAGAAGTCGCATATATACCTCACTATACTTGGCTTAATGATAGAATAGGGAAAAGAAAAGTAGAATATCAACATAAACATTTTGGTCACTGTGGATATAGATGGAATGAAGATGCCGAAACACTTGAATTTGACGAAGATTTTCATAGAATAAATAATATTCCAATACCGAAGGTGAAAAAAATATGAAAGCTGTATCTACAGAGTGTCGATTAATAATGGATACTCAAAATATGAATAAATACAACTTTTTAAAGAAGTTGATTATTCCACAATCATTAGGATCTCTCCAAAAGAAAAGGTATGGAGGTGATGAGGACGGTAGCTATGTTTTTGTAAAAGAATTATTGGAGTCTTCAGAATATATTTATTCTTATGGAATAGGTTCAGATGTTTCTTTTGATACTCATTGCGCGGATATGGGTAAGCAGTTATATATGTATGATGCGTCTATAAATAAATTGCCCTCATTCCATAAAAATTTTAATTTCAAAAAAGAGTTTCTTTTGTCTGGTTTGATCCGAGATCACGTTCGTGAAAATGGGCATCTTGAAGAAAATCAAATGGTTTTGAAAATGGATATTGAGGGTCATGAATATGATGTCATTAACAATGATATTGATTTTATACAAAATCATTTTAATCAAATCTCGATGGAAATTCATTATTTAATAGAGGAGATCCCTCAAGGATGGGAGGTAGATGATTTATGTAAGAAAATAAAGCCTGACAAAAATATAAAGTCAGAGTTTTTTAAAAACTTAACAAAGTATTATAATATAATTCATATACATGGAAACAATCATTCTTTCAGATTTTTGGATTTTCCTGACTCTTTAGAAATTACTTTTTTAAGAAAGGATTATCCAACAGTGGGTTTGCATGAAACTTGTTTTCCTATTGACGGATTAGACTTTCCTAATTATGATCAGATAGAAGATTACAAATTGGATTGGTGGATTTAATATGAAAAAAATAATTATCACAGGTGTTACAGGTCAAGATGGTAGCTTCATGGCAGACTACCTTTTGAAAAATACGCAACACACTATTATTGCGGGAGTTCGCCGCCTTAGCGTTAAAAACCATAAAAATATTTCTCATCTAAAGGATAATCCTAGATTTAAATTAATTGACCTCGACGTTGCAGATCAAGCTAATACAGAGCTTGTTATATCAGAAGAGAAGCCAGATTATTTTATCAATTTTGCCGCTAATTCCTTTGTGGGAGTTAGTTGGAAGATGCCAGTAAATCACATTGAAACTAATGCTATGGCTGTTTTATACCAGCTTGAAGCAATCCGAAAATACTGCCCTAATTGTAGATACTACAATGCTGGCTCTTCAGAGGAGTTCGGGGACGTTTTGTATTCTCCTCAGTCAGAACTTCACCCTTTGCGTCCAAGAAGTCCTTACGGGGTTTCTAAAGCTAGTGCTAGGCACATGGTAAAAGTTTGGAGAGACTCTTATGATTTATTTGCTGTGCAGGGTTGGTTATTTAACCATGAAGGTACTCGTCGTGGAGAAGAGTTTGTTACTCGTAAGATCACTAAGAATGTGGCCCGTATCAAAAACGAGTATATTTTAAATGATTTTAAACCTCTTGAGTTGGGTAATATTGATGCTAAAAGGGATTGGAGTGATGCGGAAGACTTTGTAGAAGGTGTTTGGTTAATGTTGAACCAAGAAGAGCCTAGAGAATACGTTCTTTCTTCAAATGAGACTCATACTATTAGGGAATTTGTAGAACAGGCATTTAACTTTGCTGGGTTTGCTGTAGAACAGTGTAAATGGGTTGGTAAGGGCGTAGATGAAAAATATGTGCATGAAGGTAGGACTTTGATGCAGATTAATCCAGAATTCTATAGACCTGCTGAAGTAGAGGTGCTTTGGGGAGACTCTTCGGAGGCTAGGAGAAACTTAGGTTGGAAGCCTAAAACAGATTTTATCGGTCTTGTAAGAAAAATGGTTGACAAAGATCTTGAGCTTAGTATGGTTTAGTCCATGCCTAGAGGAAAAAAGACTTGCCCTTCATGTAGTGCTTTCGTTGGAGCTAGGGCGAGCTGCTGTGTATGTGGCCACGTATTTAAGGCCAAAAAGAAGAAGACTCCCAAGCTTTTTTTTAAAGATCGTAGAGATTTTGTTAAAAGAATGTTGGGAGGTTCTAAAGCTACGGATTGGCGTATGGAAATGCATACGGCTACTATAGTCTTTAATCTTTTTGATAACGATCTAGATTTTTTAGAGAAGGTAAAACCTCCATTTGTATTAAAAAATACAATAAAATACTTTTTAACTAAAGATGGTAAACAGTATTTAATGAAGAAACACAAGGAGTTTTACTATAAGCCCCCAGATAAGGATAAATTTATTGACACGAACGAGAAAGCGGGAGAAGATATCTTAGAGACGAAGAAGAAAACCTTAAAAGATTTTTTAAATGAGTAAGAAAAAAAACAAAAACTTGAATAGTTCTAAAGAATATACAGAAGCATATTTTAAGTCAAACCAAGAATATCACCTTAATTTTGAAGAAGCTGCTGAGCAATATGTCGTATCTAGTGGTTCTATGATTCTTGATAAGGTTTTGGGCGGGGGTTTTGGTTCAGGCTTACATAGATTTATCGGAGCTAACGAGGGAGGGAAAACAAATGAAGCATTACATGTAATGCACAATATGATGAGAGATGTCAAAAACTCAAAAGGATTATTTGTCATGGCAGAGGGTCGTCTCAGTGAAGACATAAGAAATCGGGCTGGTATTAAATTTGTTAATAACCCAGAGGATTGGGTAACTGGAACTTGCTTAGTTTGGGAGTGTAATATTACAGATACTGTGGTAGACTTTCTTAGGGGGTTGTTGAAAAATAATCATGATCAAGAAAAGTTTTGTATCATAATCGACAGTATGGATGGTCTGATAAGCAAAGAAGATCTAGAAAAAAGTTCTTCTGACGCGAGAAAGGTGGCGGGAGGAGCGTTGATGTGTTCTGATTTTTTAAGACGAGTTAGTTTGGGAATGAGTAAATTTGGACATATGTGTATCATGATTTCTCAAGTTCGTAGCTCAATTAATGTTAGCCAATACGCTAAAGCAGATCCAAACAACCAAACAAACAGTAGTGGGGGTAATGCTATTCTGCATTATCCAGATTGGATTCTTCAATTTTTGAAGCAAAATAAGTCAGACAAGATTTTAGAAAAACCGAATGAGCAGATCACTCCAGATAATAAAATTTATGGGCATCTCGCGAAGGTGGCTATTTTAAAATCAACAAATGAATCTACAGGACAAGTAGTTAGTTACCCGATTAAACATGGACGAATGAACGGCAAATCTATTTGGATAGAAAGAGAGATTGTTGAGATGTTACTTATGTGGGGGTATTTAGAAAAAGCTGGAGCTTGGATAAAACTTGATGAAGAATTAAAGGGATACCTTACTAGCAAAAAAATAGATTTTAAAGATTCTTATCAAGGTAGTCGTGCGTTCTATGAGTTTTTAGAGAATGATGAGAAGGTGACAGCTTTGCTAGCGGATTTTGTCAGAGATAATATCTTAAATAAGAAATTGGTATGACTTTTTTATGTGCTAACGGTAGAGAGAAGAAGATTAAAAATATAACCAAGTATTTAATCGACTGGGACGCAAAGTGTAGAAGTGGTATACAGAAAGATGTAAAAACGAATATTAAGCCGTATTGGTTCGCAGATGTTGTTTTTGAAGAGTTTCCTGTCGCAGGGACCAGAATGACTCTAGACTTTTTTAATGCGACTCAAAATATAGCAATTGAAGTTGATGGGAACCAACATTACAAGTATAACAAATTTTTTCACTCTAATTCTAGACAGAACTTTCTCAGTCAACTAAAAAGGGATGAGAAGAAGGAGTATTTCTGTGAAATCAATAACATAAAATTAATTAGAGTTCTGGAATCAGAGGTTATGGATTCAGAGACTTATCCAAGTAATTTAATAAAACTTTTAAAATGAACTATCTTGAAGACGAAGAGGTCGCAGGAAATATTCCACAATCCTTACTAGATAAAATTTATGACTCAACAGGCTCTATTAATGGAGGTA
>Ga0213863_10003106_pt1 | contig 11544 bp, 6 predicted proteins | sample PICome_8_FD_160128 | JGI IMG/M metagenome (GOLD analysis project Ga0213863, IMG submission 160128) | Coastal seawater microbial communities near Pivers Island, North Carolina, United States - PICO497 | ecosystem: Environmental > Aquatic > Marine > Coastal | place: USA: North Carolina | collected... | reverse complement strand
GACCCGTCCCGCCCGTTCACCTTGCGATCCGCGGCGAGGACCGCCGGGGACATCGTCCAAAAAGAGGGCCCGCTCGGTCTGTGGCGGGGCAACGGCGTCATGATGGCGAGGGTGGTACCCTACGCGGGCGTCACCTTCCTGAGCTACCCGCGGTACGAAGCCGCCGCCAAGCGCGCGTGCGAACGACTCTTCGGGGATAAGGCGGGCGAGGGCGGCGGGGAGGAAGGCGGCGGGAAGCGCATCGCGGTGCGGTTCATCGCCGGCTCCGCGGCGGGCGCGACGGCGACGGCGCTCACTTACCCGCTCGATCTCATGCGAGCCAGGTACGCGGCGAGTGGCATGGTGGGATCCCACACGCACGCCGCCAGGCCAAACATGAGCGTGGTGTCCACGATACTGCGCACGGAGGGGATCCGCGGTCTCTACGGCGGTCTCACTCCGACGCTCGTGGGTATCGTCCCGTACGCCGGGATATCATTCGCGACGTTTGAGACGCTGAAGGGTACGTGGAGGAAACGAGCCGCGGCGACGGCGTCCGCGGCGGGTGAGACGTGGGATCCCGACGCCCCGGGCGCGGCGCAGATGCCGGTGACCACGCGGCTGCTCTTCGGCGGGCTCGCGGGTCTGTTCGCGCAGAGCATGACCTACCCTCTGGACATCGTGCGAAGGCGGATCCAGGTTTTGGGTTCAGCCGGGGGGTACGTGAGCCCCTGGAAGGCGCTGTTGGACATCGCGCGCACGGAGGGTCTGCGCGGGGGTTTGTACAAGGGCGTGACGATGAACTGGGTGAAGGGGCCTTTCAGCGTCGCGGTGAGTTTCTTCGTGAACGATAGCGTCAAGGCGTACTTTCGGGAGCTCCACGCCTGAGTCAGGGCGGTATTCTTTCAATTTTAGCCGAAATTTGCGGGTGTTTGCCCATAGGGTCGTTAAAATTTTACCTTCGTAATGGTTCGGGCCGGATGATCATGATGACGAGGACGGTGCGTTCTGGAAAACACGGAGGGGGTCATTTCACGGTCTATTCTTGAGTCAGGAATAATGCAACCTTTCCTCGAGCGAAGGGTCGCGCCGTTTTTCCCTGACCGACCGCAACTGAACTCCATACAAACTTAACAACGCCAAAAGTCACACTCATCCTGCGCGGCAACCGACAGCTGCTCCTCAGAGCACGTCGCATCCCGTTCGCCGGTCGCCTTCATCTGGCGAGTCACGATGAGATCAGACTACGACTCCATCCCGTCCTCGGCGGAGACGCCCCTGCTGAAGAAGGAAGGTTCAAGCCCCAAGAGGAGTTTTCCCCTCGTCCTCATCGGATCCCTCCTATTCGCCGCCGTGATTGGCACCTTCGCGGTGCAGCATTTCGCGGAATATCATCACTCCCTGGACGGAGCAAGTCCTTCGGAAGGACTCGCCCGTGCGACATCACCACTTCTTGAGCTTGAGGACGAAGAGCCGGTCATGCTGGAACCCGATGAGCCGGTCATGCTGCACCCCAACGAGCCGGTCATGCTGGAACCCGACGACGAGCTCGACGACGACGAAATCGAAGGGCAAATGGGCATGTCTCGCAACCTCATCACCAGGGCCATTTCTGAGCCTGAGGAAATGGACGAAGACACGCACTGGTCGCCGCATGAAGACCTCGACCCAGCTTTCGTTGAAGAGTTCTATCGTGTCACCGGCCACAGGCTGAATGCTGTTGTCGACCCTGCCCTCGGGTCCACAGATCGAAGCGAAGCGGAGCACGTGGCCTCGCTTAAATACCTTAAGTTCCTGGAAAAGCAGCAGCAACGAGACGCGGAGATCATCGCTTTCCGCAAAAGGGATCGTGATGACGGCGACATCGCCTCCGTCCGTGATGACGGCGACGTCGCCTCCGTCCACGGCGACCTCGCAGATGTTTCCCCCGAGCTTGATGACATCGCCTCCGTCCATGGCGACGTCGCGGATGTTTCCCCCCAGCTTGGCGGGGCGAGTGCTAATGCGTTCAGCATTCATAATACTGTGATGAAGAGCATCACGATCCACACCGACGGCGATGGAGAGGATCATGAATTTACCGTTGGCACACTGGAGAGCTTCTTTGCGGCTGTTGATAAAATCACGGAAGTCTGGAATGCGCATTCGCTCGAAGGAATCGCCGATGCTGCTGTAAACCGTGCAGTTAACACAGCTGCAGTCATGGATGCGTGCGTTGATGACGTCGACAACTGCCAAGCTGAGATCGATAAGCTGGAGGCAGAGAAGCAGGACATGAGGGTCAAGTGGGAAGAATCCCATGTGGAATTAAACAACGCGGAGAGAAAACAAGGCAGCAGAGTGAAGAAAGTTAAAAAAAAAGCCGATAAAGACGTTAAGAAATACCGGAACAAAATTGATGACATTACGGCTGAATGGAAAGCAAATCACTTGCGGCTAGAGACACTCAAGGCAGACCTCGAGTACAAGATGACGTTGCTCCCATTTGAAAACGACCTCGAAACGTCAAGAGCTGCAGTCACTGATGCAAAGGCGAGAGCCGCACAACTTCAAATTGATTTGGAAAAAACAGACTTTGACTTTGAAGTGACTGTGACGGTGGATGCAACGGTGGATCCACCAAAAATTACAAAGACCAAAACAGATCCGGTTAAGATGCATACTCCTGAAGAGAAGATCAAACTGATGGAAGATTTCGTTAATGGCTCCGACGATGTCCTTGACGATTGCAAAGCGCCAAACGCAAAGTCAAATTGGCAGAAGATGAATATCCACGGCGCTAGGGATTCCTGGAGCAAGTTCAAAACCAATGTCGAGTCCCCGAAGTTTTGGAAGGGTGTGGTCGATATCGATATGGATAATCCTACAAAAGGCGCGGGCGATGTCTTGGGCAGTGGGGGAGCTATCGTGAACGCAGTTGACCCCTGGTCCGGACCAGAGTTTTGCTGGCTGGACTCGAAAGTGCGCGGCGTTGGTAAGTTAATTTTAATTATCGTATGGGCAATTATACTGACGTCATATTTTGTTTACAGGCACGATTCCAAACAAGTGCCCATCCGGCAAAGAAAAGCATGGTGCGTTGTGCTACGATAAGTGCCCACATGGGTGGAAGCGCGTCGGAGTTGACTGCCATCAAAAGTGCAAGAGCGGGTGGAGTGACCACGGGTTGCTCTGCTACAAGGGTAGTTCTTCGTATTTCGCTGGATCCAAATGGGAAAGCTGCAAATGGAAAAACTGGAAAAATGTGTGTTCATGCCCTGGTGGTTGGAACAAGTGCGGTCCGATGTGCTACAACAAGTGCAAGGGTGGGTACGGCTCCCCTGGTACTTGTAACGATTTATGCACGCAGAGCTGTACTGGTGCTGGGTATGCAAATGGAGTGGCGCCATCCTGCCCCAAAAAAATCAAGATATCCCCGGGTCTCTCTGAAATGACATGTGCCTCGAACCAAGTTAAAAATGCTGGTCTCTGCTACAAAAAGTGCGGATCTTCGTACAACGGCATTGGACCTGTTTGCTGGGGTCAGCCTCCCAGGAATTGGGGCTTTGATGATAAGAAAAACAACTGGGTATCATGCGGTATGGGCGCCGCGAAAGATGACGGCGCCTGCGGAGGAGCACTCGCCGGCCAGATAATGGGCCCTATGGAGGTTGCTGTCTTTGTCGCTACCGCAGGAGGCTCCGGCGCAGCCAAGGGTGGAAAAGCCGCAGGGATGATGGCCAAAATGGATCCTAAAATCGTTAAAGCTTGCGATGACCTCGTCACGTACGTCAAAAAAATTGGGGCGAAAGCACCAGATATGCCGAGAGTCAAGAAGATGATGCAAGGTGCTGCTGACATTCTCGGCAGCAAATCTGTTGAAGGCGGCGCAGGCTTGGTCGGACTTATTCGAGGCATCGCGGCTGTTGAAACCGCGACTGACCTGATTCGCCTGATTGCTGAGTTCATGTCCATCTTTGACCCGACTGGAGCTTCAAGCATCATCGCAGCGTACACTTTTGACACCTGCCCGAATATGATGAAAGAGTACTGATGGATGCTCCACACTCACAATCTTCGAGCATAAGAACGCACGCGGAGTCTGCTCCAATAGGCTACTATATTGAGCCCAGGCGATGATGCGACGTTCGCAGCGAGAACCTGGCAAGAGACGCCCCTTGCGTCTACTTGCCCCTTCCTTTTAATTTAAATCACATTCCACAGACGGACTCATGTTTCAATCAAGTTTCAATCCATTCGTTCGTCGCGGGCACGGCACCCTCCCTCGGCTCGCTCGTGGACGGCTCCAGCCGGTCGCGGTCCTCCGGCGACACCCAAAGCTTCCCGATCTCCTCCTCAAACTCTGGCTCGGGCACCGCGTGCGTCTCGAGGATCGTCCGCATTTTGTCCCAGTCCACCGTCTTGTGCTCCACCAACGCATCCGTCACGGCGTCGATGGCCGCCTTTTGCCGCCGAACAAACCTCCTCGCCGCCCGGTGCTCCATCTCCATCATCTCCCTCGCCTCGATGTCGGAACGGTAGTACCGGTCCACGGTGGTGGACCGGATCAGCATCTCCACCGCTTCGGTTCGTAGGAAATCTTTAACCTCGTACTGGTCAACCGCGGGGACGTAATTGAGCTGGCTTCCCTCAAAGGACATACCCGCGCTCGTGACCATCATCGCGGCGATCTCCCGGGCGCGAGCCGTGTACGGCGCCGCCGCCGCGGTGAGGTTATCGAAGCCGTAGTGCTCCTCCTCGGCGAGCTGGGGCACGAAGCACGAGCGCAGGTGCCGCTGGATGATCGCTCTCGTCATCGCGTTGGGCCTTTCGACTTCGGGGAAATCCTTCAGCGCCACGCACCCGTCCATGTTGGTCTCCCTCGGCGTGATCGTCGCAAAGTTGAGCTTGCAGACGTCCCTGAGCAGAATAGCGGTGGCCACCGCGCATCCCGCGTGCACACGCGCGATCCGTCGCTCGTTCTCCTCGCCGCGATCGACGGGCAAGATCTTACCCAGTTGCTCAGCCTCCACCGCCTGGTCAAAGTTCGCCTGGCTGATGTCGTCGCGGCCCTCGCGAGCGGCGGCGAGGCACGCGGTGTTGACCACGTTGGCGATGATCGCACCCGTGAACCCGTTCATCTCGTACGCCAGGTCCTCCAGGTCCACGTCACCCGCCACAGGCTTGTCCCTGACGTGAACCTTGAGAATCTGCAGGCGGCCCTCGCGCGTGGGCGGTTGAACCGTGATCTTTCGATCGAACCGACCGGCGCGAACCAACGCCTTGTCCAGGACGTCGATGCGGTTCGTCGCGGCGATGCACACCACCCCGGAGTCGCTCCCGAACCCGTCGAGCTCCACCAGGAGCTGGTTGAGGGTCTGGTCGCGTTCGTCGTTGCCGGACCCGCCGGCGCCGCGGGGCCGGCCGATGGCGTCGAGCTCGTCGATGAAGATGATGGACGGCGCCTGTTTCTTCGCCTGCGCGAAGAGGTCGCGGACCCGCGCGGCGCCGACGCCCACGAACATCTCGACAAACTCGGACGCGGTGAGGGAGAAGAACGTGGCGCCGGACTCCCCCGCGACGGCCCGAGCCAACAGGGTCTTGCCGCAGCCGGGGGGACCGGTGAGCATCACGCCTTTGGGAACCTTCGCGCCCGACGCCTTGAACTTTTCAGGCTTGCGGAAAAAGTCGACAATCTCCGCGAGCTCAATCTTCGCGTCGCCGATCCCGGCGACGTCGTTGAACTTGACAACCTGCGACTCGTCGCGCATTTTCATCTTGGACCGGAGCTGACCTTGCTTCATCCGGCGGCCAGCCTTCTCAACCTCCTCCTCCGCCTTTTTGTCAATCTCGGACAGATCAACCTCGTCAAACGCCGCCTGCTCAGCCGCGGCGACGGCCTTCTCCTTGCGCTTCTTATCATCCTCCTCCTTGGCGCGCTGCGCAGCCGCCATGGCCTCCTTCACGGCGTCGCCGTCCCCGCCGGCGTCGCGCTTCCCGATGACCTTCATGGATCCGAGCTTCATGAACTTATCCGCCGCGGCGGCGGCGTCGCCGCCGCCGGTGCTCCCACCCCCGGGTCCGCCCCCTTCCTCGGAGATGAAGAACCGCGCCCGCGCCTGGAGCTTCGCCCTGCGAACCTCGAGCTCCTTCTGCGCCTGTTTGTATCCGTCCGGGTCCGTTTCCTTGTCGATGGCGTCGATCTTGGTCTGCAGGAGCTTGAGCGAGATGTCCCCCTCCACCTTCTTCATCGCCTCCTCCCTGCGCTCAATCTCCATCATCTTCTGCCTGTCGTCAAAGTCACCCTTGAACCTGTTCATGCTCCACACGATGAACCACACGATCCCGACGCCGATGAGTGGCACGCCGTAGTTGGTGAAGAGCAGCGCGGACGAGTCCTTGGCTCCCATGTCGATGCCGGTGCCGGTGGCGTCCGCCTCCGTGTCGTCGATGATCTCCTGAATCTCCAACCCGGCTCGGTTGATGAGCTCGCTGGTCTTCCACTCGTCCACGGGCACCTGCACGTACGCCACCCTGTCGTCGTGGTAGACGAGGAGATACCTGTCCAGGCCGTCGCGCTGCCACCAGAGCTCTTTAATCGTCGGTTCCTCCGCGGTGAGGTCCCGGATGAACTGGTTGTACGGGATGGTCTGTCGGTCCACCTGCATCAGCGCGTTGCCGTTGATGCTGTACTTGAGATCGGAGATGGGCCGTGGGTCGCCCCCGGCGATGCCGGGCTTGTCCCACGGGTAGGGCGTCCACGGCTTGCGCAGCGGGTGATTCACGGGCAAATACGTCAGAAAGTCACCGATCGTCTCGGGCGCCGCGGATGACTTATTCGTCGCATTGGATCCCTTCTTGCCCATCTTCTCCGTCGTCGTCTTGGATCCCTTCTTGGATGCCGTCGCGCCGCTCTTGTCGCCGGACTTCTTCTTCGTCTCCTTCTTGTCCGCCGTCTTGGCGTCGGAGATCTGCGCCAGGAGGCCGGCTCTCGCGCGCGCGCTGTCGTACCCTCCGGGTAAGCGTGCGCCCGATCCCGTCGTTCGATGACGCGGACCTTCCGATGCCTCCACCGTGGACGCGGACGACGGCGCGGACGTATCGATTCCCACCGCTTTAGCATCGTCGTCGTGGGACGAGGCGCGGACGACCGCGACGACGACGCGTCCCTTGGCCTTGAAGCCCCGCGTCGGAGCCCGCGATGCGTTGGGACGTCGTCGCTCCAAGCCGCCGGCGAATGGACCCGCGCGGTCGCGCAGCGCGACGGCGGGCGACACCGCGCCGGCGACGGCGACGCGCATCATGTCGTCTCCCTCCTGTGGAGTCCGCTCGAACCCTTCGGCGAGCGCGCTACTCGCTTCCTATGAGCGCCCGACGTGCGCTCCTCTCTGGCCAAAATCCTTGGGTAAGTTGAAGCGGAGCAACCCTAGAACCCTGAAGAGAGCTCGGCTCGGACTTTGGATCAGGGTAATTGTCCATAGGCAGAATGGCGGCTCATGATTGGCTGGAAACGCGCGCGACCAATCTGCGAGAGATCCATTTTTTTTCACTCGGCGTTGTTCGTCCGCGGATCTCTCCACACTTCAACCCCGCCGAGCATGATACCGACGGTGACGACGCCCCTCACGGCGGCCTCCACGGCACGCGCCACGCTCGCCGCGCCGATTAACCGTCGCGCGCGCGCCCCTCGCGCCGCGACCAAGATCCTCGCGACCGATTCCAGCGATTCCAGCGAGAACGCGTCGACGTCCCAGCCCTCGTCCGCGATCGGCCGCCGCGCGTCCATCGCCGGCGCCGCCGCGGCGCTCTTCTCCATCACCCGCGGCGCATCCTCCGCCCGCGCGGAGTCCATCGGCGAGTCCCTCCTCGAGCGCAGGCGCGTCGAGGAGGGCGCCAAGCGCGCCGAGCTCGACAAGCTCTACGCCGAGCTCAAGGAGGAGGAGGCGCGCGTCAAGGCGTTCCGCTTCGAGGAGGAGGAGAAGGCCATGACCAACCTCAACGCCATTCGCGTCGAGGAGGAGCAGAAGGCGCGGCAGCAGGTCATCGACGGTAACACCCTCTGCGTCACCCCTTTCGGCATCGACGTCGTCGGCATCACCCAATCCGTCGCGCTCGTCGGCGCGGTTGGCGCGGGACTCACGTCCAACGCGCGCAAGGCTGAGATCGCCGAGCTCAACGAGAAGCTCCGCACGATCAACGTGACCCTCCGCCAGCAGGTGCGCGACGGGCAGGCGGCGTCACGCAGCGGCAGCGGCGGCATCTACCCCGACGGCGGCGGCGTCGGCAAGGGCGCGAGGACAGGCGGGTCCGGAGTTGCCAACAACGTGGTTGACGCCGACGGCGCCGAGGCGGCGGCGCCGCCGATGGACTCGCTCGACTCGGAGGACGAGTTCGGCATGAGCGCGGGCGCGGGTACCAAGGACTTCAACGCCGAGAGCATCAAGGAGCTCAAGGAGGCGCTGCGGGGCGGGCGGCGGCTTCTCACGGAGGGGGACGAGCAATCGTACCGGGAATCCGAGAAGCTCTTCGAGAAGGCTCTCATGCTCTCGCGCATGGTGGGCGACGTGGTGCAGGTGCGCAGGGCGGTGCGCGGCCTGGCGGCGTCCAAGCGCGGCAGGAACGATTTCAAGGGGGCGATCGCGGGCCTGAAGGAGGTGCTGCAAATCTCAGAACAGCTCGGCGACCACGTGGGCGACGCCGACGCGCTCGGCTCCATCGCGGATATGTACACGGAGATGGGCGACCTGGAGAACGCCGGCCGGTACTACGACATGTACCTCGACGCGCTCAACGAGGAACTCTCCATGTAAAAGCAGCTATATGATATCACGTTTATGTGTGTAAAGAAACCAGATAGGTCTATTCGCCGCGCCGATTCGTCTCAACCGACAATTAGATCTCTTCAAACCGCCGTCAGCGAAGGAAGGACGGTACGTCGGTGGGCGCGACGAGCCCGCTCTCGCACACCACGCTGGTGATGCACTCCGCCGGCGTCACGTCGTACGTCAGGTTCAGCACGCTCAGCCGCTCAACCTTCTCCCAACCCTCGAGTCCCTCCCGGCGCCGTTCCCCGCCCTCGTCGTCGTCGCCGCCGCTCGCGCCCGGCGCCTCCACGCTCATCGATCCTCCTGCCACGTCTCCCCGTACCCCCGACCGCCCGACCCACCGTCCAAGGCTCGGGTTCCGTCCACCGTGCCCGTACGCCGCCGGGTAGCTCGTCGTGGACGCGACCGCCGCGGGGTTCCCGAGCTCGTTGTTAGCAACCGCGTCGAGCTGAACCCGTTCGTGGAACTTGCACGTCTCCGCCGCGACGAGCACGGGGATACCGGCGCCGCGCGCCACCGCCGCGACCGCCGCGGTGCCCACGCGGCTCACCACCGCGCCGTTCGCGAGCACCGCGGCGGCGCCGATGAGAACCTTCGTGGCGCCGCCTTTAGTGAGGACGTAACCGAGGCCGGGGAGCGTGACGTAAGTGCAGTCGACGCCGGCGCGAAGCAGCACGCGCAAAGTATCGCGTCCTTCCAGGTTAGGCCTCGAGTCCACGACGGTCACCGCGAACCGCACCCCCTTGGCCTTGGCCTTGAGTAATATCTCGCGGACGTGGTGCGAAGCGCCGTGGGTGACGACGACGTCGCCGTCGCAAATCTCCGACGACCCGTGCTCCGCGATGAACCCACCCGCCGCGACGAGCTTCTCGCGCTCAAAGTACTCCAAGTGCTTCAGCGTCCTCGCCCGCGCCTCCTCCTCCGTGGGCACCGCGTCCTCCGCCATGCGCGCGAGGTGCGTCTTGAGCGACTTGACCGCGTTGCCCATGCTCACCGCCATCGGCCTCGCCGCCTGCAGGTGCTGCACCACGCCGTTGACCAGCGAAGTGAGCGCGTGAGCGTACTTGGTGTTCTTCGGCGTCTTGAAATCGGAGATGACCAGCTTGAGCGTGTGGAGCAACGCGACGCATCGCGCGCGGCCGCCGGTGATGGTCCCGTCGGCGTAGTGCGCGGCGAGTCGAGCCACCGCCGGGTGTACCCCCCCCGCCGCTGTTGCCAACAAAACGGTTCTAACCTTGGAATCCGCGTTCGCGCCTTCGTCCTCGTCCGCGAACTGCCTGAGGTGCGAGAAGTGGTCCATGATCTTACCCGAGGGGCGGGACTTGGCCTTGGCGGAGGCGGCCGCGGTTGTCTTGCGCTCGTTCTTCTGGAGCTGGCGGGCGCTGGGCAGATCGCCACCCTTCGACTCCGGCGCCGCGGCGTTGTTGGGCCCGGGGGCGTTGGCGTTACTAGTAACGCCCGCGTTCTCCTTGCTCTCGCCAGCCCCAGCCTTGGATCCGATGTCGCCGGTCGCGCCGGTGTCTTCGGCGGCTTTCGCGGCTTTCGCCGCGCGCTGCGCCTCTTGTTGCGCCCTCCGCTCGGCTTTGCTCATCTTCGGTTTCTCCTCCTTCGTCTCGCCCGGCGCCTTGTCGCCCATGGACGCGAGGTGCGCGGCTTTACGCGCCTCCTTCGCAGCCTTGGCGGCGGCTTTGGCAGCCTCCTTGTCCTCGGCGGAGGCTGGTGCGGGGGCCGGTGCGGGGGCCGGTGCGGGGGCTGGTGCGGGGGCCGCAGCCGGGGCTGGCGACGCCTCGGGCTGCTTCACCAGGGTCTTGGCCTTGGGCTTCGGTGTCGAGAAGCTGCCCATGCGCATGTTGTGCATGATCTCGGGGATCTGGACGTGGACGTGGGTGCGGGGAGACGCGGGGGCGAGGTCAGCGACGGGGCGATGAAGCGGGCGACGAAGCGAGCCGCGACGTCTGCGATCGGGGTTGGTTTTTGAAAGGGTTTTTGCAGACTCCGCGCGGGTGCCTCGAGGGGTTGGGAGAGCGCGGGTGCGTACGTACCCCGCGAGTGCCGTCCGCGGATCGCGCGTCGCCGCCGGACTCCAGCGAGCTCCCGGATGGGTGGGTCCCGTCGAAGTGCGGGGTGATGTACACCGGCGAAGGGGACCCCACGGCGCCCTGCGCGTCGACTCCATCGCCGAACGCCATCGCGTGGCCGTCGGCGGTCGATCCGGCGCCTTCGCCGTCCTCGTCGCCCGCGATGGCGAAGCCCACCGTGCGCTTGATGGGCTGGGGCCTTCCGGGCGTGCCTCGGATGTCCATCGCGTGTCGTCGTCAGCGCCGGACTGGTCTGGCGAGGGAGCGCGCCGAGGCTCTCGGCTCGCGAAGAACTCTCAGCTGCTCAGGGTTTTGTTTCGATACCACGCAAAACAGCGGATAAAGAGGGCCAACTCCGCCGACGCCGACACTACCGATACGTCACGGATGAGCGCCCACGCCGTCTCTCTGCCGACCCAGCTCGCGCCCGCCCGGGCGGTCGCCCGCGGCCAGCGCGCCAAGACTCGCGCTCGCGCCTCCACGGTACGCCCCTCACCCGCGCGATAGACACGAAGCCTACGCATCTCGCGATGAACGTGAGCAACCTCCGCCGTCCGAGTCTCACCCGTCCCGTCCTCGTCCGTTCGCAATCCGCAGGCTATCCGCGCGCAGAAGATGGAGGTTGAGCAGAAGTGCAAGTTCAGCGCGGTGCCTTACGGCTACTTCGCGCAGGAGCAGCTCGA
>Ga0213863_10003101_pt1 | contig 11548 bp, 13 predicted proteins | sample PICome_8_FD_160128 | JGI IMG/M metagenome (GOLD analysis project Ga0213863, IMG submission 160128) | Coastal seawater microbial communities near Pivers Island, North Carolina, United States - PICO497 | ecosystem: Environmental > Aquatic > Marine > Coastal | place: USA: North Carolina... | reverse complement strand
TGAAAAAATTTTGAAAGACAATTTAAAAATTTGGGATTTTGATTTTGAAAAAAAAAAAAGTATCACAAGCCAAGATTCATTTTTATTAAACATAAAAAATATTAAAAAAAAATAGATGCAAATTATATCTGTAATAAATCAAAAGGGTGGGGTAGGAAAAACTACAACTGTAATTAATCTTGCCGCAGGATTAGCTCAAAAAGAAAAAAAAGTTTTAATTATTGATCTTGATCCACAAGGTAATGCTACAACAGGACTTGGTTTATCAAACTTAGAAAATTCAAATGAAACAATTTATGCTGTTCTCAATGGCTCTAAGTCAATTTCTAATGTAATTAAAAAAACAAACTATCAAAATTTAGATGTAGTAACTTCAAATGTTGATTTGTCTGGTTTAGAGGTTGAGACTGCAGGAGATAGTAGACGAGCCTTTATTTTAAAAGGTGAATTAACCGCTTATTTAAATGATTTTAGAGGACAGTATGATTATATTTTAATTGATTGTCCTCCGTCCCTAAGTTTACTCACTGTAATGGCTTTAGTTTCGTCTCACTCCTTAGTTGTTCCATTGCAGACTGAGTTTTTTGCGCTAGAAGGATTAACACAGTTAATGAAAACAATAGAAAGGGTAAAAACAAATTTAAATCCTGATTTAAGAATTAGAGGAATTCTTTTAACAATGTACGATAAAAGAAATAAATTATCTTCCCAAGTTGAAAAGGAAGCTAGAGATTTTTTTAATAATAAAGTTTATTTAACGGTCATTCCACGAAATGTAAGACTGTCAGAAGCCCCATCTCATGGAATGCCAGTTTTAATTTATGATAAATCTTGTCCTGGAAGTAAGTCGTATTTTAGCTTTACAGATGAATTTATTAATCAAGAAGAAACAGTAGGGAGTGCTGCATAATGGATAGAAATAAAATTAAGAAGGGTCTAGGTAGAGGATTATCTTCATTAATAGGTGAGACAAAGACAGAGGTAAATATTAATAAATTATCTATCAGCAATTTAGTTAGTAATAAATTCCAACCTAGAAAAATTTTTGATGAAGAAAATTTACAAGACTTAACTAATTCAATAAAAAAAAGAGGAATTATACAGCCAATAATTGTCAGAAAATCATCTGATGATAGTTCCAAATATGAGATAATTGCAGGTGAGAGAAGATGGTTGGCAGCTCAAAAGGCAGGTCTTCATGATGTGCCTGTAGTAATTACGGATGTCGATGATTTAAAATCATTAGAATTTGCAATAATTGAAAATGTTCAAAGGAACGATCTTAACGCATTAGAAGAAGCTCGTGGCTATCAAAGATTGATAGATGAATTTTCCTACGATCAAGAAAAAGTAGCTGAATTTATTGGAAAAAGTAGAAGTCATATAACTAATTTTTTACGACTGCTTACACTTCCAAATGGAGTTTTGAAATTAATTGAGACAAAAAAAATAACTCCAGGACATGCAAAAATTTTAGTAGGTCTTGATAATTCAGAATTTGTTGCAAATAAAATAGTTGAGAAAAATCTCTCTGTTAGACAGGCAGAAAATTTTGTAAAAATTTTTAAGATAAAGAAACAATCCTTTAAAGGACAACGTGACATTAATTTACAATCATTAGAAAACTCAGTTCGAGAAAAAATTGGTCTTAATGTTTTAATTAAAAATAAAAAAAACAACACAGGGTCTCTTGTGTTTGAATACAAAGATTTAGATCAATTAAATAAACTAATTGAGATTATAAAAATTAATTATTAATTGATATAAGTTTTTTCAATTATAAAATTTGATAAAATATTAATTGAATTTACAGGATTTTTTTTAATTAACAATTCGACCTCATTAATCTCATAAAGTAAAGACTTTGCTTTATTATATGACCAATTTTTAATTTGTTGTTTTATAATTTCTTTATCTTTCCAAAATATAGGTGGTCTAAATCCAGCAATTGTAGCATCTAAATTGTTTAATTTAGCTTGTTCTTTGCATAATCTAACTAGTCTTTTTGTCTTTATTAGCATAGTTCTAGTTATAAGAATGCAGTCTTCCTGGGAATAATTGTTTTCATTAAGCACATTGATTGTTTTTTTTTTATTTTTAGATAAACAACTATCGATTAATTCTGAAACACTATAATTTTCAGCTAAATTTGTTAGTTTAAGAATATCTTCTATTTCAATTTTTTTTTTATTTTGTGAAAAGTTTTTTATCTTTTCAAGTTCATTTTTTAAATTTTGTCTGTCACCGCGAGATCTTCCCACAATTAAATTTATTATTTGTTGAGAAATTTGAATATTATTTTCTCTAAAAAATTGACTTGTTATTGTTGATAATGTTTGTGCATTATCTTCGTAAAATGGAACACATACGGTTAGTTTGTTTTTTTCAAAAAATGATCTTAATTTGGATTTTTTTTCAAGTATTCCTCCGTTAACAATTAAAATCACTCCCTCAGGATTTTTTTCTACAATTTCTTCTACCAATTCTTTAATCTTATCTGTTGCTCTATTAATAATAATTAATTTTTTGTTTTCAAAAAAAGATTTTGTTAAAAGGTTTGAAAAAAAAGTTTCTTTATTATTTAAAATTTCATTTTCATCATAGAAATAACAGCTTTCTAAGTTTTTTTTTTTAAATTCATCATCAATTAATTGATTTTTAAAGCCCTGGTTTTCCCCATAAAATAAAAAAAATTTGTGTTTGTCTATAATTTTTTTTATTTCGAATGACTTAACAATCATTTTAAAATCTTGATAAATATCTTATTACTTTTTCAGTGATTTTTTCAATTAATATTATTTCAATATCTTTCTCATATTGGCTAAGTGCAAATTTATTTGAATTAGAACTATAATTAAATTGTTCAAAGAAATTTTTTTCCATTTTTTTTTCTTTATTATCAGTTGTTTTAAGATTTAATCTTATAATCATTTGATAACTAGAAGGATTACCCTTTGAGTCTTTTGAAACTATGGAAATATCTTTTTTTGAATCAATTTCCAATACAATTTGATTAATAGCACTACTGTTAGAAAGTTTTTTTATTCTTTTTTCAAATATATTATTTAATTTGTTTGTCCCCAACTTTTTGATGTTAATAATATCAATGTTAATATTTTTGTTTGAATAAACAGCTTTATATCCACAGCTATTTAATACTATAAAAATTATAATTAAAACTATTTTATTCATCAGATAATTAAGTTTATCAGTTTATTTTTAATATAGATTGTTTTTTTTAATTCTTCATTATTTATAAATTTATTTATTAAAGGATTGTTTTTTATTTTAATAATTAATTCACTTTCAGAAATTTCATTAGTTAGATTAATTATACCTCTTTTTTTACCGTTTATTTGAACTACGATATTAATATTTTCATTCAATATCTTTTTTTGATCAACATTTGGCCATTGAAGTTTATTTTTAGAATCTAGTTCTAGCAAACATTCGCTTGCAAGGTGAGGAACCACGGGATGTATTAAACTTAATATTTTCTTATAATTTTTTATCAAACTCAAATAATTAATTGGTTTTTCAATTTCTTTGTTTAAGTAATTATAGGTTTCATGGAAATTTGCTATGATTACATTGTAATGAAAATTATCTATATTTTTTGTAATTTTATCAATCATAATATTGGTAAACGATTCTAATGAACTAGAGTCACCATTTTCATTTTTAAGTAAAATCTTTGAAATAATTTTTTTGTGTAAAAGCCAAAATTTTTGAATAAATTTATATGAAGCTTGCATTCCTTGATCGGACCATTGCACATCTTTTTCAGGAGGACTATCTGATAAAATAAAAAGTCTTACCGCATCTGCACCATAATTTAAAATAATTTTTGCTGGATCCACCGTATTCTTTTTAGATTTTGACATAGACTCACTTGGTCCAACTTTTATTTTTTCATCAGGTTTTCCCTTTAAATAAAAGTTTATGTTGTCGCTTGTTTCAATATCATCAGGACTTAACCATTGATTGTTTTTGTCTTTATAAGTCTCATGACAAACCATTCCTTGTGTAAAAAGTCCATTAAATGGTTCGGGATTTATAAACTCTTTTCTTTGATCTTTTATTGCATGCATAAAAAACCTAGAATATAAAAGATGTAGTATCGCATGCTCAACACCTCCAATGTATTGGTCAACAGGCATCCAATATTTAATTTCATCTAAAGCAAATCCTTCTTCAGTATTCTTGCTTGAACAAAATCTTAAAAAATACCAAGAAGAGTCCACAAATGTATCCAAAGTGTCTGTTTCCCTCCTGCATTTTTGACCATCAATCTCTAACTCAATCCATTCTTTTTGATGATCTAAAGGATTACCTTTAGTATTTAAATTAATATTTTCTGGCAGTCTTACAGGTAAATCTTTTTTGGGAATTTTAACAATTTCATTTTTTTCATTGTAAGCAATTGGTATAGGGCAGCCCCAATATCTTTGTCTTGAAATGCCCCAGTCTTTAAGCCTAAAATTAATTTTTTTTTTACCTAATTTTTTTTCTTCTAATATTTTAATAGCTTCTAAAATAGATTGATCTGGTGCACTTAAATTATTCAAAAATTTTGAATTAATTATTTTACCAGGACCAGTATAAGCCTTGCCACTCAGTTCAATTTTATCTTTTGAGTCAATTGGACTAACAACTGAAATGATATTCAAGTTATATTTTTTTGCAAAATCAAAATCTCTTTGATCATGTGCAGGACAACCAAATATTGCCCCAAATCCATAATCCATTAATACAAAGTTAGCGAAAAAAACAGGTACTTTTATAGTTGGGTCTAAGGGATTAATAGCCATTAGACCTGTTGAAAACCCTAATTTTTCTGCTTGAGCAATAGACTCTTCTGTAGTGCCAGTTTTAGAACATTCTTTTTTAAATTCTAAAAATTTTTTATCATTTTGATAAAATTTTGCTATCGGGTGATCAACAGATACTGCCAAGAAGGAGCAACCAAATAATGTGTCTGGTCTTGTACTAAAACATTTTATATTTTTTACAGGCTCTTTACCATCTATTTGAAAATCTATTTCACAACCAAAAGATTTACCTATCCAGTTTTTTTGCATAGTTTTCACTTTATTAGGCCACCCATTAAGTGTTTCTAGCCCCTCTAAAAGTTCATTAGAAAATTTTGATATATTGAAGAACCATTGGTTCAATTTTTTTCTCTCGACTAAAGCACCAGATCTCCATCCTCTTCCATCAATTACTTGTTCATTGGCAAGAACGGTCTCATCCACCGGATCCCAATTGACATAATTTTCTTTTCTATAAACGAGACCTTTTTCATATAACTCTAAAAAGAGAGCTTGTTGATGTTTATAATATTCAGGTGAGCACGTTGAAATTTCTTTATCCCAGTCAATTGAAAGACCTAACTGTTTTAATTGGTCTCGCATTGTACTAATATTTTTTTCAGTCCATTTTTTTGGATCTAATTTATTTTGTCTAGCAGCATTTTCAGCTGGCATACCAAAGGAGTCCCAACCCATAGGGTGTAAAACGTTATAACCTTGCATTATCTTAAATCGTGCTAAAACATCTCCGATGGTATAATTTCTTACATGTCCCATATGAATTTTACCCGATGGATAAGGAAACATTTCAAGACAATAAAATTTTTTTTTATTTCTGTCTATTGAGCTTTTAAAAAAACTATTATTGATCCAATGATCTTGCCATTTTTTCTCAATTACTTTAAAATTGTATCTAGTCAATATTAATAAAATTATTTATTTTTTATTAAGGTCATTTCTTATCCACTGAAGCTCATTTTTTACTACGATATTTTGTGACATTATTTATTTTTTTCAATTGTAGTTCGCTTCTTACTACGATATTTTTTGGCATTTTTTGAAAATTGATCATTTTGTAAAATTGCAGCACGTTTAAGAATTGCTAACTTTATTTCAGGTTCTATGTTGGATATAATTTTATTAACATTGCAACCCGTTCCATTGCTGAGGCACACTCTTTCATGGACACTTATATCTAGAGCATCGGCTCTAATTTCATTAGTTAAAAATCTTACAGTAATCTTTAAATCTCTTTTTTCATTTTTATTATTTGAATTACCATCAAACCATTCTGTTATTAAAATACCTCCAGAGTAACTAGCATTTGAAAAGGGAACAAAATTTAGTACATCCATAGACGCTCTCCATAATTCATTAGAGGAGGCAAAATCAAAAGTGCCACCGCTTGAAGATCCCTTGCCAAATCTAATTCCTCTACCTTCTTCGATATTTTTCTTTACTCTTTCATTAACATTTATTGGTGTATCTTTTACATCGGCTCTTCTAAATATGTTATTTGAACATCCCGAAAAAGTGAAAAAGATCAGGAAAAGAAAGATAAAATATTTTTTTAAGAAATGCATTTGTAGTCAAAAACCATTTGTTTTATTGAATTTCAACAAAAAAATTGATCATATGTGATAATTTTGTCACATTTAAATAAAAAGGACACTTTAAAGCAAATTACTCAACTAAAAAAAAAATTTTTTGTTAAAAAGCCTTATTCATATGAATAATAACAAAAGGATAAATATGACAAATATAAAAAAATTGGGTCTTTCAGCATTAGCAGGTTCGCTAGTTGCAGTAAGTGCTCAAGCAGGAGAAATGTCAGTAACAGGTTCTGCGAACGTTACTTACAAAACAGGTAAAACTGCTAACTCAAACAAAAATATTGGATCAGACAAAGATGTTGCTTTTACTGGTTCAGGTGAGTTAGACAATGGATGGACGTTTACAGTAAGTACATTATTAACTGATGCTTACACTGTATCTTCATCTTACACTTCATTAACTATGGGTTCTTTAGGAACAATTTCTACAGGATTACATACTGGTGGAGCATCTTATAAGTATGATGAGGAAGTACCTCAAGCATATGAGCAAACATCTGATGCACAACAAAACACAGCTAACCTAGTTGGTAACCAAATGGATAGTGGTTCATTAGTTTACAATTCACCATCATTTGATATCGGTGGTGCGTCTGTATCTTTTGATCTAGAGTACGCTCCAAATCCAACTGATCCAAAAATTGGTGATGGTGGTGCAGGAACTTATTCTGAAACATTCAGAAATGGTTATGGTGCAGGTGTAACAGCTAAGATGGCTGGCCTAACTGTAGGTGCTTACGGTTCTGAAAGAGATAATGTAACTCCAGTTGCTGCAGGCGCTAATGCAGTAAGAGACGCTTTTGAAGGTGTTTGGTATGCTAAGTACTCTTTTGGACCAGTATCAGTTGGTTACTCTAAGTCTTACCTAGACTCAGGTTTAGCTTCAGCTGCAACTACTGCAACTACTACTGCAAAAACAGTAAGAACAGCTACTGGTATATTCGAAGCTGAGTCTATGTCTATTGCGTTTAACATGAATGAGAACTTATCGTTATCATACACGTCAACGGAAGACACTTACGATGACCAGGATAATGCTTCAACTGCAATTGCAGATGTTATTCAAGATACAACAGCTCTACAGGTTGCTTACTCAATGGGTGCAATGTCTGTTAAAGCGTACCAAATGGAAACTAAAGCTCCAGGGTATGACAGTGATGCTGCTGATTTGAATGTAACTGAAATTGCTTTAGGTTTAGCATTCTAGTTATTAGAACTTAAACTATTTAAAAACGGCCTAAATTTTTTTAGGCCGTTTTTTTTTACCCAGGATATACCTGAAAAACCAAGACAATTTAAGAGATTTAATTTTTTTATATTATTTTGATTAATTCCTCCAAGAGCAATAAAGACACTTTTGCTATTTATTGTAAGTAAGTTAAATTTATTAATACCAAGAAAACTAATCTTCTTATCAACTTTAAAAGTTGGAGCTAAGAAAATTAAATTGCAACCTTGATCTTCTTTCAGTTTAATTTCAGCTTTATCATGAGCTGAACCTATAATCAAAAAATCATTTGGCTTGGAAAAAAAATTGAAATTTTTAACTTTGTTAAAAGATGGAATATAAACTCCATTTAATCTATGTTTAATAGCTAATTTAATATTATTTGATATATAAAGCTCTCTTTTATTGGCTCTACAGTAATTTTTTAATGATAATATTGTACTTTCATTAAGTTTTTTTTTATAATTACGATAAATAATTGAAATATTTTTATTTAAGTTATTTAAATCAGCAGGATTAAAATCCTCAACAAACAAGTAAATTTTAGGAAATTTTTTTTGCATCAAAGTATTAATAATCTAGTTTCTATCCAAAATACATTAAAGATAGAAAAAAAAGATTCAAATCAAACAAAGATAATAGCTGTTAGTAAAACGTTTCCAATTAATGAAATATTACCACTAATTAATCATGGTCAAGTTCATTTTGGAGAGAATAAAGTTCAAGAAGCGTTAGAGAAATGGCAACCGATCAAGCAGGACTTTAAACATCTTCAATTACATATGATTGGTAAACTACAGTCAAATAAAGTTAAGTTTGTTGTTGGGTTATTTGACTATATTCATTCATTAGATAGCTTGAAATTAGCCAAAAAAATTTCTGAAGAACAAAAAAAATTTAAAAAAAAACTAAAGATATTTATCCAAATAAATATTGGAAAAGAAAGTCAAAAAAATGGAATTGACGAAGCTGAATTAGATGAATTTCACAAAATATGTATAAACGAATTAGAATTAGATATTATTGGATTGATGTGCTTGCCACCACAAAATGGAGATACTAAAAAATATTTTTCTAAAATGAAGAATCTTGCAGATAGAATAGATGTTAAAGAATTAAGCATGGGCATGTCAAATGATTACCTTGAAGCTGCGAAATATGGGGCTACCTACCTAAGAATTGGATCTAAAATTTTTGGAAATAGAAATTAACCAATTTTTATTTTGGAGTTATTTTTTATTAATTTTAATAAAATTTCAAAGTCTTTCCTCTTTAGTGCTATGCAACCCGATGTTGGTCTATAGTTATCTGTTAGATGAATAAATATAGCACTTCCCTTATAAGGTATTTTTTTATCATTATGACTAATTGTAATTAAGTAATCATACTTATTATCACTTCTATATAAGCATTCTTTAAGATTTTTATTTGTAGTTTTAATTTCTGTATTATATTTTTTATCATTTGAGTCATCACACCAGGCCATATTTTTATTAATTGCTTTTTTATTAATTGCGCATTTTGGAATACCGACACGATCTTTTCTGAAATATAACTTCTTTAAATTAAATAAACCTTTCGGTGTTGAAAAATCTCCCTCTTCTTTTTGTGAATTTAAGCCATTTTTTCCCACACAACATCTCATCTTAAAATCATCAATTATAAGAGTGTTTTTATTTAGTACATGAATTATCATAAAAAAAATTAAATATATTTATGCAAAATGTTATTATAATAAATTATAATTCACTATATGAAATATTTGATGACTTAAAAGAAAATTTACCTTTTAAAACAATTAAATTTAAAAATGAAGATGATTTTTTAAAAGATAATAGTCTTGATAAAAGAAAATCTCTAATCATCTTAAATAAAAAAACGAAACTATTATTTAATCATGATCTTCATGAAAGTAACATTTTATATTTAAATGACTTACCCTTATCTTTTGAAAAACTTTTAGAAAAAATTAATATTAACTTAATTAAATTAAGATACAGTTTACAGTCTAAAATTAATATAAAAGATTTTCAATTAGATATTAATTCAAAGCACTTATCTAAATTTGGTGAAACTTTAAAATTAACTGAAAAAGAAATTGAAATCATACTGTATTTAAATAAAAAAAAAATTAATTGTGATATTGCTGATTTACAAAAAAATATTTGGGGGTATTCTACAAATATTGAAACGCACACAGTGGAAACCCATATTTATAGATTAAGAAAAAAAATAGACAAAGTTTTTAAGGATAAAAAATTTATCATAAGTCAAAAAAATGGTTATTTAATTGGCTAAAAAATTTTAATTAAGTCTAGCACCCACTTTTTGAATTATTTTTGCAGACATATCAGTTCCTTTTTCTAAAGCCTCTTTGGTTGAGATATTGTTAACAAATCCATGAAGAAAACCTGCTGCAAAAAGATCTCCTGCTCCAGTTAAATCAACAATTTTTAAACCTGTCTTACTTTTACATTCTATAACTTCTTTATTTTTAATGGCCACACTTCCTTTTTCACCACGTGTAATAATTAAGATTTTTCTAATTTGTTTGCCAAACTCAACAACATCCCCAAAATCTTTTGCATCAATTAATGATTTAATTTCTTGTTCATTAGCAAAAATAATATCAAGTTTATTTCTAACTAAATCTAAAAAATCATTCTTATGTCTTTCCACACAAAATTGATCTGACAGAGACATTGCTTTGGTACGAGAGAAAGACATTGCTTTGTTAAAGGCCGATTTTGGCTCTCCCTTATCCCATAAGTAGCCTTCAAGAAAAATCATTTCACTTTCTTTTATAGCTTTTTCATCAATATCATTTTCATTTATTTTTCCTGCAATACCTAAATAAGTGACCATCGTTCTTTCGGCGTCAGGAGTGATTAAAATTAAACATGTTCCAGTTGGTAAAATTTCTTTTTTTTTATTATAAAAATATTGCACTTTTTCTTTTGTTAGACCTTCTTCATATTTTTGTCCTAAATCATCAGCATTAACTTTACCAATAAAGCCAACATCATTTCCTAATTGAGATAATCCGACAATAGAATTTGCAACCGATCCACCGGAAATAGTTTGTTCTATTTTAAGAGTTGATAATAGTTTTTTAAATTCAACTTCATCAACTAATTTCATTGTGCCTTTTGTTAATTGATTATCAATTAAATATTGATCATTAATTCTACATACAACATCCACAATAGCATTACCAATTCCTAGAATTTTCATATTAAGCTTTTTTTATTTGAACAGGATTTCTTCGATTAGGATAACAAGTCGTACAGATTTTACAAGTCAAACCATAACACTCTCTAGCTTTACAAAACTCTCTTCCATAATAAATTATTTGTAAATGTAACTTACTCCATGTTTTTTCTGGAAATATTCTTTTTAAATCTTTTTCTGTTTGAATTACATTCTTGCCATTAGTTAATCCCCATCGTTGAGCTAGTCTATGGATATGAGTATCAACTGCAAAAGCAGGAACTCCAAATCCTTGAGACATAACTACACTTGCTGTTTTATGGCCAACGCCAGGAAGTTTTTCGAGTTCTTCAAAGCTTTTAGGCACTTTACCCCTATGCTTTTCTATAAGTTGTTTAGACATTAGATAAACATTTTTTGCTTTAATTCTGAAGAGACCAATACTTTTAATTAATTTTTCAATTTTTTTTCTACCTAATTTTACAAAATGTTCTGGTTTATTGTATTTTGGGTAAATATTTTTTGTAACATTATTAACATTTAAATCTGTGCATTGTGCTGATAGCAGAACCGACATTAGTAGAGTAAAGTTATTAGTATGATTTAATGGGATAGGAGTTGTTGGATAAATTTTATTTAAAATTTTAAGTATTTTTTTAGCCTTTTCTTTTTCATCCATTATTTAA
>Ga0213863_10003097_pt1 | contig 11551 bp, 14 predicted proteins | sample PICome_8_FD_160128 | JGI IMG/M metagenome (GOLD analysis project Ga0213863, IMG submission 160128) | Coastal seawater microbial communities near Pivers Island, North Carolina, United States - PICO497 | ecosystem: Environmental > Aquatic > Marine > Coastal | place: USA: North Carolina... | reverse complement strand
TTAGACGTATTGAAGGTGGAATGTTATCATACCATGCAGATGCTGATATAAACACCAACCCTTATGAACTAAATCTAGGAAGACTTGTTAATTTAGATACTGATATAAATTTTATTGGAAAAGAAGCTTTAAAAAAAATAAACAAGGATGGCATTAAAAGAAAACAAGTTGGGGTTATTTTAGACTGTGATCCTTTAACTGGACCTAACACTACTTTTTGGGAAATTTTAAAAGACAAACAAGTAGTTGGTAAAATTACTTCTGCGGTTTATTCACCAAGACTAAAACAAAATATTGCCCTTGCAATGGTATCAATTAATAATTTAGAGATTGGAACAGTGCTTGAAGTTAAAATGAATGATAAAATCATTAAAGCAACCGTTGTTGAAAAACCTTTCTATGATCCTAAAAAGAAACTAGCAAGTTCTTAGTAAGTCTAGTATTCATAAACAATGTTAACTCCAAAAGACTATATCTCTCTTTATTTACTAGTAATTGTTCTAACAGTTGTCTCTGTTAACTTCATGTACCGTCTTTATTTCTAGTAATACTCCCTATCTCTTTTTTTTATAAAAAACCTAGAAGAGCCAAGTTTCCCTACATTTAATAGTCTAGGATTTTAAAGTGCTATATTTCATTTATTTTTTAACAATTCATCTAATTTTTTAATTTCTTCATCAGGAAAACAAGTAAAATCATCTTACTAGTATTGAGTAATTACTCAGAAATTAACTGGATATCACTAAAATATATTCCATCAAAATGCTTGTTCGCAAGTTGAACTATCTCTCTTTTACTAATGCTTTTAATAATAGTCTCTATGTTCATTAATCTTTCTAAATAAAGGTTATTTTTATCTGCAGAATGAATAGCATTTAACCAAGTCGAATTAGATTTTAAGCTAGTCTTATAATCATTAATTAAAGTTAATTTTTTATCTTCAAATAATTTAAGATCAAAGTTACCTTTTTTAACCTCATCTAAAATAATATTTATTTTTTTATTAATCTCTTCAACATTTTTGGGATCAGCTCCATAGCTCATATAATAACTTATAAGTTCAATTGGTTTATATACACTGTCATAATAATTGGCTGATATTGAATAAACTAAATTATCTTTTTCCCTTATTTGGTCAAAAAATATTTTGTCAACAATTGAATGTAACAAGTTAGTTTTATATTTTTCCTTGATCGTGTTATTAAATTTTTTATGATATAATCTATTTATATAAGCTTTTTTTGGATTCTCTTGTTCATACTTAATCTCTTCAGAACCTAAATTTATTCTTACACCACGATCAATATAACCATCTTTTCTATCTAACTTTGGAAGACTGCCTATATATTTTTCGATTAAAACTTCAATTTCATTAAATTCAAAATCTCCAACAATTACAAAATTGAAATTGCCACCGTCTTTAAATCGATCAATATAAAAATCCTGAACATCTTTAAGGTTTATTTGATTATAAAACTTATCTGTTGGAAACTTCATTCTAGGATGATTTTGATAAAGCTTTGCCCTATATTCTAAATTAGAAGCATGAGTAGGGTCTTCTTTTTTAATATTATATTGGCTAATTTTATCTTCTTTAAAAATATCTACATGAGTTTGATTAATTCTTAAATCTGTGAAGTTTAAGTATAAAAGTTCAAACATTGTCTCTAAATATTCATTAGTTGAATACCCTTTAACTCCTTCTTCTTGACCATTTATAAAAGTAAATAAATCTACAAAGTCTGTAGGATAAAGATTTTGTTTTTCACTAACGGTTAATTCACCAATGTCCGCAATAGATAAAATACCACTGGTATATTTTGCAGAGGGATAAATATCATCACTTGCTTGTGAAGATCCACCTGAACTGTAACCTCTAATTCTTATTTCATCTTTTTTAAAATCTGTTTTCTTTAAATAAACCTCAGGACCATTAGCTAAGGTTAATTTGATAACACCTGTATTAGGGTACTTTGATCTCTTAACAATCTTAGAGCCAACTAGATCTTCCTTAATTAATTTAACTTCTTTGAGTACAAAATCGTAAGGCTCGATATCTTTATTTTCTACTTCTGCATATAGTTCTTTTATCTCAGCTTCATCAGGAAGGTTTTTAATATAACTTGGTGCATTAATTTGAATAATTTGATTTTTAGCCTTTATATAGTTTTTAAAATAATCATTTAAATCTTTAACTGTAATAGAAGGCATTATCTCTTTGGTAAATTTTAATTCATCTTCAGAAGAACTGATCATTTCATCATCTAAAAAATGTCTCTGGTATTCATTAGCAAAGCTTTTAGAACTACGGGTTTCTCTATTAATAATGTTTTGTTCTATGTTTCTTAAGTAATTTTTTTTAGCTAAATCTAGTTCTGAATTAAGAAAACCAAACTTTTCAATTTGCTTATTAAATGTTAAAAAATCCTTAATGCCCTCTTTAACTTTAGCTTCGTTTAATGTTGTTGAGATTATTTTGTATTCATCTAAATCAGAAATTTGAAAGCTATCTAATCCGCTGTTTAAAAAGGCTATTTCATTTTTTTCTAATAATTCTTCGATACGTCTATCGTAAATATTTTCAATTAAATCATAGATTTTTTTATCTCTATAATTTCTAAATGTATTTAATTTTTGAAATTTAGTTTTTTCCCAAATACTAAAAGTAACACTTTTTGTCTCTTTATCTTGGTATCTAAAAAAATACTTTTCTTGAAAGTCAGGTATTTCGTAATTAGGTATTTCTACTTCATTATTTTTAAATTCTGAAAAACTCTCCTTAATTAATTCCTTTATTTTATTAACATCAACATCCCCTATAACAAATAATCCCATCAAATTAGGCTGATACCATTTTCGGTAATAGTCTCTCGGAGTTTCGTATTTAAAGTTTCTAATAACTTCAATGTCACCGATGGGTAATCTTTCTAATAGAAGTGAGTTTCTGTAAAGATAAGGAAAAAATTTATCTAAGTATCTTTTAGTAGCACCTAAATTGCTACGCCACTCTTCTTCAACAATCTTTCTCTCCCTTTCAAAAGCTTCGTCCTCTAAAGTTAAATTATTACTAATATCTGCTAAAATTTTAATGGTGGTTGCAATATTTTCAGGATTATCACTTGGGATTTCATATTCATAAACCGTCTCTAAATGTCCGGTCGATGCATTATAATGTGAACCAATATCAAGACCAATTGAGGACATGAACTTATCAAGTGCATCTTTAGGATAATTTTTAGAACCATTAAAGGCCATGTGCTCTAATAAATGAGCAAGACCTAATTGATTTTCTTCCTCCATTATGGAGCCAGCTTTAATAACTAATTTTATATAAACTTTATCTTCAGGTTTTTTATTTTCTCGAATGTAATAAGTAAAACCATTATCAAGTTTACCATAAGTAATTCCCTCATCCATTGGAAACTCATTCTCAGCTCTTAAGACACTGGTAAATAAAAGAAGGATAACAGAAAATATAAATAATAAGAGTTTATTCATAACAGTTAATAACATTAAACTTGGATAAAATATACGTAAGCTTTTAATCGTGTCGAATTTAACTATTTATTTTAAATAAGTTTTATGTTGTTGGATATTTTTACTTTTCTTTTCTTTTCAAATCTCCACAGAATAAAAAATAAAAGTATTAACCCAGGTTGTAAAATTACAAAGATAACAATGTTAGCAAGTTCATAGCCCATACCCGTAACTTCACCTATAACTTCAAGAACCCATACACACCAAAGAAAGAACTGATCAATCATAAATTTTTATTCAATATTTGTCATTTCAACATCGCATTTATAATGCTCTAAGAACCTATTATTTTTAAAGTCGTATTTTGACATCGTCATGCTAGGTTCTGTATCTCCATCAAATACAATCATTTGAAACCCTAATTCATAGTCTGCAAACCTTGCAGTTACTTGGTTTTCACCAATATCTAATTTATTAGCTTCAATCATAATAAATTTACCCTTTTCTTTATCAAAATATTCAAGCCCTACTGCTTGCATTGTAAATTTTAAAGGGTCATGCTTTCTTCCAATGATTACATCTTTCATATTAAGACATGAAATTTTTAAACCTTGATCAGCGTAAGACGTCGTGGGTAATAACAGTAAGATAAGTAAGATAACTCTTAACATTATCTAACTACCCACCTGATCAATTGTTTTACAAAGTTTACGAGCTTCTAATACAGAGGGTACAAGTTTATCTAATTTCCAATTATTATTTGGGATATCAAAGTATTTTGCTGCTTTAAAACCAACACCATCAATTATTTCGATTTCAAACCTTTTTTCTTCGTTATAAAAATCATTTAATTTGTAGATGTATTTTTGAAGATCAAAAGTACCTATAGAAAACAAAACACGATAACCCATTAAAAAGGGAGTTACTGCCTCAACTTCAGCGGTTTCTTCTTGGTTGTTAATTCTTATTGGGATGTGCTTTCCTATTAATTGCTTGATATCACCTGGTTTTTCATAAGTGTAAAATGTAAAATTGTTCCATACTCGGTCACAATCATCATTAACGTGTATAAAAAAGTTAAGCGAGTCTCCGTGTGTTACTTCACCTGAAACTCTTGCATAAACTAACTTTTCATATTTATTAATATTCCATTCTTCATCATCTGCTTGAGCCTGATAAGCAATAACCAATAAAAACAAAAATAAGTGTATTGAAACAAAAATTAAGAACCGCTTCAAGATTTAAGCTCCACATTTATTCCGTTTTTCTTGAGTATTTTGATTATTTTCTCCCAAATGATGCTGTTGTGGGTACCTGGACTGAGTTCAAACTTGAAGGTTTGTTTGTAAACTGGGCTGCAGTTATCATAAGCAATATAAGCGCTTACATGGCAGTATTTATTAATACCGTTTATTTCCATATATTATAACTCCTAATGTTGGTTGTTTTTTTTAAGGTGAGTAATTTGTAGTTAGTAATGGTTTCACCCCTTCTCTTATCGAAGGGTCTACGTAAAGAGGAGAACAATGAAAAGAAACGTAAACGATTGAAAAGGAATGAAATCCAATGCATGATTCTACTTAAATCATTAATGTTTGGCTCCACTAAGTCTGAAATATGTTCTGAAAAAGATTGTTACTATTTCTTAAATATTTATAATTAAATTTAATTAGAAGTTAGATAATTCCAAAAAGAAGAAGAGTTAACTACCACATAAAGAAGATTTAAATCGTTATTTTTTCTTACACCTTTTATAATTTCGTAACATGTGACTCTTATTGCACCACCATCACTCAACTCAAAATCGATATATCTTATACTACGCTGATGTTTATATAAATTTTCCTTTTTAACAAACCAGGTATCTCCATTATTTTCAAGATTTAATGAGTTTTTAATATCTAAAGCAATTTCATTTTGTTTATTATAACATTTTTGAATATTACTATTTTCATCCATATAAAGAGTACCCTCTAGAGAAAATATTTTATGTTGATTATCTCCAATCTTTAAAACTACACCAACATCATCATATGTTTTAAAATTATTTTTAATTTCCCAAGTTGAGATTGAAACAAAATCGTCTTCATAATAGTATGAAAAATCTTTATTGTTTATTTCATTAACTATTAAATTTTTATTCATATAGCTTAACAAGCTATCCCCAATGCTCATCCCTTCTATCTCAAAGTCTCTAATATCATCAGCCTTAGGCCAAGATTGGAAACTGAACATTAGGATAAGAATTAGAAATAGTTTCTTCATAATAAATACTTTCTCACTGAGTCGTATGTGTGTCAAGATTTCTAGTAAGTTATAATAAGCAAACAGAAAAATTTTTTTAGATTATGACCCTAGGTTTATGGGTTATACTGTTGGTTATTTGTAATCACTATAGATCCAATCAAGAATTTCTGTTGTCATAGCTACGACATTTAATCCTTCAGTAAAACCATCTCTATCTTTTATTGCTTTTGACCACGTATCACACTCGATTCTGATATGGTTATCTCTATTATCTCCATTTCCGAAAGAATATATTCTCTGATATTGTTTGGATTTTCCTGTTTTATCATATTCATGAGACCTAGTAAAATCATCTATTATTAAATTATTAAATATCTTATCAAATTCTTTTGAAATATCTTTTTTCATAGCTAAACACTTTTTTAAATCCATGGTAATCATTCCAGCAATAGTTTTTATAGTATAATTTTTATCTCCTGTTTTTAAATACAGATCCACAGCTTCATATTTTTTTAAATTATTCTTTATGCCAACTACATAATATTTTCTTTGGTCTTGAAAATAATTTCTTTTAGAAATCTTTATTTCTTCTTTACTATAATAATCCAATAAACTATCCCCAATGCTCATCCCTTCTATCTCAAAGTCTCTAATATCATCAGCCTTAGTTAAAGTTTGAAAACTTAGCGTTAAGATAAGAATTAGTAACAATCTCTTCATAATGAGCACTTTCTCATTGAGTCCTATGCGTGTCAAGATTTCTTAGAAATTAAAATTAATATTGATTGTTCAATAGATCAGACCACTACACATAGGATTATGAGTTCCGCGCTCTAATATTTGTAAACTTTATAAGTTGAATAAAATAAATAGTTTAATTGTTTTATTTTGTTCCATAATCACTTTGCATCCAATCTATTGCTTCAATTGTATTGATCGTAACATTTACGTTATCTGACCATTTTACTTTTTTCGACCAATCCATATATTCAATTTTTATATGTCCTCCATCTACATCTAGATAATAAATGGTTCCAACACTTTTGCCAGACTTATCATCGGGGTGTTTATAAGTATCTTTTTTAAAATTTTTTCCTAATAGTGATATTTCCATATCAGACTTAATTTCTTCAAAAATTTTATTACATTTATTTTTAGAGTTACAATAAATATGTCCACCAACACTATAGATTTCAAATTTTTGATCTTTAGGTTTATAAAAAAATTGTAATCCATCATAACTACCTATTTTTTTTTCATCATCAGCTATCCTGAACTTCATATCAGAAGGCAAATAATCATAGTTAGAAAAGTTATTAATTTCTCTCTTGCTATAAAAGTCTAGCAAACTATCTCCTACGCTAATTCCCTCTATCTCAAAGTCTCTAATATCATCAGCCTTAGTCCAAGATTGGAAACTGAACATTAGGATAAGAATTAGTAACAATCTCTTCATAATGAGCACTTTCTCATTATGTCCTATGCGTGTCAAGATTTCTAGTAAGTTGTAATAATTTAAATGGGAAACAGTTTTTGGAAAGTGGTCGCGAACTTATGAGTCCTGCGATAAATTATTTATAAGCTTCATTATCTATCCAATTCAAATATTCTTCACTAGAAGCATCAACATTTAAAGACTCAACCCAATTTTTAGATTGTTCAAAGTTCTTATCAAAATTTTCACACCAAATTCTTATGCTTCCATTTTCAATTATTAAGTCTGTAACTTCAGAAAAACTTTTTCCAAGATTATTTTGATAATTAGACTTATAGCTATCCTCAATTGAGTTTTGTAAAATTTGTTTTATTTCATTTTGAATGCCCTTTTTTAAATCCATACATTTATTGAAATTCATATCAAGAGATCCTTTTAATTGATAAATTTTAAATTTATTGTCATTTTTTTTAAGAGTAAAACCATATGTATCGTACTTATTACTTGAGCTATTTATCCATACTCCATAAAATTTATCACTATTTGGATAATTTATTTTTTCTAGATTTTTGATTTTATCTACATCGTAAAAATCTAACAAACTATCCCCAATACTCATTCCCTCTATCTCGAAATCTCTGATATCATCGGCCTTAGATAAAGACTGGAAACTTAATGTTAAGATAAGAACTATTAATAATCTCTTCATACTAAACACTTTCTCACTGTGTCGTATCTGTGTCAAGATTTCTAGTAAGTTATAATAAAAATCGTGGGAAACCGTTTTTGGATACTGACCGCAGGCTTATGAGTCCTGCTGTTGATTATTTATAAGCTTCATTTTTTAACCAATCTGAAAAGTTACTCGTCGAAATATTAAAATTTAGATGATCTTGTGATCCATGCACTTCTGAGTAATCATAACAAGCCACATCTAATTCATCAGCATTGGGAAAACTAAACTTAACTACCGTAACTTTACTTTTGCCGTCAACATTTTTTGGGCTCGGGTGTGAAAAGGTACTTTTTTTAGTCATAACTACTTTATTAGAAAAAACACGTTGTATATCTAAAATTATTTTATCCATCTTATCGTAGCACTGTTCTATATTCTTTTCATAAAGAAGGATTCCACTTATTGAATGTATTATATATTTTTTATCATTATATTTATAATGAAAATCAATTGCATCATAAGTTTTAAAAAAATCATAATTATCATTTTGAACTCTTTTAAATTTTTTATTTGGGTATTCCCATGTATTATTACTAATATCTTTTTTATTAAAAAAGTCTAAAGCACTATCCCCAATGCTCATCCCTTCTATCTCAAAGTCTCTAATATCATCAGCCTTAGGCCAAGATTGGAAACTGAACATTAGGATAAGAATTAGAAATAGTTTCTTCATAATAAATACTTTCTCACTGTGTCGTATGTGTGTCAAGATTTCTAGTAAGTTGTAATTAGGTAAGAGGGAAACAGTTTAGAAAAAGTGACCGCGGGCTTAATAAGTCCTGCAGCAGATTATTTATAAGCTTCATTTCTTAAAAAGTTTTCATATTCTTTCGAGTAAATAGAGACACCCAAATTATCAATCCAATTATTTTTTTCCTCTGCTTTTTTTGACCAATCAGTGCACTCAACAGAAAATAAGCCAGATTTATCTATTAGTGTAATTTCAACTTGTGATTTTTTGCTATTATTATCAACATAATCAAATACGTTTTTATTAATGCCAGTTTCTCTAAGTTTAACTTTAAAAGATGCAGATATATTCTTAGTTATTTCATCTTTTTTAACTAAACATTTTTCAAAAGTTTCAAAACCTTTTAAATATCCAGCCAAACCATATATTGTATAATCGTTCTCCTTTAGTGATATTGTCAAGCTATCATAAATTTCAAAAGTACCGTTTTCAGGATAAAAAATATATTGTTCATAAAATTTTTTACTGGCAGGATAATATTCTTTTTCAAAATTTTGGATATGACCTAAACTAAAATGATCTAATAAATTATCTCCTATACTCATTCCCTCTATCTCAAAATCACTGATATCATCAGCTATAGCCCATGATTGAAAACTAAACGTTAAGATAAAGATAAGTAATAATCTCTTCATAATGAACACTTTCTCACTGTGTCGTATGTGTGTCAAGATTTCTAGTAAGTTGTAATTAGGTAAGAGGGAAACAGTTTAGAAAAAGTGACCGCGGGCTTATGAGTCCCGCGGTTGATTATTTAATTTTTATATTTATTGATAGCCAGATGTTATCCAATCATTAACTTCTTTAGTCACAGCAGCAACATTAAAATTATCAGCCCAATTATGTTTATCTTCTATGTCTTTACTCCAATCGGTACATTCAACTCTAATATGATCATCAGCGTGTTTATTTTTCAATAAAAAAGCTGTTTGATATACTTTTGTTTTTCCAGTCTTGTCATATTCATGAGACAAATTTTCATAGCTAACTTCTTCAGAATTTTTAAATAAATCTCGCAATTCCTTAGTTACTTGCTTTCTTTTTGATAAACATTTTTTTTTATTCATAAAGATATATGCACCAATAGATTTAATTTCATAACTTTTATCACCTGACTTTAAGTAAATATCTATTGTTTCATAAATCTCAATATTTTTAGAAATGCCTACTACATAATATTTTAAATTTGAACCATAGTTTCTTCTTGAATTATTAATCTCATCCTCACTAAGATAATCCAATAAACTATCCCCAATACTTATTCCTTCTATCTCAAAGTCTCCAATATCATCAGCCTTAGATAATGATTGAAAACTGAACGTTAAAATAAGAATTAAAAATAACCTCTTCATATTAAACACTTTCTCACTGTGTCGTATGTGTGTCAAGATTTAGTGAAAGTTGTAATAAGAGTCGTTAGAAGTGGATTGTTAATTGCTTACAGAAGACAACCAATCACCAAAAAACTTACTATCAGCATTTAAACTAATATTATCATGAAATTTAGAGTCATTTGCCCAATTTTTAGTTTCTATAAATACAGCATCACCGTTATCAAATAAATAAATTGATTGTTTGGCAAAACTACCTGTTCCAGCATTATCACTTTTTGGGTATTTTATTGTTTTTTTGGTTGGTTTAATACTTGATACTTTTTCAAATTCTTTTTCTATTTCGTTTTGAAAATCATAACAAGCTTTAATATTTTTTGTACAAAATTTTATACCGCTAATAGAATAAATCTTATAACTATTATCTTCTGATTTAAAAAAAAAACCTAGTTTATCAAATTGCTTAATTTTTTTATCTCTAAATTCTGAATAAGAAAAAGTTTTATCTGGATACCAGTCTTTTAGCCCTTCTTTAATCTTAGCAATATCAAAATGATCCAACAAACTATCTCCTACGCTAATTCCCTCGATCTGAAAGTCTCTAATATCATCAGCCTTAGATAATGATTGAAAACTGAACGTTAAAATAAGAATTAAAAATAACCTCTTCATATTAAACACTTTCTCACTGTGTCGTATGTGTGTCAAGATTTAGTGAAAGTTGTAATTAGGTAAGCGGGAAACAGTTTTTAGAAAGAGACCGCGGGCTTATGAGAGCCGTTTATGATTATTTGTAACCTGACTCTATCCATAATAAAATTTCCGTACTAATAGCACTAACAGATAAATTATCTTGCCAATTATGTTTATTACTTATCTTTTTACTCCAATCCACACATTCAACTCGAACATGGTCATTACTTGTTAATACAAAATATGTTTGGTGCTGTTTTGATTTTCCACTTTTATCATATGTGTGGTTAAGGATATTAGTCTCTGGAGTTGTGTTAGGAAATAAAGATTTTAATTCATCAGCTATTATATCTTTTTTTGGCAAACATTTATTCACTTCCATAAATATTGTACCACCTATTGCCCTGACTATATATTTATTGTCACCAGATTTTAAGTATATGTCCATACTTTCATAAGTTTTTAAGTTCTTATAGTACCCAACAACATAATACTTTTTATTTTTTACATAGTTTCTATCGGCATTTTTTATTTCCTTCACTGTCATGTAGTCCAACAAACTATCCCCTATGCTAATTCCCTCGATCTGGAAGTCCCTGATATCGTCAGCCTTAGATAGGGTTTGAAAACTTATAAAAATAATAAATATGATAAATAGTTTTTTCATTTAACTTGGGTTTGATTTTAATAACATTATATAAAAGTATTTCTTCACTTATCTTCTTTTAGAGGCTTTTCTTTTTTTTCCACTTCTAGTATTTTTACCAGGTAATTTTTGCATTATAGCTAATATGATAAGCACTAATATAGGTGACAATATTAGCCCTGCTAACATCCAACCAGCTGGCTCTCTATTTTTTGATTGAGCTAACTTAAATGTT
>Ga0213863_10003095_pt1 | contig 11557 bp, 10 predicted proteins | sample PICome_8_FD_160128 | JGI IMG/M metagenome (GOLD analysis project Ga0213863, IMG submission 160128) | Coastal seawater microbial communities near Pivers Island, North Carolina, United States - PICO497 | ecosystem: Environmental > Aquatic > Marine > Coastal | place: USA: North Carolina... | reverse complement strand
AGGCCAGAGTTTCGCCGATTATCCAGAATAATTGTGCAAATTGTCATGTTTCTGGCGGGTCGGCTGGGGGAACGCGATTGGTCTACAAGACATCCGATTCGCTAAACGACCAGCAACAGAATTTTGGCTTATTAGTGGGTTTTATCCGCAGCGGCAGTGGCGCCTACTTACTATCGAAGGGTAGCGGCAATGGTCATGGCGGGGGTAATCGGCTCTCGAACCAAGACAATTACAGTGCTCTGAGTGATTTCGTCGATCAGGTTGAGGCTCAGGCGGCGGACAGCGATGGTGATGGTCTTGCATCAGAAGAAGACAATTGCCCAAACGTGAGTAACGCTGATCAGGCTGATCTTGATCAAGACGCCAGTGGCGATGTCTGCGACGCCGATATCGATGGGGATGGTTTGACAAACGATGATGAGCTCGCAGCGGGCACTGATCCTAGACTCGCTGATTCAGACGGCGACGGCGTTTTGGATGATCAGGACCTATTTCCGGTCGATGCGTCGGAGTCAAGCGACCGAGACGCTGACGGCATTGGGGATAATGCTGATGCATTCCCAGACGATTCACGAGAGGCAAAAGACGCGGATAATGATGGCGTTGGTGATAATGCGGATCAGTTTGACGATGATCCAAGTGAATCCACAGACACCGATGGTGATGGACAGGGCGATAATGCAGACCTTGACGACGATGGCGACGGATGGCCTGATGCGGCGGAGCGCACCGATGAGACCAATCCTTTGAGTAATTTTTCTTGTCGCAGTGGTTGCTATGGGTTTGATATTGATCAAAACGGTGCCGTAGATGCCCTGACCGATGGTCTTTTGATGCTCCGTTATCTCTTTGGTTTCGAGGGCAATGCGCTTGTGACCGGTGCCTTAGCAAATACTGGTGCTAGTTGGGGCGCGGAGCAAATAGTCCTTTATTTGAGCTCGGCTGGGCTCGATCTCGATATCGACGCCAATCAAAAACCCGAAGCCCTCTCAGATGGTTTGTTGTTTCTGAGGTACGCCTTTGGTTTCAGAGGAGATGCGTTGGTTAACGGCGCGCTGGGTTCAAACCCAAGTCGAAAAGATAGCCGTGAAATCGAGGCCTACATAGAGTCTCGGCTTTACTCGGAGCAGTAGAGCGCCTGTCTTGAGGAATCCGCCGGCTTCCAGGTCAAGACGTGGATGCGATGATTGATGGTTACTCCTAGCAATGCCTTTCTAGACGAAAAGGGGACTGGCGAGAAGAAACAGTACCTTGTTATCTCCGCTGGCAAAAAGTTCCGCCTGTTTCGCGGAGCCTTTAACTGCGCGGCGCTTCGGCAAGAGCTTCTCCTGTACCGACCAAGGGGCTGGGTTTGGACCGAATTTCGTCGGCCATCGAATTGGCAGGTCTTCGCCTCGAACCCAATGCCCGGATTAATTGTCGGAAGTAATATGCACCGATCCTTGGTCTGGGATGACGTTGCTGAGGCCCTCGTAGATATCGTCGGTCCAACGAGAATGCCCTACGCCTGCCGAATAGCCGCCGTCGACAGGGATGGTGACTCCCGTCAGGTAACTTCCAGCTTCTGAGGCCAGCATTAACAGTGGGCCTGCGAGTTCCTCTAAATGTCCTAATCGTCCAAGCGGTGTCGCATTATTAATGTAGGTCTCATACCCTGGCACAGCAAGGTAAGGCCCTGTCATTTCACTTGGAAAATAGGCGGGGGCAATCGCATTAACGCGAATGTTGCGATCCGCCCAGCTACAGGCCAAATTGCGAGTTAGATTAATAACACCGGCTTTCGACGCTTGATACGCTAAAGGGTGATCTCCGCTGCCGCCCATGCCCAGCACGGAGGTTAAGTTAATCACCGAGCCGCCCAGACCGTCAGCCAGCATTCGCTTGCCAGCTTCTTGGCAGCAATACCAAAGGCCTGTTAGGTTTGTATGCAGGGTTGCTTCGAAGACCTCATTAGGAAGTTTTTCTGGTACGAACCCGCCGTCTCCCACTTGTCCCGCGTTATTTACGAGAATGTCGATTCTTCCACATTCACTCCAGGCCTGTTCGATCACTGCGGCTACTTCGCTTGACTGATCAACATCGCAAGCGAAAGGTATGGCTTTGCCACCAGCAGAATTGATTTGTTCAGCAAGGGCCTCTAGTCGATCTAATCTTCTGGCCGTAACGACCACTGTCGCACCAGCACTGGCTAGAACTTCGGCGAAATACGCTCCCAGCCCTGAAGATGCACCGGTGATCAATGCGGTTTTGCCCGATAAGTTAAAAAGTTTATTAATAAGATCCATCTTAATCTCCAATCGATGACAGCAATAAGGCTGTCAACTTGTTTATACCAAAGCATCGTGCGCTATGTCTGTTCCTTATAGTTTCGTGAAATGCCCGAGAGTGCAAGGAGCAAACTCTAAATTTGGCGATAGAGTCCATGAGCTGCCGACCAAGGTCGGTCGGACGAGCCTGTTTATTGGACAATTTTAGGATTAGTGTCTTTTTTGCTCTGCTCAAGGAGCGAAGTTGCTACAGATGCACTAAACAAGCTTCTGAGCGTTGCCGGCGCTTTCTTGTCTTTGAAGGTTAGTGAAACAATTTTGCAAATAGCCAATGTGCCGGTTGCGTGCTTGATTGACGGCCTCAATGGACCGCCCGAATCGCTCATCAATGTCTGGTCCGTCGATGAATCAGCGGATTAGTCGCGACCAAAGCAAAACTGTGATTGATGCCGTCGCAATTTTTTTGTTCACCCCTTAACAGATCAGCCCGGAGAAAAAATTGCGGTTCTGCGGAACTTTTCAGCCGGGACGGGCTTCGGTCTCAGAAGTGGGTTTTCGGTTGAGTCCGGCTTAATTCTACTTGCCAATTTTGCTTGACAAAAAACCGTCAGGCATGCTTTTTTAGCAAAATATATTTCTGCCATTGATCGCAAAAAAGGATATCCGATGAATACACCCTCAGCAGGCAGTGTGCGTACAATGGATGCGGCTTTTCAAAAGTTACTCGATGCTGACGCGCATCCCGACCAAATTTCTGATGCGCTCAAGCGTAACGCGCCGATGCCTCCCGGTCCGACGCTCGTTCCAGTTGCGCGTTATATTTCGCGCGCCTACCACGAGCTTGAAAAAGAACACCTCTGGAAAAAGTCGTGGCAAATGGCCTGCCATGAAGATGATTTTAAAGACGTTGGAGATGTCGTGCCCTACGACATCACGACCCTATCTTTTCTTATTGTGAAGTCTGGAGAAGATGAGTACAAAGCATTTTATAATGCTTGCTTGCATCGGGGGCGAAAGCTAAGGGAACAAGCAGGCAAATCCTTAGATGAGCTGCGCTGTCCTTTCCATGGATGGGCATGGAACCTTGATGGCTCTCTCAAGCAAATCCCTTGTGCCTACGATTACACAGGACTTAAAAGAGAAGAGGAGTCTTTGCCAGAGGTCCGCCTTGCCCGGTGGGGTCGTTTTATCTTTATTAATCCAGACCCGAACGGGGAGTCTCTCGAAGATTTTCTCGGAGACCTGGAATCGCATTTTCCGTTGCTGGGCTATGACCGCCGTTATAAGTCGACCCATGTTGCTAAAGTGATCCGAGCAAACTGGAAAGTCGTCCAAGAGGCGTTCATGGAGTCTTATCACGTATTGATGACGCACCCTCAAATATTGACGGGCGGCGCCCATGACTTGTGTACAAAGTATGACGCCTTTGGTAACTACTCGAGGGCGATCCGGTGCGGTGCGCTTGAGAGTGAGGGCATGCCTGCCTGGGAACCGGTGCAGCTCGATGGCGTTCACAAAGTTCAACACCCGCTCAACGGTTGGGTCTATGAGGATTTAGGTGATGAATTGGTTCAGGTCAGCACGCCGAAAGGATTGACTGGAAAGTTTACGGTTGATGGCGAGTGGGTAGAGGGCGAGCTTACTGATGCAAACCCTCACTTGTGTAATTGGGTGGCAGGACTGCAGTTGCCGGCTCAAGCCAATGCAGCGATGGGCGACACGAAAGCAGCCGGACGTATCAAGGACAAAATGGGTGCCAGAGCCAGCAGCCGATCAGTCGGTGCTGAGATTCAGCGACAAGTGCTCAAAGAGATCATCCCGTCGATCGCTGAAACCATCCCTGATGTAGAATTGACATCGTCGATCTTTTTTACGGTTTTCCCCAACTGGCACCCCTGGGGCTCTTTCAATCAGATTAATTATCGTTTCAGGCCTAATGGCGATAACCATGAAGAGTGCATTATGGAGTGTATGTTCTTCAGCCCGATTCCTGAAGACGGAGTTTACACGCCCGTGTCCGAGATTCACTGGTTGGATGCTGACGATGATTATACCGAGGCCTCTGAGCTGGGCATGCTTGCAAAGATTTTTAACCAAGACCTAAGAAACTTACCTTTTGTCTATGAAGGACTAAAAGCGACGGCTCGTGAGCACTTAAGGTTTGCCGATTATAACGAGCTAAAGCTGCGGCATTGGCACGAGATGTACGAGCAGCTAATAGAGGACCCTATCGCACAATCTGGTTAGGGGCTAGGTTCAGTTATCTTTGTCCTTAGTCTTGCGATGGTCCGGCAGAATTTTGCCGGGATTGGTAAGCGTTTATTGACCGATCGCGATGGTGCACGATGCTCGCCTTGCGCTGTTTGTAGAACGGGTATTGGCATAAAGGATAGGACTGATACTGGTTTAACGAATAGGACCTGGCATTGTAATTCGTCATGCGAAAATCACCGGCGCGTCAACCGGGGTTAGCTTTCGCTACCACTGTGGAAGTGGTTAATAGCGATGAGGAGGCGATGGTGGCGTCAATTCGAAGTTTTTCGATTCTTCTTAATGTCCATGATTGCCAGATTAGCTTGGATTTTTACCAGAGAGTGCTTGGCCTGACCCTTACCGAGTCGTGGGCGGACCAAGGACGAGTTCGATGGTGTTCATTGGACTGTGCTGGTGTGACGCTTATGCTCAATGAGCATAGAGCCTCTGCGACTTTGCGACACCTCGGCTCAGATCACCAAGATTGTGTTTTGTATCTTTCGGTTGCGAATCTGTCTGAAATGAGATTGCATCTGATGGCCGAAGGTTTTGAGGTGACACATCCACAAACGCAAGAATACGGTCTATTGCAGTGTTCCGTTGTCGACCCGGATGGTTATGAAATTGCGCTAACCGAGCCTCTGAATGTAACGAATTGATAACCGCTTTGCGGCTTATGAGCCGGTGAAACGTAGGGAGTAATTTGATGCTAGTCACCAATCGACGCATTATTTTGACCGGAGGGGCGAGTGGGATCGGCGCTTGCGCGCTTCGCAAGTTTGTCGCTGAGGGTGCAGCGCAGATTTATGTCGCTGATAGCAACGCCACTGGGCTTGCCGAAGTCATCCGAACTTTACCCGCCAAAAGTCCAGTGGTGCCTGTCGAAGTTGATGTCTCTGATCGAGCTGCACTGGAAGACTTTCTTCGAAGCGCCGATGCTGCGATGGGTGGGGTTGATTTGCTGATCAACAATGCAGGTATTATGTCGGGCTCGGACGACTTTCCAGCAACGTCGCTTGAGGCAATGAGTCGTGTTATCGATGTGAATTTGATCGCCATGATGATTGGCACTCGGTTAGGGATCGAGTTGATGCACCGGCGAGGTGTTTCTGGTGTGATTTTAAACACGGCGTCGGTCGCTGCATTTAATCCAATGCCGGCAGATCCTGCTTATGCTGCGAGCAAGGCCGCGATTGTTAATTTTACACAGTCCTGCGGCCCGATCGCGGCGAGCCATGGGGTCCGGGTGATGGCGATTTGTCCTGGGGTTACCGATACGGCGATTGTTCCTCATGATGCTGAGTGGCTAAAACCGGCGTTGGCGCGGGTCGAATTTTTGACACCCGATGACATTGTTTCTGCAATGCTTGAAGTGATCGGTGATGAGACGTTTTTTGGTGATTATGTTCGGGTCGACAATCCCGTGCGGACTGAACCATGATCGAAAACATTGCTTTGGTTTTGATGGCACTACATAGAGCAACGCTGCAAATGCATTGGTTCTCTATCGAAAAAAGCCTCAACCCGTTAGCAAAAGTGGCTGCTGGAGAGCGCTGAATAGTAAAGTCTGGATCGTAAAGCGCAAAACTGCGCTGATTAAATTTGAGAACAGCCGTTATTTTAGAGCGTGTGTGGGTGACCTTACCGGGAAGGGACACGCTCAATGGCGCGCATCGAGTGGTTAGCAGAAGAGGAGTGAGAATGAGCAGCGAACAATCAATCACTTTTGGCGTGATGTGCGCAGCAGATTTTATGGCGCATGACCAGTTGCAAGCGTTTGCTCGGCGCGCGGAGGCTTCGGGTCTCGATCAAATTTGGGTGCCAGAGCTATTAGGCAGAGATCCTTTTATTACCGCATCGGTTTTACTAGCGGCGACGCAAACCATCCGAGTTGGAACCGCGATCGCCAACGTTTACGTACGTGATGCCCGGGCGACCAAAGCCGCGGCGTTCTCTCTCACGGATGCTTTTGGAGAACGGTTTGATCTTGGCTTGGGCGTTTCAAATCCCGTTGGCAATGAGCCCCGCGGTCATAGTTGGCTCGCCCCGGTGACTAAATTGACCGACTTTGTTGAAAGGTATGATGCTGCCAGGCTGTTTGTAAAATCTGAGCAACCGCCTATCCCCCGATACCTTGCCGCTCACGGTCCAAAGTTGATGGCCCTGGCAGGACGGCATTTTGATGGCGCCTTTACCTATCTGCAGACACTTGAGTACTCAAGGATCGCCAAAAGCCTGTTGGGTGAGGGCCGTTTGAACTTGATGCAGCCAACGGTGTTCTCCGAGGATGCAGATCATGCTCGGGCGCTTGCAAGGCGGGCAATCAGTATTTATCTACCCCTTGAGAACTATCATCGAGCTTGGAGAGAGCGCGGCTTTTCTGACGCCGATTTTGCCGATGGTGGATCCGACGCATTCATCGATGCCTTAATCCCTTGGGGAAATCGATCGGATATTGCTGTGAGGTTTCGCGACCAAATCGTTCAGGGAGTCGGACACATTATTATGACGCCTTTGGGTCTCGAGCTAAGCCAAGATCATGATTGGACTGAGATTACAGCCTTGATGCAAAGTGTGCGGCAACCGGTTAGCGGTTAGGCATCGATAGATCGATTCTCTGGGTGAGGCTCAGAGTATAGGTCTGGTCTGGTGGAGGTTACGATAGTTCTAAGAGATCTAGCGATAACCATCGGCTGAAAATATTAGGAATTCTAAATGAAAGCTTTATTGATGCAGTCCGGAAAATTATGGGTCGACGAGGTCGCCTTGCCAGAACCTCAAAATGGAGAAGTGCTGGTCCGCACCTGTGCCTGCGGAATCTGTGGCACTGACCTGCATGCGGTCAAGCACACAGCCTCACTGATTGAAACGTCTCGAGCGGTTGGGGGCGGTTTTAAGCTTACAACCGAAAACCCAGTTGTTTTGGGGCACGAGTTTTGTGCTGAGATTGTTGATTTTGGTCCCGGTACGCAACGAAATCTATCGGTGGGTCAGTTGGTATGCTCTGTCCCAGTGCTGCCGAGAGCGCAGATCGTGGGTCTAGGTTACTCAGACCAGGCGCCAGGAGGTTTTGGAGAGTATATGGTGCTCTCTGAGGCAATGCTCAATCCCGTTCCACGGGGTGTTTCAGCGGAGCAAGCTGCGTTAACGGAGCCATTGGCAGTGGGTCGCCATGCGGTTGCTAAAGCGGGTCTGCAGGGGTCTGAGGAGTTACTTGTGGTTGGCTGCGGTCCTGTTGGACTCGCAGTGATCGCGAGTCTGAAGGCTTTAGGTTATGGGCCTATCTACGCGAGCGATTTTTCACCAGCAAGGCGGGCATTAGCCGAGCAACTTGGTGCTGATGAAGTCGTTGACCCAGGGTTGCAGGATCCTTTGCATGCGCGATCGTGGCCGAAAGATGGCCAAACCGTCATTTTCGACTGTGTCGGAGTGGTCGGAATGATTGATCAGATTTTTGCTGCCGCCCCGCAGAATGCACGACTCATAATCGTCGGCGTTTGTCTTGAGACCGATCGTGCGCGTCCTCTGATTGCAATTAACAAAGAATTAAACGTTCAATATGTCTTGGGGTATTCGGTCGAAGAATTTGCCGAGACTCTGGTCTGGATTGCAGATGGTCGCTTTGATGTGTCGGGGTGGGTCACCCAAACCGTTGGGCTTGATGGTGTGGTCGATGCCTTCGCCCAGTTGGCCGCGCCCGATGCCCACGGGAAAATTTTAGTCGACCCCAGCGCGTGACCAAGGATCAGTCTTTTTATGCGCAAATGGTTCTTGATTAACCAATGCTGATGGCTTTTGATCAAACAATGCTGATGGCTCTTGATTAACCAATGCTGATGGCTCTTGATTTAAAAGGGTTAAAGAAAAAACGGACTTTCAAACTGTGACCCTTTTGGAGAGGAGAGTGAGGACCTATTTTGAGTACGAAGCTCAGCTGATAAGAATGGTTAGATTCAACTTTTGCAGCGTTAGGGTGGAAGCAAGCACACTCAGGCATGTTCAATGAATCGAATCAGACAGCACTCACTCAAAAAGATCAGCGGTGGTCGAACCATCGCATCTTGGTGTCGCCTCTTGGTAGTCATTGTCGTTTTCATCCACCGCTCACTGCAGACCCTAAAATGAAGATATGCGATAGACGGTTATGCGTGGCGATCGCTACACTACAACACGCAACACACGAAGCTCGAGAGTGAATTGTTAGATAAACCCTTCAGTTCGGCTTGCGAGCGAAATCAGGGGCCTATCGAGCATGTCCTTCAATCGCTGATCATGGCGGGAGAGCGTGTGCTCGAGGTGGGCTCCGGAACAGGTCAACACGGCGTCTATATTGCAGCACGGCGACCAGACTTGATTTGGCAGACCTCGGATCGAGGAGAACGGCTTCAGGGACTGAGGCAATGGGTGATCGAAGCGGGTTTCTCCAACTTGCCAGCTCCGCTGGAACTTGATCTAACTGACTGGCCGGAAATCCTTGAGAAATTCAACACGGTTTTTGCGGCCAATGTGGTGCATTACATTCCCCGGCCTCTGGTTAGTCGACTCATTCAGGTCATGTCAAATTCGGCTCGGTCTGACGGACAGCTGATTTTTTATGGGCCTTTCAATGAGCAAGGGTTTACAAGCGCTGGCAATGCCGCCCTTGATGTATGGCTGAAGCGAGACGTCGCTCCAGATGCCGGAATTTGGGAGCAAGATGACTTTCTGGGGTTGTTATTAGGCTTTGGGTGGTCGCTGCACGCCCATCATTCGATGCCCAGCAATAACAGGATACTTAGTTTTAGGCGCGATGATGTCCTAGGAGAAGAGACTCACTCACATCAAGTGGATTTAGGGTAACTTCGCGTAAGTTTTTTGGAGTGCATCTGATCGAACGACGGTGAGCGACTCAAGGCTTAGCTTGTTATTCCAATTTTCTTGATAACGCTCAGAATAATTACGAAGGGTCTCTTGGACTATGCATGATTGCGAGCGTATTTGCGCAGATTTCAAAGATCTCCTGTCAGTTGAAATTCAATCCACTGACGACGCTGATAATTACCAGACAGTTTGCTAAAAAAATTGAGTAGGTGCATCTGCCAGCCGTATTTGGAGCAGATAGCTTGATGCGCTGCATCACAGGCATCCACGTCGCTGACAAGGGCGGCACTGCCCGGAAGGGCATCGCCGAGAGGCCGGCCAGTCGCTGTGCAAGGTCTTACCTGAACCGAAGCGAAATTCCGCAACCGTTTTACTTTCCCGGCATTGCCAGCGGAAAAGGCCACATACCGCGCTGATGCGGGCAGGCGCGCAAACCAAATTGGCGTCCATACCCATGAACTGTTGCGCTTCAGAGTTGCCAGGCTGATGTAAGGGTACTCGTTGAGTGTTTTTTGCATCGATAGTTCTCTGGAAGCGAAAAGCGAGCGTTTGCCCGATTGCGAGAGCAAATCATAGCATGTAGGGTACTACACGAAAGCGGCGGAGATGCGCAGATAGTTTAGGGCGTCATTTGCCACCTTCGGCGCAGCTAAAAATGTAATTTCGAGCGCTGATGCAGATTATCAGAAATTTTGGCTCGGCACTTTGGTAAGGGATCAAACTGTAAAACTTGGGAATCGGTTTTATCCGTAAAGGCTTAGCCATTATGAAGAATACTTGGGTGATTTGCGGCTTCCTAATTTGTTTTGGGCTTACTGGCGCAGTTGTTTGGCTCAATGATCCTGTCGTGAGCTCGGTGCTCATTGAATCCGACCAGCAGCCGAGCAATGATCGTATGGATATAGGAAAAGCCCTAAAGCGTGTTGAAGACCAAGCAATACCAATTACCTCTCTTTTAAAGCCCGCTCAGACAAAGGGCGCAGAAGTGAGAAAACCGCGAGCACGGGCGGATTTTGAAAGTCTTGTGATAGGCGATTCAATCAGCCTCAGTATTTTGAGTCGCCTTTCTGTTGAACGGGATTACCAAATTCTTTTGACGGATATCGAATCTCATCAGGGAGCGCTGGTAATGCGCGGGCGTACGAATTCTGGCGATGCTTTCAGAGCGACAATTGGTCCCAATATGGTCAATGTACTGCTAGAGACAACTGATGACCTTTATCGATTCTCTGGAACTGATTTTAAGGGCTCGCTTAAGCCCATGGAAATTCTGAATCTAAAGGAAGATATTCGGCGCCGTCCAATTGCCTCAGCTGAGGAATCACTGGCCCTCGAGGCCAAGAAGCGGCAGTGATTTGAAGTCAGTAAATCCGCAGCAGAAGAGACCGCTGTTTTGAAATGCCCGGTCTCACGACTGCAAATCACATGATCCCGCAAATGGGAGTGATGTGACGGAGGGGCGGTCGAGCATCGGGAAGATAAGGTATGATCATGTGCGGAGGAAAGAGACACAAAGAGTACTTGCCAACTTATTCGAGATTTGATCGTATTTTTGTTTGAAATGCTTGGGTCATCGATTGCGAGTTGCAACAACGCGGACAGAACCGGACGAGAAGGTTGATTGGCATGAATTCTCAGAAAGACTGATGTATGAAAAATAAGGAAAAATTTTGAGCCGTATGATGCAGACATTGATGCTTTGCCTTTTGGCTTTTTCTGTCTCCAGCCTGTCGTTTGCCGAACCACCTTTCGGCGGTACGATTTTCATCGACCCAGACATTATTACCGCGCAAGACCCAACAACTTTTCAATCGATTGCGGATGCTGGGCAAGGGCAAAGATCGATGTATGACCGCCGGGTGGCTGACTGGGTCAGCAACAACGCCTTTTTATTCGATGCAACTTATAGCGATGGGTTGACCCTCGAAGTTCAGGTCAATTCTGAGTTTGAAACGGTAGCCTTGGCGAGCGCCGAAGCACAAAAATATGCCGAAGCGATAGGGCAACTTCCAAAAGCATTACGCCGTGATGTTGAAACCGTGTGGATTCATAAAGGCACGGAGCCTTTCGGTGGTGGCAATAATAATTTGCTGATTCATGTTGGACAGTCCGATTTGTATGTTGCTGAAGGTATTTTGGAAGAAACGCTCGTTCATGAGGCGGCGCATACCTCGATT
>Ga0213863_10003093_pt1 | contig 11559 bp, 9 predicted proteins | sample PICome_8_FD_160128 | JGI IMG/M metagenome (GOLD analysis project Ga0213863, IMG submission 160128) | Coastal seawater microbial communities near Pivers Island, North Carolina, United States - PICO497 | ecosystem: Environmental > Aquatic > Marine > Coastal | place: USA: North Carolina | collected... | reverse complement strand
CCGCGCTCAGAGTGCCTCGGATAGAGAAGTTAAAGTCTCCTTCAAAGCGGAATGAATCGCTGAATGTATTGGCAGCGGTTATGTTCTTCTCAATAAGAGTAGTCATTATTCGCCTCCTTGTGCAGCTTGGTGAGCAGCGTATGCAGCCTGTGACTCAGCCGTGAATACTGCTTGGATGATAGCCAGTACATCAGCATCGGGTTCAGCTAGAAAGTCATCGCCAGGTGTTACCACGCGACGGTGAAATGATCGTGAGATTTCTACGTCATCACGCTTGATGATCGTTGCAGTACGAACTTGGATGACTGGATAGCCAGCAGCCATTTGTAGTACCTCGATCTTGTCGTTCTTTGTTTCTTCTGTAAGTGCCATTTTATCTCCTTGGTTGGACTGTCCACCCGCTTGGGGTATTAAACATCTGTTGCCCCTGAAAATTCTTCCAAGGTTTTTAGATTTTCGTATGCTTGTTTGACTGGATTATCACCGTCTAAATCTACAGAACACTCAAGTTGTTCTTGACCAAACATTTTCTGTTCAGAGGATGAAGCAAAGTATCCAACAGAAAAAGACATATTGATTTTGTTACCAGAGTAAGACAGAACCTTGATGTATGCGTTTTGAACGGTTACGCCGTTCCACGTTTTGTTTGATTGAAGTGCCATATTTATCTCCTAAAAGCCTGTGGCTACATATTGAACAGTAACATTATAGCCAGAACCAAAGTTTGTTTTGTCAGACGTAGCCACAACAACATCACATCCAGTAGCCGTTATGTTATCAACAGAAACTACAGCAACAGAGTTAGTCCCTGTTGTCACTTGCTCAGTAGATGCAACAACTTGGGGCGCAGCAGTAAATTCACCATCAAATGTAATTGAGAATGTATGCGTACTAGCTGAAGCAGAAACTGTATCAGTGTCACCACCTGATCGCACAGTTGGAACATTCGTAGGCCCATTACTACGATTAGAATAAGGTGTTGTCGCATTATTGTAGTTGGGGCCAAGTATCCATTCGTTTGTGGAGCTGCCGCCAAAGTCAATGCCCCGATCCATAACATTAGTTCCAAGACCAGTTGTTACACGAGTAATCGTATTGTTTCCGATGTAACCACTGTTTGAACCAGACTGTATGTAAATGCCACGAGTAGTCTCAGTGTCACTCCATGCATCCTGAAAGACGTTACTAGAAATATTTATGTTTTGGACGTTACTGTTTACAACAAGACAGTTGGCTCCAGCACGTTTAACCACGTTACCAGATACTGCTACAGCTCTCGATGATGAAATTCTAATGCCGCCATTTGATACAGAACTTTGATTACCAAAAGCATCAATAACATTGCCAGTAATAGTGCAATGCTCAAGTTCAAAACCAGTATTACCAGCAATGTTTAAGCCGTAAGAACCATTAACGCCACTTCGATTTATGCCCTGCATTACGTTTCCAGTAACAGAACAGTGCTTCGGCGGAATACCATTACCACTTTCATCTTCGGCGGGAACTAAGGCAATACCAATTTTACAGTTGCGAATTGTATTGTTAGCAAAAGTAATGAACTCGCCGCCGTGGGTATCCAATGCTTCCCAGATTAAGTTATCTTCAACAATGTTTCCATTTACAGTGCAATGAATACACTTTGGCTCAACAGTTTGAGAGCCGTCAGATTTACTTAGGAAGATACCGTAAGCATTAGAGCCATCGCCAGGGGACATGCCACGAATAATGTTTTCATTAAACGAACTGTGTTCGGTTGAAGATGCTTCAATGCCACTGCGACCTACATCTTCAATGCGATTTTTGCAAATCTTTGAGTTCTTAGCATATCTTAACTTGGCACCAGCACGACCTACTGAGTGCAAGTAACAGTCAAAAATCTCAATCCCTTCAATATATGTGGGGGCGGAAGGATCGTTGTTTGTGCCCTCAATGTTTATTAAAATTTCTTGAGAAAGATATGAAGAGTTTCCTCGACCCTCAATCTCCAAGCCATAAATTTTAATGTTGCTAGTATTGCCATACAAAGTATTGCCATTTGCAACAGTAGATGTAATCTTTGCTCCATACCCAATGATAGTGCATCCACTTAATGTAATCGTGCTAGACACAAGATAGTTGCCATCTGGAATAACAAGGGCATTGCCCGCCGAAGCAGTAATGGCCGCCTGCAACGCAGCAGTGTCATCTGTTGCCCCATCACCAGTTGCCCCATAGTCAACAACATTGACATAAGAGCCTTGGATCATTCTGTTGTGTGCTTTGGTTAAAGCCATTTTTTTACCCTATTCCGTAATATAAGTGTGACTAAAATAAATATCCGCAGATGAACCTAACTCTGAAACAACAATAAAATCATTCAAGGCACCTGAAGAACTCTCACTGATACGCGCATATTGCTGGGCATCTCTTAAAGACAATGTTGCATAGCCGCTAAAGGTTATATTCGACAACGCAATAGCCCCACTATTATTTCCCAACGTAGACATATCTTTTGCGACAAATGGAAAACCTCTAATGTAAACGTCATTCCCAGACGTTAATCCGGTTGTATCAATGTTATTGATCGCGCAACTAACAGTAACAGAGTTACCGATCTTAACGTAATCACCGTCAACAGTAGCCGATGCTGAGTTCCCACCAGATGACGCATCAGCCACAACGGGTGTCCACGCCCCCTCCTCGTAATCCGAGAGCACCTCAGAACTGCCAGTGCCAGCGGTAGCAGAGAAGTCGATGCCTTGGCCTGAAGGGAAGGCTAGGTTTCCAGAAGACGTGAATGTTGCCGCTAAATCATTGTCATTAGTATAAAAAGCCAATGAATCTGTCGAATTGTCCCATTCAATTTGGCCTCGAACATCATCAGAAGTGTCGCCAAAAAGAATAGCGCAAACTTCATCGGTGTCTGATTTGAACTGTTGAAAGACCCTGTCTCCAGTTCTTTGCAAACGAAGAATTGCGTCTGAATTAAAAGCATCTCCACTGTCTTGGCCAATCAACAAAATGTCATCTATTGACGCATCGCCTGTAACCTCAAGATCGCCATTCACTTTTAAATCAGAGTTAATATCAATATCACCATCAAAAGTTAATTGACCTTCAATAGTTACATCGTTGAAAGTTGGGTTGCGGCCAAATACACCGCCTTGTTGTTTAATTGTCATAATAACCTCATGGATTCGTTGCGATTGTTTTGACAGTGCCATCGCCAAATTTGATTTTAAGATCACCGTCAGCAGAATCTATATAAATTAATGCGCTACCCGCTACAGTGCTTGGGGCCGAAACACCATCAATAATTGAAAGCTGATTAAATGATCCAGAAACTTGTGACGCAGTAGTAGCGCCTACTGGCAATACCTGAATGACCATGACCTCAATCGTGCTGAGATTAGGTGGTGCAACAGAAAATTGTAAAACCGCACCGGATACGTTGTAGCCATCTTTCTGCTGGTATACACCGTCGATATAGACCTGAGTGTTGTTCTCGCCTCCAGGCTCCATGCCCAAAGTGAAGTTGACCGTAGTCCCATCGCCCGTAAAGTTATAGTGATTCATGCCAGCAGCGGTGAATGCTCCTGCTATGCTGCCAGCTTCAGGATTACCAGTCGTATCATTGAACTTAAGGTACTTGCCTAGACGAGTCGCCTTGTCAGGAATCGTCATGTCGATAGACGTAGGATCAGTATTAGGCGCTATCAGTACACGGTCTAAATCACCACCATTCTGCTGGAGTGCTAACCATAGTCGATCAAAGTCGTTGTTTACATCTGCCGCTAGGAAGTCGCCAGCATTGGTGTAGGCAGTAAGACGCTCATAGGCCATATCACGGTAGATGGTGATGATATCGCCAGACGTTGCACCAGTGACCAGTGTAATGTTGCCACCAGTATCTACGCCTACGCCACTAACTGCGTACTCGCCAGCACCAGCACCTTGGTTTAATAAAGTACCATTCTGGAGTACCTTGATATCCCCAGCAGCAGCAATCTCAAACGTATAGGGAAATACGGTTTGGCCGCTAGTAGCGGTATATTGGTCTCTTGGAGCGTTGTCTAATACTGTCATAAGTCACCTGTAATTCGTTTGATTTTATCAAATCTAACGGTTAATAACGATACACTATTGTTCATCTTCTAAATTTTTAATGTTCTGATCTAGCACTGCGTTAGCTCTTTTAGCTTGCTCTAAGATCAAATCGTCAAGCCTTCTTAGCTCTAGCTCTTTTTCTTCTCCAGTCATGACTAAATTGTCATAAATAAGATTTCTACGTTTATTTAATCGTCTGATATTTTTGGTAGCCGAGTTAAATGCCGTTTCGGATCTGACTAATGCTATATTTTCTTCTCTGTATTCTGCCCGTTCTTCACCTCGAAGATCATCTAGCTTGTTGGTTGCTTGCCTAATTAATGATGCAGAGTCATAAAATAATTGTGTGCTTTCTGCTACTGATCCAGTAGGCGCTCTCATTGTAAATGCCCTAATTAACGGGGTATCTACTGGGCTAGTTGGCCTAGCGGGTATTTCTTCTCCGTTCCATTTAGATGCTTCATTAAGAATAAAATCTCCAGCAGTAGTAACATACTGAGCACTACCAGCCAGCAGTCCTCGCAATGTATTGTCCACTTTTGCTGGGGATACGCCTAGTATTTTTCCTATTTCATCGGCAGATCTGCTAGTGTATTTTGCCTTTCTTTCTTCTGGCGGCAAATCTTCCATCCAAGAAGGATAAATGTTTCTACCTTGAAAAAAATTATAGTTAGTTATATTTTCTATAGTAACTTTTACCAGAGGAGGAATTGCGGCACTAGGATCGTAAATTGGGCTAATAGAGCCAACAACACCTTTAACTAATTGTATCCAAAAGTCTTGAACATCTTTAATGCCTTTAGATTGTCCCCAGGCTAAAAACCTTTCTGGAACAGATCCGAAAAGATATCCTAATGAAAATGGTTTTGGATATCGCACCCATTCACCATCCATCTTAAATATCCAGAACATATCTTTCTGCCACTGCGGTATTTCCGCATATTCTTGCCGCTCATCGTCTGGGGCGCCGTACAAATAATATCCCGCTAGAATTAAACTAGGCATAGTGATTGTGCCTACTGCCCACATAGTAGTAGCTTTCGGGTTGTCACGCATAGATCGATACAGTTTATCGGCACCCTGCATCCCAGCATTAAAAAATGGCACATATCTATTAATAGCTTTGGATGCAGTACCACCTCTTGCAAAATCTAAAGTAGCATCCCTAGATTCAAATGCAGCTTTAGTATCTGACATGCCTTTTCGCTTGGCGGCAGCAAATGTGCCTATCCTAACTGCTTGCTCAAACGTTAAACTAATATCTTCTGGCAGTCTTAAAGGGTTTTTAAAATACCTAGCAATTTTTCCGTCATTACTCATTAGCTCTTGTTGCGCCCTAGCCATGCCGTTATCAGTCAATTCCATATAATTATTAAACGACCCTCCAGCTTGCATCCATTGATTGTGCAGATCAGTCTTGCCAATAATGGCAACTAATCCGCGTATTGGATCAATAATTGGAATTGGCTTAGCCTCAGACTGGATGAATGCGCTTTGCATATCTCGCAATACGTTACGAACCCAAAACTCAGGAATTAATGTGGCTCCTGCTCGCAATATTGACGCTGGAGCTTGAAAGAATTTCTGAACAAAATTAAATTGTTCTGGCCTCATTTGCTCAACAGCTTTTAATATTGGTGGTGCTACCCTGTAATACTTTCTTTTCCCATCTTCAAATACAGTGACAGTGCCTTTAGGTGCTTCCTTGCTTGGGCGTTTTACCTTCTTCCCGTCTATTTCTATTGTCTCCATTAATGGGCCAATAGGCTGAATGTACTCAGGCATAATGTCTGCTAACGAAGATATAGATCTAGCCACCCTGTTTTGCGCTGCAAGATCCACAATTCTAAATGTGTTTCTAATAATAGATTCAATAGGATCTTTAATTTCTCGTTCAGATCCTACAATCTTCTTAATTACTCTATTTATTGTTGCATTAGTAAATACTTTACCTTGACCAGCAGAATCGTATTCGCCAAATTCTTCATCTAATACACGTTGAAATGGAATGTAATTTTGGTTTTTATCGGTAATATTTTTATACGTTTCTTCTTTCATATTGCCAGCATCAACCGCTATACGAAGGACGCGTTTCTGAAACTCATAAATTTCTTTAGCAGTCTCGTCAAACCATTTAAGACTATCACCATATTTTATAGCCAAAGAATCTAGCGTTTTGGCAGAATCTAATTTTTGCTGCTCAGTAACCTCAACGTCTTCTCGTTGTTGCAGATCGTTCCAATATCTTCTAGCTATTAGATAATCTTTAAGATCCTGATTACGTTGATTTTTGTTAGGCTCTAATCGAATAATAAGATTATCAAAATCGTCCAAAATAGAACGCAAGCCTCTGCCTGTAATTTCTATCTGCCCATCTTCATTAATAGTGTTTGTATTGACGGTTAATATCTGCTTTGCCAAACCAGCAACCGAATAATACTGTCGAATTAAATAATCCGTAGTTTGGCCTTCTGCTAATGTAGCGCCACGTTTTACTGCTTCTCTTGACAGATCAACTAAAGCCCCAAATCTGTCAAACCATGTGTAATAAAAATCATTAAAGATGCTTTCATTTGGATCTATGTTTAATCCTTCTGCTTCTAACGCTGCATCAGTTTGTGATTCCAATACGGTGTCATCAGATGAAACTCTAGGAGATTCTTGCATAGCAATATATTCTTCCATTGCTTTCATGGAAGCATCAAATTCTTCTAGTGTAATAGTAGGATATTCTTGTTCTAATGTAGCTTCTAACTCATCTAAACTAATCTTTTCTAGTTCCGCAGTTTCAACTTCTTGTCGCTGCTGCATGTTTGCATAATAATTTTCTAGTTCTTCGTTTTTAACTTGCTCAAGAACCTCTATTTCTTTTTCAATAATGTCCAAGTCAGCTTGTTTGTCTTGGTATGCAGGCAATTTAGGGTTTTGTACTATTTGGCCAATAACCTCCATAACGTCAGCCAATGTAGATTCTGGCCCCCAATACTCTGCTTCTGGCAATGATTCAATGATTTGATCAATCATCATCCCACCTTCAGCGCGAAACACTGTGTACCCTAATTGTTTATTAATAGATCTTAGCTCAGACTTTTCAGCGCCAGTTTCCATAACATATGAATCAATATTAATGCCTGATTTTTTGTTATCTTTAACTTCTCCAGCGGGAGTTTGGATAGTTGTTTGGTTTGCAAATGCTATAAGTTTTGCAAGAGGCGTATTAGCTCTAGACGCTTTTGTTCTTGCTTTTCTTAATGCCTCAAGACTTTTTTCTTTGGCCTTGTATGCCGTATCTATTACGCCTTCTTTAAGCTGGTCATAGGCTTCTAAAACTTTAGCTTGAACGCTCGTAGGAATTTTCCCTGTAGCGGCTTCTAATTCAGTTTCTACTACAGCAGACTCTAATTGTAATTGTGCTTCAACAAATGCTTCCTGCTCAGTTAGCGCCATATTACTAACAGTTTCTTCTGCTTCTTTTCTGGTAAAACCTTTGTCAATTAATAAATTTGCTGCAATGTTGGAAACACTTTTAATGCCTCCCATAGCAGAAATAAGCCCTGCCTCTAGCAATAATTGATCTTTAGTTGGGGTAATTCCGTCTAATACTTGGTCAAATGTATAACCTTCTTCTAGTGTAAGATTAACGGTTTCTCGCAGCACATCAGCAACACGTTCTTCACCTAGCTCTGCAAGCATGCCGTTCCAACCGCCAGCAGTAAACGCTTTAGATATAGTTGCATTAGGCTTGATCTTTTTATATGCCTCGAACAATCCCAGCTTTAAACCTTCTGGCAAAGCATTAATACCGTTAATTAAAGGTGTTTTTAATCGCTTAGTGACAGGATTAATTGCATATTTAGCAATAGTTGCACCAGATAATTCACTAGCAACTTCTGCGCTTACATAGGCATAAGCTTTTAATGCGCTTACCGCAGGAGTATCTTTTGATTCTTGAAATATGATTTGACCTTTATCGGTAACCATCCACGGGCCAAGTCTTTGCTCTCCATAGTTTGCTGCCCCCATAGGAACCATTAGGCCAGATTGCGTAGCTACTCTAGCTACTCGGCCAGCTTGTCGGGCAGCAGTTTGTTGCAATGCAGTCTTAGCTACCCCTTTGGTAATAGCTTGCACTGTAGCAGCTTGTGCAGCCTTTCCTGGCCCACCAGTTAATGCAAACTCCAACATAAACGCTGGCATTTGTGACCCGTAATACCGAAACTGACCGCCATAAGTCATGCCTCTAATGGACATTTCTAGTTGTTTATTAACAAATTCATCAAGCGTAGATTGTTCTGTATTCGTTAATGTTTCGCCGTTTTCTACTTTGCGTGAAATAACTGCTAGGTTTAATGATTCTGCGCCTTGCACCAAACCGCCGCCAGGCAAGACTTGCGACCAATTTAAAAATTCTCCTGTTTCAGAAAACTCAATAGGGTTATCTTGCCAACTATCTACAATTTCAGGCGGGAACCTAGTCTTAGCTAGGTCAATCATTTGTTGTCTTTCAGCTTCAGATTCGTCTAGTAATTGACGGCCTTCTGGATCTTTTGTGTCAGGTTTAATTGTGTTATCTAAAGCTAAAGAATTGGCTTCAGGAATATTAACCGCAATAGATTCAACTTGATCGCCACGATAAGCATCAAAAACTTTTGCTAATTCTTCATCAGTTGGCGGCGTGTCTCCGGTTAGCCTTAGCGTTACTCCGGTAACAGAATCAGTAACGTCATAATCTGGCATTATTTAACTACCTTTACCGTAAACCTACCAATTTGCTTGGTTTCTGATACTTGTTCGTTTTGAGCTTGTTGACCACTTAAAACTGCATTAACACGCTCTATAGATTTTTCTCTGCGTCTGTTTTGAATTTCTGTAATAACTTGTGGAGCCAAATCAGACCACAATTTTATATCCTCTCGTCTTGTTAAAGGGCTACCACGCTCTGATTCTATTTGCTCTTTTTCTAATCTAACTGCTTCAAGTAGCTGCCTTCTTGCTACACCCCATAAATCTGGTTGCAATGATCCTTTAATTTTTTGATCTGCACTATTGTAAGACATAGAAATTTCTGACGTAGCACCAGCAATTTTAGCAGCAGTCAGTGTTTTTAATTGGTTATTTAATTTAACTTCATCATCTGCGGTTAATTCACCATTTGTTCTAGAAATAATAATATCTTCTCTAAGATTATTGACACCTTGCAAGTAATTATTGGAATTAGCGTCCATGTCAAAATCAGCATTTAAATCATAAGCCCTAGCAATAATATCGCCCATAACTTCAGAGTTTGTAACCGCATTTAATGCTTCTGCTGAATTTACATATCGACGCAATTTTGCAGCTTCTGGGCTTCCAATTTGACCTTTCATTTCAGCCTCAGCAATAGCGGCTTTCTTTTCTTTGTCGGACAATGTTGGATCTTGCACCGTTTCTTGTGCGGCAGAATAATTAGAAATTTGTTTAAATTTACTGGCTTCTATTTCAGCTTCAGCTTTTTTAATTTCTTCTGCCTCAAAATCCTTTAACTCTCCTTCTAATTTGCTAACTAAATCGTCTTTTTCATCAGCATCTAACGTAATAGTTTTTTCAGGATCTATTGGATCTTTAACTTGATAAGACGGAGCTTTATTAATTTGGTCAATAATTGATTGGCCAATTTGAATTCTTTGCTCTACTGTTTGCTCGGTATTTTGTAATACTTGCCTATTAAACGTTCCTAATGCTGTTTGTTTTGCTATTCGATCTTTTAACTGTATAGATTGTGCAGCAAATGTCCCATCGTCTAAACCTAGTGCAATGGCTTGCTTTCCTGTTTCTGCATAGATTAACCCAGCATTTAAGAGGCCTACTTCATCGCCTTGTCTAGCAAGATTAACAAAATTAACTTCTTGATCTTCTAAAGCAGTTTCAATTTCTGCTAAATTAATTTCATTCTGTCGTGTTGTCTGCGCATCAGTAATGCTAGATGCAGCTCGCCTATTTATTTGGTCAAAATAAATTTTAAACGCTGGTTTTAAGTCGTCATCAGTAGCACTAAGCAATCCATTTAATCCAGCCGTTACTATTTCATTATAGGCTTGAATGTCTTGCGGATGCTGTGTAGCAGCTTTATTAACTATTCCGGTAATTTCATTTTGAATGCCAGCAGTATAAGCCGCTCGTGCTGTTTCGTTGTATGCTTGGTCGGCTTTAAAATCTCTATAACTTTCGTACTGTTTTAATTCTAAAGGCTCATTGCCAATTGCGGCAGCATTTCCTGCCAATCTTGCGGCAGCTTGTGCTTCTTCTATTTGAGTTTGTTCCTCTAAAAATCTTTGTTCAGCAACTTTCTTTTTGCCAAACGCAGTAGCAACATCACCTATAGTTCCTGCTAGACCAGCAAGCGCCTCAAACCTACGAGCAGCAGACTGATCTACTCCCGTAGGCCTGAACTCTCCGTAATATCCAATAGGCTTCTGAGCCATGTTACTCTCCGGTAGACGCTAACTGTGCGGCTTGAGCACCAGTTTTTAACAATGTCGATGTAGCTTGTAAATATCCTGCTTGCTTGGCAGATTTGGCTTGTCTTTTTAATGCTGCTTGCCTTAGTCGTTCTGACAGATCTATAGTGGCTTCACTTAATCCAGCCCTTTCAGCACTAGCCAATGCAATACTAGCTGGTGTGCCTTCTCCAGCAATGCCAGACATAGCTTGGCCTACTACATTAGCAGCCAATGCTCGATTTAATTCTTCTCGACGTTGCAATTCACGGCTTTGAGCAGATATGCGTTCTTCTTCAGCCTGACGTTTCAGTTCAATTTCTTGAGTCTTACCAGCAATATATTGGCCTCTTGCTGAAACAGCTCCAGCAGTAGCAGTAACGGCTATTGCAGTTATTACCCAGCTCATACGGCCTCCAATATTTCTTTTGCTATCTTGTCCACATCTGTTTCCTCGGTAACGTGGAATGTAGTCCACACCGTATCTGTTATTGCGTATATTACTCGCTTCATACCTGGATAAGTCTGACCCATGTATGGAGCCTTTATTTCTTCTCGTCCTTCGTGCGTTACTGCTACACATTCACCCTGAGACACCGTGAATAGGTGGTTGGTCTTGTGCAATGCGCCTACCAGACATACCCCAGCAGGGATGAATAACTCTCTAGCATAGATCCCATCGGCAAAATGGTGTCTAGTCTCGGTTTCAGCCTGCGGCATGGACAGCATAATGTCCTGTGCCTTGTAGATATTACTCTGTAACGCTACGTTCACGATGATTCAACCTCGTATTCAATCATCTGTATATGTACTGGAGTAGGATCTGGTGCCGTTATCGATGGCATTGCATCCCTAGTCCAACCTATTGTGTTTAATACATCTTCTATTATGCCAGTTTTTGCATTAGGAGATGTATTTAATGGTGATACTGACGAGTAGCCAAACTCTCTGATAGGCACTGGTTGACCATCTACATAATAACCATAAGACTGGTAGA
>Ga0213863_10003087_pt1 | contig 11579 bp, 8 predicted proteins | sample PICome_8_FD_160128 | JGI IMG/M metagenome (GOLD analysis project Ga0213863, IMG submission 160128) | Coastal seawater microbial communities near Pivers Island, North Carolina, United States - PICO497 | ecosystem: Environmental > Aquatic > Marine > Coastal | place: USA: North Carolina | collected... | reverse complement strand
AGCGTAGAGACTCTCCTTCTCGGTATTCACGAAGCCCCATAAAATGACCTCCCTCTCCCCTTACTGTCGAAGACGTATCTAACCCAGCTTTCAGCTCAGAGGTCCCTCCAAGGTCTAGATTCGGAAGACGATATCTCCTAGGGGTTATTAGCACCTCTGCTTCTTCGTTCAGAATTGGACAACAACGCTGAAAAAAACCAAAGGGATCAGGGAGTTCAGCACGCATATCACTAAACCTGATCCCCCCCCTGCGAAAAGGTTTCACCGCAAGGTGAATTTGTCTCTCTTCTCCTGGTTCAAGATCCAGCGGTTTCGATCGCCCTAACCTGACCCAAGCCCCACCTCTCCCTACCAACCACTTCCAGCGATAAAACTTAAAGAACCGATCGAAAAAATTACGATCAACCTCCCCCGGTTCCTTTAAATGAAAAAACTCCCACTGGTTAGGTCGGGCGTCGCCTCCTGCCTCACTAAGATAAAAGCCCCTCACTGCCCGACGCCCTTCATTCCGAACTGAGACCCGATACCTTAAAATCTCTCCAACTGCTCCACTAAAAGGCAGAACACGAACGACCGAAAGTTTGGCCCGTCTAAAGAAAGCCCAAACAAAACTTAAAAAAAGTAGTGAAAGAATAAAAAGAGTAAGGATAGCGGTAAGACTCTCATCAAGATTTGCGCCCAAAAAAACACTAGTTCCTCCACCTAGAAGCAAAAGCCACGCCCCCGGGTTCACTCGCTGACGAATAAAATCGCCTACGGCGTTGCCTCGATAATAGCTACGATAGAGCAACTGATCAATGAACCTACCAAGTTTCTGGCCCCACATTTAAAAAAAGAAAACATACCTTTCAAAGAGTGGCAATGGGTACAAAAAATGCTTTCATTGCTTCATGAAGGTTCTTTTCATCCTAATTTTGGCTTTCTTCATTTCTGGATGCAACTCCGACGAGGCCACTGAGAGCCCCTCGACATCTCCCGAATTAAAATCCTCGTCGAACCGCAGCAAGGAAATAGCAGTGCTTCTCAACAAAAAACACCAGTTATCAAAAAAATTAAAAACCCTTGTGGCCTCCAATCAACTCGATCCAGATGAGGATCTCAAAATCATCATCACAGAGCAGCAGCAGGCCTACCGTGACCTCCAAAACATTCGTAATACTCACCCTAGCCTTCAACAACTTAATAAAGATTTCGCTTTTTGGCAGGAGAATCAACTCTCGGCTCGCACCAGAAAACGGGAATTTGAAATAAATCAAGCTGCTAATAAACTTCTCGAGATCTCGACTAAGATCCAGCGTCTTAGCCAAGAGCTTCCAGAAATCCGTGAAGCAGAGGACCGGATCGCTAGATCCCAAAAGCAGATTCAAGAACTTCAAAGCTCTCTTGCTGAACAATCGCCTGAAGGCCAAGCGATTCTTGAAAAACTCAAGACAATTGAAGAACAAATTAAATCCATAGACTAGTAACCGTTTTACTTGCCGAGACTTCAGCCAAAGCTAAAATCCTCTCTTGTGAAGTTTCTCACTACCTTTCACCTTACCGTCGCTACTTTATTCTTTGTTTTTTTAGGAGCTATCGCCACAGCCGCTGAAGACAAACCAAGCTACGCAAAAGAGGAATACTCTCTCGATAAAGACCAATATGCAGTTTTTCCTCTTCCTTTGACAAATTACGAAGGGAAAGAGAGATCCAATGGGGACTGGGGCATCTGGGAAAAGCTCAAATACCGGGCAGTGCAACAAGGTGGATTTAATTTGGTAGCCTCAATCATTTTCCTCTGTGCGATTATACATACCTTTCTCAGCGGCTTCTTCATCGAAATGGCTCACAAGCATGAACACGAACATCGAAAAAAGATTGAGAAACTCGGTTTAACAGCCGACGCCAAGCCTCACGATGACGCCAAAGATGATGTATCCTTCAAGGCCAATCTCTTTCACTTTCTAGGGGAAGTTGAAGCTATCTTTGGGATCTGGGTCATAGCTCTTGGCGCTGCTATTCTCTGGTTCTTTGGTATTGGAGACGGCAGTGGATTGATGGCTGGCTTCAAGGAACTCGAATACTACATCGGCAAAGATGTCAACTTTACTGAGCCCATGTTTGTGGTCATCGTCATGGCAATCGCAGCAACGCGGCCGGTCGTTCGCTTTGCAGAATCTATGGTCGATAAGGTGGCTAAACTCTTTGGAGGAACTCCAGCCGCCTGGTGGCTCGCTGCCCTAACCATTACTCCCATCCTCGGATCATTTATTACCGAACCCGCTGCCATGACCATCGCAGCCATGCTTCTTGCTAAGAAATTTTTCGATCTTAATCCCTCCAAAAAATTTGCTTACGCCACCCTTGGGCTCCTTTTTGTGAATATTTCCGTTGGCGGAACCCTGACTCACTTTGCAGCCCCCCCCGTTCTAATGATCGCAAGCAAATGGAATTTTGGCATGGACTTCATGTTTATTAATTTCGGTTGGAAAGCCGTGGTGGGGATAGTCATTTCAAATGCCCTTTACTTCTCACTATTTAAAAAGGAATTCCAAACCATGGGGCGTAAAGAAAACCGAGATACCCATATGCCAGCCAGCTGGGTAGAGCGTGAAGATCCTATTCCCGCCTGGATCACCATCGTTCATCTACTCTTCCTCGCCTTCACAGTGCTAACAGCACACTACCAAATGGTCTTCATCTTTGGATTTCTCTTTTTTATCGGATTCACCCAGGCCACTGGACATCACCAGAATGATGTTAACATGAAGAGTCCAATTCTAGTTGGTTTCTTCCTTGCTGGTCTGGTCATTCATGGCGGCTGCCAGGGATGGTGGATTTCAGTTCTACTTACCTCAATAGACAACCAATGGTTACTCATGATTGGTTCCACCGTCCTAACTGCTTTCAACGATAATGCTGCTATCACGTATCTTGCCTCTCAAGCACCAGACTTGCCCATCATGTCAAAGTATGCGGTCCTTGCTGGAGCTGTGACAGGGGGCGGTTTAACCGTCATTGCCAACGCTCCAAATCCTGCGGGACAATCAGTCCTCAGCCGTTATTTTGATGGGGGCGTTTCTCCTGGTGGGCTTGCAAAGGCTGCAATCATTCCAACTATCGTAATGGGAGCTTGCTTCATGCTACTTCCATCTTCGGGAATGAAAGAGGATCCCAAACCAGCCAAAACGGAACAAATCCACTGATATGTTTACCGGCCTTATTGAAGCTATCGGAACTGTTCTCTCCTTGATTGAAAAAGGAGCTCAAGCCGAACTCATTCTAGATATCCCTTTCAAAGACGAATTGAGTTTAGGCGACTCAGTCGCCATTAACGGCTGCTGTCTCACCGTAGCCTCCCTCGATAACGAAGTCCGCTTCGACCTCCTCGCTCAAACTTTAAAGGTAACCTCACTTGGTGACTTGAAAGAGGGTGAAAAGGTCAACTTGGAACGCGCCCTTGCGATTGGACAACGGCTCGGCGGCCACTTCGTACAAGGGCATGTCGATAATATAGGAATCATAAGAAACCTCTCTGCAATGGGACAAGATTACCGGCTCGAGATTACCATTCCTGAAGACGTATACACACTATGTATCGACAAAGGCTCACTTTGCATCGATGGGATTTCTCTTACCATCGCGGAGCTCACTCAAACTTCAGCTATTTTCTGGATCACACCACACACCTTGAAGGCGACCCATCTGGGAGAAGCAAAAATAGGACAAAAGGTAAATCTTGAAGCTGACCTACTTGCCAAGTATGTCAAAAAATTGCTGCGAAACGACTAAAGATCACAGCGCTTCTTGAAACAAAGCGTTCCTCCTTCCGTAAATAGAAAATGCGCCTTTGGTTACTTTTGGGTTTCCTCTCCACACTTCCAGCGTTCGGTGATCGTGGAGAGCAAATCTACACCAAACATTGCCTCTCCTGCCACGGAGATAGAGGGCAAGGGGTTGCTGACGAATATGACGAGTCCCTCATCGGCACGAAGTCAATCGCATCTCTCGCAAAGTATATCCACCGAACAATGCCTGAAGAAGACGAGGATGCCGTAATCGACCAAGATGCCTATCTAGTGGCGCAGTATATTCACGGGGCGTTTTACTCACCGGAAGCTCAAGCGAAGATAAAACCTGTGCGCAAAGACTTGCTACGACGAACACAGTATCAACATCGCCGAGCCATCACTGACATCGTCCAATCTTTTCGAGGAAGACCTCAATTAGGCACTCAAAATGGGCTACGCGGTCACTATTATCATAAGGAAAAAATGAATGATCGTAAGAAGGAGCTCGCAAAGCGCATAGATCCCAATATCAATTTTAACATCGAGAGTGATCATGGTATAAAAGACATTGATCCTAAAGCTCATGCCATTTTCTGGACCGGTTCGCTCGTGCCAAAGGAGAGCGGAATATATTCTTTCCGAGCAACAACTCCCAATGGAGTGCGGGTTTTTATAAACGAAATGGAACGTGAGAAATTTTATGGAGGAGAGACTGACCGAAAGACCGCCTTCATTGATGCTTGGGTATCCTCTGGTAACCAAATGCGATCAGTCGAAGCTTCTATTTTCTTATTAGGCGGACACCCGATCCCCATTTACATTGACTTCGTTTCATACAAGGAAAAGAAATCATCGCTTCAAATAGAATGGAAGCCACCTCATGGAAAATGGGAACCAATACCTACACGCGTTCTTTTTACTGAAAGCGCGCCGACTGCAGCCATTATCTCCACTAATTTCCCACCGGATGATGCCTCTTTAGGATATGAAAGAGGCTCCTCAATCTCGAAGGCATGGAAGGAATCAGTCGCAAAAGCTTCGATAGAAGCGGCTCGCCAAATTTACACTGACATCAACGTCCTTGCTAAAACTAATTCAAAAGATAAAGAGCGGAACAAAAAGCTGAAATCTTTTTGTTTGAAATTTGCGACAAGAGCTTTCGCACGCCCCCTTTCTCCCACTCAAAAAAAACACTATATCGAAGATATTTTTGACGCAGACAACGACTCAGAGACAGCGACCCGGCGCTCTCTCATGTTAATTCTTACTTCTCCCTACTTTCTATACCCTTCACTTAATCGAGGTGATGACGGAAAACCGGATGACTATACAGTAGCTGCTCATCTAGCCCTCGCGCTCTGGGATTCCGTCCCCGACAAAGAACTCTGGGAAGCCGCAAACCAAAAGCGTCTTGGCAAAGAAGCTGAGATTACCGATCAGCTCTCCCGCATGATGAGTGATTCCCGCACTAAAGCGAAAACTCGGTCTTTCTTTTATCATTGGCTCAATCTTTCTGAGAAAGAAGACCTAGGGAAAGATCCTAAACTATTTCCTAATTTTGATCAGCGAATGATTGCCGACTTACGAACCTCGTTTGATCTTTTTATTGAGAACGTAATATGGTCTCCATCCTCAGATTACAGAAAACTATTCACAGAGAACAAAATTTATCTAAATAAGAGACTTGCGAACTTCTACAGCGCACCCACACCAAAAGAGGATAGCTTCAAGCTCCTTCTTACTCCCGACAAAAAACGAGCCGGTCTTTTTACCCATCCTTATGTTCTTACAGCATTTTCTTACCATAAACAAACCTCCCCAATTCATCGTGGAGTTTACCTAAGCCGTAATATCTTAGGTCGTTTTCTTAAACCCCCTCCCAACGCAGTTGAATTTAAGGATACTGATTTCAAACCGGACCTTACGATGCGGGAAAAGGTCACACACCTGACAAAAGATGAAAATTGCATGGCGTGTCATTCAATTATCAATCCAATCGGATTTAGCCTCGAAAATTATGACGCAACTGGGCGTTTTAGAACCCATGAAAAGAACAAACCAATCGACACCGTTAGCGATTACCCCACTCCTGAAGACTCCATAGTCAAAATAACAGGCCCGGATGATCTAGCGCGCCTTGCGGTAGAATCACCCGAGGCACATCGAGCTTTTTTAAAGCATCTCTTTCATCACCTCATCCAGCAACCAATCAATGCTTACGGCTTTGAAGCGATCAGCTCACTTCGCAAGACCTTTGTAGACAATAATTTTCACGTTCGGAAAATCATAATGACTATGGCAAGGGAAACCATCCCAAGGTAAACTTTCTAATGATTATCGATCCGCATCCCGAACTTGCCTTCGTTCTCGACCAACTCTTTACCCAGCACATTACCGGCGAACATCCGGAGCACTTCAGCCGCTACCTTGCACTAACTAAAATGTTCGAGACCTCAGGGCTTTCCACGAGGTTAAAAAAAATCGAATCAAGAATGGCCACTTTTGAAGACCTTACTGCCGTTCACGACAAACGCTATCTTACGCTTGCTCAGAGGGAGATAGAATCTAACTTTCAACAACTTTCTACCGGTGACACTGCCGTGTGTCCAGATTCCTGGCTAGTGGCTAGCCACGCCGCAGGGTCGGTGTGCGCTGCAGTCGACGAAGTTTATTCCGAGACCCACACCTATACTAAAAGAGCTTTTTGCGCTGTCAGACCCCCTGGCCACCACGCCACACCTGATCGCGGAATGGGATTTTGCATCTTCAATAACATTGCAGTAGGAGCCCGCTACGCTCAGCAAAAATATGGAGTAGGAAAAGTCGCCATTCTGGACTGGGACGTCCACCATGGGAATGGAACACAAGATATTTTCTATGAAGACGAAACTGTCCTATTCTGCAGCGTTCATCAATCACCGTGGTATCCAGGCACTGGAATGCTGGAAGAATTGGGAAGTGGGAAAGGTCGTGGATTCACCTTGAACGCTCCCCTTCCTGCCGGCTCCGACATGACTCAGATTGGTGACAAGATTGACGCCAAGTTTCTCACTGCCATGCGCAAATTTAGCCCCGAACTCATCATGATTTCAGCAGGCTTTGACTCGCGACTTGGCGATCCCCTCGGAAAATTCCGCCTCCTTGACGAGGATTACAGGACTCTCACTAATTGGCTTAGAAAGATCGCTGAAGAATTTTCCGATGGACGCATTATTTCTGTTTTAGAAGGTGGATACTCGCTCGAAGGGCTCGCTGCTGGAGTTCAGGCGCACGTCGAAGCGCTCGAATAAAAATCCTCTGGCAAATTTATCGGTAGAATTTTAAAGAAGGAGCCGTAATAACAAATAGACTATGACTTCTAGACGTCACTTTCTGCGAGAACTCGGCATCACAACGGGCGCCCTACCCTTCCTATCAGGACTGCCATCATTTGGCGCGTCTACGGTCTCCGGCCAAAAACAGCGTCTCGTTTTTATGTTCTCTCCAAATGGCACACTCCCGGCTAAATTCTGGCCGGGGAAAGAGGGAGACCTATCGCAGTCATCTATTCTCGCGCCTCTCAAGCCATTCCAAAACCAAACTGCGGTCCTAAAAGGAATTTCTAATCGCGTCGGTGGTGACGGTGACAGTCATATGCGAGGTATGTCATGTCTTCTGACCGGTGCGCGCCTGCACCCCGGTAATATCCAAGGCGGCGGAGGACCTCCGGCCGGCTGGGCATCAGGAATTTCGGTCGATCAAGAGATTAAAAAATTTTTACAAAAAAGCGAATCAACTCGAACAAGATACGGCTCTCTTGAAATTGGGGTCGCAGTTCCCGACCGTGCTGATCCCTGGACTCGCATGTGTTATGCTGGATCTAATCGTCCTCTGGCACCGCTAAATGATCCCTACCAGATGCTTGACAAGCTTTACGGACAAACCCAAGAAAGGAAAACTTACGCGTCTATTCTCGATAGTCTAGGGACTGACCTCAAGCGGGCCTCCAAAGCCCTTTCAACCGAAGACCGGATCCTGCTTGAGCAGCACATGACTCTGGTAGAGGAAATGGAGCGTGAAATTTCTGCAGCTGCCCAAGCTGGTGAAATGAAACATCCAGAGCCTGAGCTAGATCCAAACATTGAGCTAGTCAACGATAACACCCCCCAGTTAGCCCGCATGCAGATTGATCTTCTCGTGAATGCCATGGCTAATGATATGACTCGCATCGGGTCGCTTCAATTTATGCGTTCCGTCGGACAGGCTCGCATGCGATGGCTCGACATTAATGAAGGTCACCACTCCTTAAGCCACGAGCCAGATAAAAATGAAGTGGCACAAAACAAACTGGAAAAGATCAACGTTTGGTTTGCGGAACAACTTGCCTATCTTGCGCAACAACTCAAGAACACTCCGGAAGCAGGAGGATCTGGAAACATGCTCGACAGCACAACCATCGTATGGGTTAACGAGCTTGGAAAAGGAAATTCCCACACACTCGACGACCTTCCGATCGTTGTCGTCGGTGGGGAAGCTACCAAAAAACCAGGTTTTCACCACGTTGGATCAAAAGTCCCACATAACCGATTTCTTCTTTCACTTGCCAACTCGATGGGCCTCACCATTAAATCTTTCGGGGAAAAGAAATGGTGCTCCGAGGGCCCCCTCAATTGGAGCTGATTTAAGTTTCACTGAAAAGCTGTCTCTTGAACCTACTAAGATTTACTGGTTCTTTGGTATATTTCAGGTGGGGAAGGATCTAATTATCCAGGAGCGATATCGTCCCTCAAAGATCTCTTACTCTTCCATGCCCAAGCCAAAAAAGCTAATCCAATCGCAATCATAAAAAAGGAGTAAAACTGCCCCTTAGTCACTCCGATGATTTTTTCAGAATCGGGCTCACGAACATTTTCTACTCCGATTCGAAAAATCGCATAAAGGATAAAAAACCCTCCTGAAATCACTCCATGCCAGAGTTTGGTAAACCTAACTCGGATCAAGTAAAGCATTACGAAAATCACTAATCCTTCAAGAATCCCCTCATACAACTGAGACGGGTGCCTTGCAGGGGTATGGTCAGCCAAAGCTTGCATGACATCCGGATTTTCACGGGCAATCGGAAGAAATTCCTGCTCAAAAGCCTGGGGAGAAAGATCATAACCATCGTAATCCCCAACTAATCTGACTCGGTCTTTTAAAAACTCTCCCGCTGTATCATTACTTATGGCAGCTTGTTGTAATCCCTTCTGTAAATTGTCGCTGTATCCATTTTCATAGAGCGATTTAGGAAATTTCACAGCCCACCAATTTTTTTCATCAGTAATCGTTCCATAAAGCTCGCCATTAATAAAGTTGGCCATTCTTCCAAAGAACACACCAAGTGGCGCGACAATCGCGAAGCCATCGCCCACTGCTAGCCAAGATAGCTTATGTTTCCATGCATAAAACAGGGTAAAAAACATAATTCCAAGAATCCCACCATGTGAGGCCATCCCACCTTCCCATACCGCAATAATGGTAATCGGATCCTCTAAAATTCGATCTAAGCCACCAGGACGAGGCAGCATATAGAATAAGACGTAGCCAATTCGCCCGCCTAAAAATACGCCGAAAATTGCAGTGTAAGTCACGGCATCTCCCACTTTGAGTTCCTCGATCGGCCAGAGTTTTTTCCGAGAAAGCCTAAGCAAGATCATATAAGCTGCAGCGAATCCAATCACATAAGACAAACCATACCAGCGAAGTTTAATCTTCTCACTGATCGAGAAAATTACAGGATCAAGGTCGTGGACGTATGTGGCTAACAAATCAATCACCTCTCAACTTCACACCATCCCGTTGATTTCCGCAAGCGAGCAAAGTCAATCCTTCCACTTACGAAACAGTCTATTGGCTACTACCCCACCTTCCTGGTTCTCAGAAAATTTTCTACGGACGATTCTACCTTTAATCAGACCATGCGCTTCCTGCCTTCTAAGCCACGATCAACCAAGCTGTAAATCCTAGATAGCCTGTTACCAAAAGAGCACCCTCCCAGCGATCAAGCTTCATACGATGTAACATCATAGGCATCAGAATAACTGTAAGTGCCAGCATAACCGCCAAATGAATAACTGTGACACCTTCCCCTTTTAGAGGAGAAACGACCCCCGCTAGACCTACCACCGCCAGGAGATTAAAAATACAAGAGCCCACTGCGTTACCTACAATAATATCGCCCTCTTTTTTCATTGCAGCAACAACTGAGGTTGCTAACTCGGGCAATGAGGTTCCAAAAGCAAACAAGGTCAGCCCGATAATCGCATCGGGAACACCATAAAATCGCGCAATACTTTCACCACCAACTACCATTCGGTCGGCACCCAAAACGAGAAGAAGAGCCCCGATCACAATTAAAAATATATTTAGGGACACCCTTCCTAAACCTCCAGCTTTGGCCGCTTTAATAACCTCTGGATCAAGATCTTCACTTACGTTTGGATCTTCCTTTCGTGCCTGAACTAAGCTCGCTATGACATAAATAAGGACTCCAACAAAAAGCGCCCCTCCTTCAAGGCGGCCAATCATCCCATCTTTTATCATCAAGAGAAAGACAAGGGTAGAGCCTAGTAAAACTGGCATTTCCCGCCGGACCACCTGACGCTGGATTCCTAGCGGGAAAATCACCGCTCCAACTCCTAAAACAAGCGCGATATTGCAAATGTTTGAACCTACCACATTGCCGATCGCCATTCCACCACTCCCGTCTAGGTTTGCCTTTACACTTACCACCAACTCGGGAGCACTTGTGCCAAATGCCACGACCGTTAGCCCTACGACAAGTGGGCTTATGCCAAAGCGAATGGCCAGCTCTGAGGACCCCCTCACTAACCATTCGGCACCAAAATAAAGCAGGACTAACCCGGCGACGACCCAGCCAATATCAAGAATTTCTGGCACACCTCAAGAATGCCTCACATCTGCCGAAGCGGCAAATACCAAACCGGAGATATTTGCTACTTACCAATCTTAATCAGTTCGACATCAAAAACGAGCTGACCCGATGGAGCTCCTGGACGGGTTGGAGTATCACCATAAGCAAGCTTGCCTGGGATCCAGAAGCGACGCTTCTCTCCTTCAACCATGAGCTGAACACCTTCAGTCCAACCTTTAATGACACCATTGAGTGGGAAGGAAATTGGTTCGCCTCGAGCAACTGAGCTATCAAACATCTTTCCGTCTGTGGTCCAGCCGGTGTAATGAACAAGAACTTCGTCGGTTTCAGAAGGATGATGCGAGCCCGATCCTTCAGCAAGAACCTTAGAAGCGAGGCCAGAATCCGTGGCAATAGAATCCGAAGGCGCTGTCGAGACATCATCTGGCGCTGGAATTTGCTCAGGTGCCTTGGGGATTTCTTTAAAATCCAGTAATTGAAAATCGAAGATTAAATCTCCTTTTGGAGCACCCGGAGGTGGATTTTCGCCAAATCCCAAGGCAGCGGGAATCCAAAACCGACGCCTTTCGCCCTTAGTCATGAGTTGAAGCCCTTCTACCCACCCCTTAATCGTTACTTGATCGAGCTTGAACTGGGCTGGCTTCCCATTCATCACCGTGCTTTCAAGAAGAGTTCCATCTTCTAGCCATCCGTTAAAGTGAGCTGCCACAACATCTGATGGACCAGGTTTATCGCCGCCCTCGCCCTCTTCAAGAAGCTGAGAGGCAAGACCACTTTCCGACTTTTCAGCGGTCTCAGGTGCTTTCAACTCGGTAGGAGCTTCAGGTGTCTCGGGAGCCACCTCGATGGAAAACAGTTCAACATCAAAGGTTAAATCGCCAGACGGTGCACCTGGC
>Ga0213863_10003083_pt1 | contig 11589 bp, 12 predicted proteins | sample PICome_8_FD_160128 | JGI IMG/M metagenome (GOLD analysis project Ga0213863, IMG submission 160128) | Coastal seawater microbial communities near Pivers Island, North Carolina, United States - PICO497 | ecosystem: Environmental > Aquatic > Marine > Coastal | place: USA: North Carolina... | reverse complement strand
CTGCAACTCATTTAGTACATGAGTCTCTAAGAAGAGTTTTAGGGGATCATGTTACGCAAAAAGGATCTTTGGTAGAACCTACTCGACTAAGATTTGATTTTAGTCATATGAAACCAATACCAACTGAAGAAATTGATAAAGTAGAAAATTTTGTAAATTCAATTATTTCAAAAAAATCTGATGTAAAAACTCGATTAATGACACCGGATAAAGCCGTTGAAAATGGGGCTTTAGCATTATTCGGTGAAAAATATGGTGATGAAGTTAGGGTTTTATCAATGGGTGATGAAGGTGATAAGTATTTTTCAACTGAATTATGTGGTGGAACACACGTTAAAAATACAGGTGATATTGGTAAATTTAAGATAATAAGCCAATCTTCAATTGCTGCAGGGGTTAGAAGAATTGAAGCTTTAAGAGATAAACAATTAGAAGATTATTTAAAGAATAAAGAAAAACTCTCTAATATTTCCTCTGAAAAAAATGATGAAATTATTAAAGATTTAACTAAACAAATAGTTGATTTTGGAGGAAAACCTAATTTAGAACAGTCAGATCAAAAGATATTGATTAAGAATTTAACAAAACAACTAGAGACAATTTCAGTAAATTCAATTTTAGAAGACAAATCAAAAAATAAAATTACTGATGAGGAAGTAAATGGTGTTAAATTAAGACTTCAAAATGTTGATGGATTGCCACCTAAAGAATTAAGAAAACTTGTTGATAGCGGAAAAAAAGAATTAGGTGAAGGTATAATAATAGTTTTTGCTTGCAAAGATAATAAAGTTGGAATTGCAGTTGGTGTCACAGATAAATTAACAGATAAATTTGATGCAGTTCAATTTGTTAAAGTAGGTTCTGAGATTATTGGTGGACAAGGTGGAGGTGGAAGAAAAGACTTTGCTCAAGCTGGAGGTCAAGATCAGACAAAAATTGAGGCAGCTTTTAAAAAGCTAAAAACTTTAATTTAATTTCTTTTTAAGATTTCCATCAATTTCATCTAAAAACTGATTAGTAGTTAAATATTTACTTGATGGACCAACCAGAATTGCTAAATCCTTTGTCATCGAGCCACTTTCTACACATTCAATACAAACTTCTTCAATTGTTTTAGCAAATTTTATTAGCTCATTATTTCCATCTAATTTTCCTCTATGAGCCAATCCTCTGGTCCAAGCAAATATAGATGCAATTGGATTTGTTGAAGTTTCTTTACCTTGTTGGTGCATTCTATAGTGTCTCGTAACTGTTCCGTGTGCAGCTTCGGCTTCCATTACTTTGCCATCGGGTGTGAGTAATGTACTGGTCATTAAACCAAGAGAACCGTAACCTTGAGCCATAGTATCAGACTGAACATCACCGTCATAGTTTTTACATGCCCAAATATATTTTCCGCTCCATTTCATTGCACATGCAACCATGTCATCAATTAATCTATGTTCATAAGTAAGATTATTTTTTTCAAAATCTGATTTAAATTCTTTTTCAAAAATATCTTGGAATATATCTTTAAATCTTCCATCATATTGTTTTAGAATAGTATTTTTCGTCGACATGTAGACAGGCCACTTTTTAATTAACCCATAACTGAAACAAGATCTTGCAAAGTCTTCAATTGATTTATCTAAGTTGTACATTGAAAGTGCTACACCTGGGCCAGTAAAATTAAATACTTCATGTTTAATTTCTTCTTTGCCATCTTCAGAGGTCCATTTAACTTCCATCTTTCCTTTTCCCGGAACTTTAAAATCTGTTGCTCTATATTGATCTCCAAAAGCATGTCTTCCAATAATTACAGGATCTGTCCATGAAGGTACTAGTTTTGGAATATTTTTACAAATTATAGGCTCTCTAAAGACGGTACCTCCAATAATATTTCTTATCGTACCATTAGGGGACCTCCACATTTTTTTTAAATCAAACTCCTCAACTCTAGCTTCATCAGGAGTAATTGTTGCACATTTGATTCCAACACCGATTTTTTTTATAGCATTTGCGGAATCTATTGTAATTTGATCATCAGTATTATCTCTACTTTTCATGCCAAGGTCATAATATTCAATACCTAGATCTAGATATGGAAGAATAAGTTTATTTTTAATAAATTCCCATATGATACGAGTCATTTCATCGCCATCTAGCTCTACAACAGGGTTATTTACATTGATTTTACTCATTAAAATAAAAATTATCTTATTAATTGAATTTGATTGGTTTATATACATATTAATCAAAAATTAGCAAATAGAAGAATATGTTTAGTAAGATATTTCCACCGATACACACCGAAGGCTATAAATTTTTAGTTATAGCAGGATTTATAACAATTGTTTTGTTATTCATTAATGGTTTTTTAGGAACGATTGGTTTGTTATTAACAATTTGGGTCTATTATTTCTTTAGAGATCCTGAAAGAGTTATAATTGGAGATGATAATTATTTAGTTAGTCCTGCAGATGGTGAAGTAATAAAAGTAGAAGAAGTAGATGGGCTAAAAGAGGTTGGGTTAGAAAATAAAAGACTTAAAAAAATTAGTATATTCATGAATGTCTTTGACTGTCACGTGAATAGAATTCCTTGTTCTGGAAAAGTTGAGGAAATTTTATATAAGCCTGGGAAATTTTTAAATGCATCTTTTGATAAGGCCAGCGAAGATAATGAAAGAAATTATTATAAATTAAAAGACCAAAGTGGAAATGATATTATTGTAGTCCAAATAGCAGGCTTAATTGCAAGAAGAATAGTGTGTGAAACTAACAATGGTCAAGAACTTAACCAAGGTGACAGAATTGGTATGATTAGGTTCGGAAGTCGTGCAGATGTTTATTATGAAAATTATGAACCATTAGTTAAAGTTGGGCAAAGAACGATATCAGGTGAAACATTGTTAGCCAAAAAATAGAAATGCAACAACCAAAAAATAATTTAAAAATCATAGCAGATAAAAAGAATGCTCGAGTAATATTACCTAATATGCTGACTTTAATAGGAGTTTGTATTGGCTTAACTTCAATAAGATTTGCATTAGATGAAAAATTTGAATTTGCAATTATCGCAATCCTTTTTGCTGCTTTATTTGATTGGCTTGATGGAAGAATTGCCAGATTAATTAAAGGAACTTCTGAAGTTGGAAAAGAATTAGATTCATTAGCAGATGTAATAAGTTTTGGTGTGGCACCAGCATTTATTATGTATTTTTGGACATTAAGTTCATTAGGTAAATTTGGTTGGTTGGTATGTTTAATTTATGTAAGTTGTGTTGCTTTAAGATTGGCTAGGTTTAATGTCAATTCAAATCAAGAACCTTCTTGGAGAGACAATTTTTTTGAAGGAGTGCCGTCGCCTGCAGGCGGTATTTTAGTTTTGACTCCATTAATATTTAGTTTAAGTGAATTAGAATTTATCACTGTTAACTATAAGCTTGTTGTTCCAATATTTTTTGTAACCACTTCTTTATTATTAATAAGTAAATTTCCAACATATTCATTTAAAAAAATTATAATTCCAAGAAAAACGACTATTTTTTTACTATTCGGAATAGTTCTATTTTTTGGCTTGTTGTTAATTTATACTTTTAAAGTATTGGCTATAACAAGTTTAATTTATCTTTTATTAATACCTATAAGTTATTTACATTTTCAAAAAATTAAAAAGAAAAAAAATGTCAATGATTTAACTGATGATGCTGAAAACTTAGAAGATATTTTGTAAATATTTTACTTATTTCAATTTAAATAATTTAATGAAAATATTAATATATAATTCAGGTGGTGGATTGGGTGATAGTATACAATTATTTGATCTTATAACGTCATTAAAAGAAAAGTATGGAGAAGAACAATTATATTATTTGTCTGCTCACAATAATCATTTCAACAATTCTCTTAGAAAATATAATAATCAGTTAAAAGAACTTAAAACAGATATAATTTACTTTGGTTTTAGACTGTGGCATTTATTTTGTTCTAAAAAAAAAATTTTAAAAGATAATTTAATAGATAAATTTGATCTTATTATTGACCTTCAGTCAAAATTGAGAAACACAATAATTTTGAAACAGTTTCCTTGTACTAATTTTTATTCATCAACATTTAATTTTAAATTTTGCAATGTTAGACAAGATTACCTTTCATCTAAATATGAAACAAAAAATATAATTTTAAATATAGAAAAATTACTAGATACTAAAATCCAACATAAGAAATATGATATCAACAAAATTGACTCAATTTATTTTGATGAAGCAAAAAGGCTGTTACCAGATAAAAATTATATTGGTTTTGCTATAACACAAGGTAATAAATATAGAAAAAAAAGTTGGCCATTAGAAAAATTTGTTAATGTCGCTAAAGAAATTACTAAAAAGAATAAGACTCCAGTTTTTTTTATCGAAAAAGAAAATATAGAATTGATTGATAAGATTAAAAATGAATTAAATAATGTTTTATTTCCAGAATTAGAAACAACATTATCAGGACCACCACTAGTCAGTGCTTTATCTACAAGATTAGAAAAAGCAATTTCAATAGATAATGGAATTATGCACATGATTGGTCTTGCTAATATTCCAATGATTGTTCTTTTTGGGCCAACTAGTTCAAAAAAATTTGCTCCTAAAATTAACAAAATTGACATTTTAGATAGTAATTTGATTTACAATTCTAGTGATATCTCAAAAATTTCAGAAAATGATGTATTGAATTTGATAAAGTGATTTAAGAAACAACATATATAAATTAAAATTGAATAAAAATAAAATTTCAAAAAATTGGGTCAATAAACAAAGACGAGACATCTATGTAAGACAATCAAAGGTAGACGGTTATAGAGCTAGATCAGCATATAAATTAATTGAAATTGATGAAAAATTTAAAATATTTAAAGGAGGTATCTCAGTTATAGACATAGGTGCGGCCCCAGGAAGTTGGTCACAATATGCTGCAAAAACTGCAAAAAGTGGGAGATTAATATCGATAGACCTAAAAGATATGGAGCCTATTGGTAATACTGTTCAAATCCAAGGTGATTTTACCGAAGAAAGTATTCAAGAAGAAATTAAAAAACATATAAAAGGTAAGATAGACGTTGTTATGTCAGACATGGCTGTAAATACGACAGGTATTAAAAATATAGACTCTATTCAAACAGGTGAACTATGTAAAGAAGCAATGTTTTTTGCAAAAGATCAATTAAAAAATAATGGTTATTTTATTTCAAAAATTTTTATGGGCGGAACATTTAACGAAATAGTCGCAGAAGGAAAAAAATATTTTAAAGAAGTTAAGGTTTTCAAACCAAAATCTAGCAGAAAAGACTCTAAAGAGAGTTTTATAATTTGCAGTAAACTTAGATAGAGACTTTAATTTCTAAAGGAATCATATATAAAAGATCATGGTTCCTATAAAAGAAGCACTTACCTTTGATGATGTAACATTAGCTCCTAAGTATTCGGAAATATTACCTTCGGAAGTTAATACAAGCACAGAATTGACTAATCATCTAAAACTAAAAATTCCTTTATTATCATCTGCAATGGACACAGTTACAGAGAGCAAAATGGCAATAGCTATAGCTAAATCAGGTGGAATAGGTGTTATTCATAGAAATTTAGATATTAAAAATCAAATTTTAGAGATTAAAAAAGTAAAAAAACAAAAATTGCTAGTAGGTGCCGCAGTTGGTGCTGGACCAAAGGAATTTTTGAGAGCTGAAGCTATTATTAAAGAAGGTGTTGACTTGATCGTAGTTGACACTGCACATGGACATACAAAAAAAGTTGGAGAAATAATTAAATTTATTAAAAAATTTAAAAGTAAAAAGATTGCTCTTTGTGCTGGAAATATAGCAACTCCTGAAGCTGCTAAATTTTTGATTAAATTGGGAGTGGATATAATTAAAGTTGGAATAGGACCAGGATCAATTTGCACAACAAGATTAGTTGCAGGAATTGGTGTTCCTCAGTTGAGTGCAATCCTGTCAGTAAGAAATGGGTTAAAAAATAAAAATGTAAAAATTATTTCTGACGGTGGAATTAAATATTCAGGAGATCTTGCAAAAGCATTTGCAGCAGGTGCTGATGCAGTTATGATAGGATCATTATTTGCTGGCACGGATGAAACTCCAGGAAAATTAATTAAAAAAAATGGAAAATTATTTAAAAGCTTTAGAGGGATGGGATCAGTAGGAGCAATGAACAAAGGATCAGCAGATAGATATTTTCAAACTAAACAAAAAGATACATCCAAATATGTACCCGAAGGTGTTGAAGGATTTGCAAAATATAAAGGTGATGTAGAAAGTATTATTTATAAACTGATTGGTGGATTACGATCTTCCATGGGTTATCTTGGTTCTAAAAATATATTAAAGCTTAGAATAAAACCACATTTTGTGAAGATTACTAAAGCAGGATTTTATGAAAGTATGGTTCATAATGTTGATATGGTGAAAAACGACAACAAATATTAATGAATAAAATTTTTAAATTAATTACGTCAATATTTTTTTTGTTTTTTTCTATAAACGCTGCATTAAGTGAAGAAAATTTTTTTAATGAAGCTTTAAAAATGTATCAGAATGAAAAGTACGAAGATGCACGATTTATGCTAGAACGAAACATAGTATTTAATCCAAAAGATGCCAAATCTTATCTTTATTTGGCAAAAATATACAATCATGAAGAAGATCAAAATAAGGAAGAATACAATTTAGAAACAACATTATTAATTGAACCAAATAATGAGGAAGCTATTTTAATGTTAATGAAAATAGCATTAAAGAAATCGAATTATTCTAAAGTTAATGATCTATCACAAACTTTTATAAAAGTTTGTAAAAAACTATGTGATGAAAATAATGAAATTCAAAAATCTCTAAAAAATATTGAACCAGCTAACAATGAGTCTTGATCAAAATCTTAATAAAATCTTAATAATAGATTTTGGCTCACAATTTACACAATTAATTGCAAGAAGAATTAGGGAATTGGGAGTTTTTTCAGAAATAGTAAGCCATAAAAAAATTAAAATTAAACATATAGACAAATCAATTAAAGGAATAATTTTATCTGGCGGACCATTAAATGTTTACGAAATAAACAAATACTCATTTGATAAAAAAATTATTAATTTAAGTATCCCAATTTTAGGAATTTGTTTTGGTCACCAGATATTATCAAAACTTAATGGTGGTAGAGTTAAACAATCAAAACATCGTGAATTTGGGTTAGCAAATATTTATAAAAAAAATGAAAGTCTTTTAATAAAGAATTTTTTTAATAAACAAAAAACTAAAAAAGTTTGGATGAGTCATGCTGATCAAGTATCTAAACTTCCAAAAAATTTTAAAGTAATAGCCTCTAGCACTAATTCAAAGTTTGCAATTGTAGAAAATAAATTAAATAAATTTTATGGCATTCAATTTCATCCAGAAGTTACGCACACTGAAAATGGTAAAAAACTGATAAGTAATTTTATTTTTTTAATCTGTAAAATTAAACGTAATTGGTCCTCTAAAGACCAGAAACTTCAACTTATCAAAGAAGTAAAAGATCAAGTTGGGTCAGAAAAAGTTATTTGCGCTTTGTCTGGAGGGGTAGATAGTAGTGTTGTGGCTCAATTACTTAATAAAGCGATTGGAAAAAAACTTTATTGCATTTTTGTTAATACTGGTCTTTTGAGAAAAAATGAAGAAGTGCAAGTTGTGCAGACCTTTAAAAAGCGCCTAAAAATTAATTTGATTTATGTAAACGCAGAGAAAGAATTTTTAAAAAAACTTCATAATGTTTCTGATCCTGAAAAAAAGAGAAAAATTATTGGCAATCTTTTTATAAAAATTTTTGAAAGATATGCAAAAAAAATAAAGAATGTAAAATTTTTAGCTCAAGGAACTCTTTATCCTGATTTAATTGAAAGCAGATCTGTAACTGGAAGTCAAACATCAAAGATTAAGTCACACCATAATGTGGGAGGGCTTCCGAAAAAAATGAAACTTAAACTTGTAGAACCTTTAAAGTTTCTTTTCAAAGATGAAGTTAGAAAATTGGGTTTAGAATTAAATTTAAATAAAGATATTATTTCTAGACATCCTTTTCCTGGACCTGGTTTAGCAATTAGAATGCCAGGTTTAATTACAAATGAAAAAATAAAGATACTTAAAGAAGCTGACTATTATTTTATTCAAGCTTTAAGAGATCACGGTCTTTACCATAAAATTTGGCAAGCTTATGCAGCTTTACTACCAGTTAAAACAGTGGGCGTTATGGGTGACAACCGAACTTATGAGTATTTGTGTTTATTAAGAGCAATTACTTCTGAGGATGGAATGACAGCTGATTTTTATGAGTTTAAAAAGTCTTTCATGGAAACAATTTCTAATAAGATAGTTAATAGTATAAGAGGCATTAATAGAGTTGTTTATGATATTACATCAAAACCACCTAGTACTATTGAATTAGAGTAGTTATAATCTATAAATTAGTCATATGAAATATTTACATACTATGATCAGAGTTAAAGATATTGATGAGTCATTAAAATTTTACTGCAATGGATTAGGTTTAAAAGAAACAAGACGAATTGAAAATGAAAAAGGTAGGTTTACCTTAGTCTTTCTTGCTGCACAAAATGATGAAAAAGCAGAAATTGAACTAACATATAATTGGGATGGTGATGAACTTGGTGAAGGTTCAAGAAATTTTGGTCATTTGGCTTATAGAGTTGATAATATTTATGAAACTTGTCAAAGATTAATGGATATGGGTTATACTATTAACAGACCTCCAAGAGATGGCCACATGGCATTTGTTAGATCTCCAGACAAAATTTCAATAGAAATACTTCAAGATGGAAATTTAGAGCCAAAAGAACCTTGGTCTTCGATGGAAAATACCGGCTCATGGTAAGTCGATGAAAAAAAAAATATTAGATATAATTAATAAAAAAAATAAATCAAAGATTGTTAGCTTAGCTGCTTATTCAAAAAATATAGCCTCAATTATAGATAATTTTTGCGATATAATTTTAGTAGGAGATTCACTTGGCTCAGTTTTATATAATTACAAATCCACAAGAGAAGTGACATTGAATGCAATGATTGAACATTCAAAAAGTGTGAGGATGGGAATTAAAAAAAGCTTAATGGTTGTGGATATGCCTCATAATACATATCGAAATTCAAAAGAAGCATTAAAAAATGCAAAAAAAATAATGTTAAAAACTAAATGTGATGCGGTTAAATTAGAAGGCGGAAAAAAAATTTATAATGTTGTTAAGGTATTAACTAAAAATAATATTCCAGTGATGGGTCACTTAGGGCTGCTTCCTCAATCTGATAAAACTTTTAAATTTAAAGGTAAAAAAGTTTCAGAGAGAAATAAAATTTTAAAAGATGCAGAATTATTACAATCAGCAGGAGCTTTTTCAATTGTTTTAGAATGTGTTGAAACATCATTATCTAAAATGGTTACAAAAAAAATTAACATTCCAACCATAGGAATAGGGGCATCAAATAATTGTGATGGACAAATTTTAGTATTTGATGATTTAATAGGTCTTAATCCAATAAATGTTAGGTTTGTTAAAAAATATTCAAATATTAGAAAAGAGATAGCAAAAGCCGTTTCAAGTTACGCTAAAGAAGTTAGAAACAAAAAATTTCCATTAAAGAAACATTCGTATTAATTAAAAATATTTAATAAATTCTTCATTAATTTTAAGTATTTCCAAATCAACCAATCCACCAATAATTAGTTGCAAGCCAACTATTAAAATTAAGATTAATCCTACATAGGCAATCCAAATGTGTTTTTGTATATAATTTGCCATATATGTAGCAAGAGCTCCAGTTAAGACCACAGATAAGATAAGACCAAAAATCATAAACCCAAAATAACCTTTAGCTGCTCCAACTACTCCAATTACATTGTCAAAACTAATCGTAATATCGGCAAATAATACTTTATATACACTGTGTATATAAGATGGAGCCTTTGATTTTTTTGTTGGGGTCTTAACCTTATTTTTCATCTCAACTAAATCTTTCCTTAGATCATTAACAATCCAAATAAGAAGCAAACCTCCTAAAATTTTTATAAAATAGAATTCAAAAAGATAAGTAGCAAATATTGCAAAAATAATTTTAAAGACTAGAGCACCGGCTACACCCCACAAAATTATTTGTTTTCTATATTTTGGAACAAAGTTAGCAGCTATTAAACCAATTATAATAGCATTATCTGCTGCTAAGATAATATCTATGAATATGATTTGGAGTAATATTATGGCTTCTTCAATCAATGTAATTCGATAATATTAAAAAATTGTAATAAAGCAATATATTAAAGATTTAATCATTGCTACAATTAATTATTTTTCCAGAATTAGTTCCATGGCTTTCAGATCAAATGTCTCAGAATATTAATTAAGATTAATATTTAGATTTTTTTGTACCATCAATAACTTCTTTTAATTCAGTATACTCTTCACAATTACAGCTTTCTAATATTTTTAATCTTTCTTTGGCTAAATCTATTCTATTAGTTGCAACATACAGTTCGCCTAAATATTCATTAATACCAACATGTTTTGGATTAATTTCTAATCCTAGTAAATAGTATTTTTCACCATTTTCATAATCTCCTAGTTTTCTGGTTGTAAAACCAAGATAATTTAAGGTGTTTGCCTGAAGAGGTTTTTTCTTGTTTGATTTAACTAGTAAAGCTTGTGCTTTTTCATATCTTTTTTTTGCTTTTTCTAATTTACCTTTTTTTTCATATTTCTTAGCAGCTTTAATTATCGTTACTGCTTTGTCATAATCTGACTTTACTTTAGCAGTGCTGTCTGTACCAGCTGAGTATGAATTTGTTGATAATAGAACTAATATTAAAAGTGTAAAAAAAGTTTTTTTAATAATCATATAAATTTTTTCATTTGGTTTAATGGTTTTAATTTAAGTCCATTTTCTAACAAATTATCTTTGATCGATTTAGCTGTAGCTAATGAACTTTCATTATCTCCATGTATGCACACTGAGTCAATTTCACAAGGTATCTGTTTTCCACTGTGACAATTAAGTGACTGATTTTTAACCATATTTAATACATGTTTTTTAGCTTCTTCTGGATCAGTAATTAGAGCATGTGGTTTTTTTCTGGAAACTAAATTGCCATCATCCTCATAATTTCTATCTGCAAAGATTTCACATGCTATTTTCATACTAAGTTTTTTTGCAGCAACTTCCATTTTTGATCCTGTTGGAACTAAATAGATTAAATCTTTACTTATTTCATTTATTGCTTTTGCTAAAGTTGTTGCTAGCTCAATATCTTCACAGGCCATATTATTAAGCGCACCATGAGGTTTTATATGGGTAACTTTTTCTCCATAATTATCTGCAATCTTTTGTAATATTTCATATTGATCTATGATTAATTTTCTAACCTCCTCAGAGGATAAATTCATTCTTTGTCTTCCAAAATTTTCAGGATCGTTAAAAGATGGATGTGCACCTATGCTCACTCCATTTTTTTTTGATATTTGAACCACTTGATTCATTGACTCATCATCGCCTGCATGAAATCCACAGGCA
>Ga0213863_10003080_pt1 | contig 11595 bp, 11 predicted proteins | sample PICome_8_FD_160128 | JGI IMG/M metagenome (GOLD analysis project Ga0213863, IMG submission 160128) | Coastal seawater microbial communities near Pivers Island, North Carolina, United States - PICO497 | ecosystem: Environmental > Aquatic > Marine > Coastal | place: USA: North Carolina... | reverse complement strand
AACACAACAACTATTTGGTAGCATTTTAGGCAAGATAGCAGAGGCAAATGGTTGCCCCACTACCCGTGGGTTAATCCTGCATACACTCGTCTATATATTATTGGTCCGCGGGTCTATGGATTTGAAGCTTTTTTCAAAATAATGATTGAATAATTTTTACTATATGGAGAACATTGACAACAAAATCATAAAAATGTATTGGATTTTGATGATTAGACGATTCTTTCTAGCAAAATTGAATTTATATATTGTAACAAATACTTCAATAACACACACACCAACATAATGACTGTACCAATTTTAAGTAAATCGGGATTTCTATATGGATTTACAAACCCCTCAATGCCCGATTTACTTAAAATTGGGATGACTACTCATTCTGACCCATTGAAACGGCTCACAGAAGCAAATATATCAGACACATTTCGTCCTCCGACAGAATATTCATTGGGATTTTCAATAAAAGTACCAAACGCAAGAGAAACAGAAACATACGTACATAAACTATTACACGAAAAAAGAGTGAATGTTAACCGTGAATTTTTCCGGGTTTCATTAACTGATGTCACTGGTATCATAAATGATAATATGAATATTATCAATGGCGAATGGTGGTCACCGCCAATCGCCGTTAATATACCAAATGTAACAAATGTCAACCAAAGATTAATATCGAACGCACTGCGCAAATTATTCCAATCATTAACTCATTTGTATGATGCTCTTCACAACATTGATGGAATGGGACCTGAAGCAATTGACTGCGAGAAAAAATATAGGCGAGAAGATTTTGCTTCTCTTCCCTACAAAAATATGACTGCTTCGCAAATTCATAAAATGTGTGATAAACAAGTATTTAAAATGAAAAAGGACATTGGTTCTGATGGCAAAGTAAGCAAATTTGATGATAAGAAGACAATTACTGTTCTACGTGCTCTGCTTGATAAGATTGGTTATGAAATATCTTCAACTACAAAAAAAATCTCTAAAAAACGCGTATATGAATACAAAATTCAGCCAATTGAAGGTCGCACTGATAATTTAAATTATAAAATATGGTATACCCTCTTTATATCTAATCTACCATAGACGATTATTTCACGCAAATAAAAAAGACCGTATCCAACCCTTTTGATGTGGGTAAGTAAAGTGATAATATCAATAATACAATTGTGTACTGTTTCAACCATCTTAGTTGGCGGGTTGACATGGCGTCAATAATTCGCCAAGTGCGAGACAAATTTAAAACTACTAATCCTGGGTTATATGATTATTTAAAATATTTTGATAATACTTATAAAGGAAAATATACCATTGATGATGTTAGAAATAAGTTGAATTCTTACACAAACCAACAGAATAATGTACAAAATGGAAGTGGTAATAAATCAAAAACACGTAAATCAAAGAAAACTTGAAAAGCGTTGTGTCTATTTTCCCATCCTACCTTTCCCTCCTATCATCCGCACTATCTTGCAAATAGTCTCTATAGTCTTCTCTATTATCCATTATATAATACGAAGTCGGGTGTAGAACTACTGGTTCTTTACTACAATAATCACGACAAAACGGACACAAATTGTTTTTTCTTATTATTTTATCCAAACATTCTTTACACGTTTTATGTTTATTTTCACAACCCGTTTCTACTATTTCCCTTTTATTTTCCATGCAAATAGCACAATATTGTAAACCCAAATCTTCATTACATACAGGACATTCGTTTATATCATCACTACAATCAGAACATAATTTATGGTTTGATTTACAACGGCAATTTGTAACCATATCCTTTTTTTCACAATGAGAACATTTTTTATAATGTTTGAGTTTCTTTTGGTGAGTTTTGATTTCATTTATTTTATTATAAATATGCTCGATTGAATCCGCCCAATAGCGTGAGTAATATTTCACTTTATCGCAGTCGTCTTTCGCATCATGAAATATTTCAAATAATGCTTGTCCTTTTTCTACATCTTCATTTGTAAAAGAAATCTGTGATGCGTCAGCAACTCGACTCTCATTGACACGTTGATAAGCATCATCTTGTATTTTTTGATATGTATGAATTTCCGGGTCTACAATATTTTGCTTAAATTTTGTTATAAACTTCACATATTTAACAAATTTCTTTTTAAGATTTCGCAATTTCGTTCTATTGAAAATTGTATTAATATTTACATCATAATACAATTTTTGAATACGACAGGTGTCATTCTCGTTAGGGAAACCCCACCGTTTTTCTTCCATTTTAATATTATTTAATTTGATATTATTAATCTATTATTATAAATAATCAATTTTACACAAATATTACATTTTACTATCTACTATACAATATACCCTTATTCACTTGTAATAAAGTGACTTAAATATTTTTGTATGTATAATACAATGCCGAATGAATGTTCTAATCACGTAACTATTACATCAACCAATGATGCCGACATTAACTACATTCTACAAGAATTTCATAATAACATTCCGAATATTAGTGTAACGCAAACTGGAAAATTAGGCATAAGACTTGAATTTATAACGGATTGGAGACCAAATATCCAATTTATTGATGCAATTGTCAGGAAATACCCGTTATCTTGGATAAAAAATCAATGGATTTCGGAAGATGGTAAATCTGGTATTTGGGTAGGCAATAAAAACAATATTAAACATCTTGATTGGGACGATATTTCCATCGATGGAGAACATTTCTTTTTTCAAGAAAATATACCTACAAATGTGAGTCAAATCATCAAAAAAGCCGAACATATCATACAAACCGAATTACCCGAACACCTGAAAAATGAGGTACATCATATATGTAAACACACACCATAAGAAAAATTGAAAAGTGGACCATCAACATAATAATAATAATCTAATCAGAATATTATTATAACAAAATGAATAAACCAACATTATCACGCACAAATAGCGTATGTAATGACGAATATGACTATCAATTCAGCAAACCTACCATGAAGCGTACAATTACTCTAGGTAATAATAGGGATCCGATTGAGGATGAATCCGAACCTATAATGAATAATGTACCTTATTTACAAGACGCAATGCTACATCAAATTGATGAACCTGATATAAATTACGATGACGACCGATTTGTTGAATGTGACGAATGTAATATCCAGGTCGATTGTTATAAACACTCAATCCATGTAGCATATAAGGGACAAGTCGGAAATCCTACGGAAGAGTTGACGATGTGTACCATGTGTTTCCAAGATATGGAGGAAGAATTAATCGAAAATGGCTATCTATGTGATGACTGGGAAGAAGAGGAAGAAGACGTAAAAGTAAAAGCAAACGAAGAAAACGTAGACAAAGAAGCAGAAGCAGAAACTATTAAATTATGTGAAAATATGGACTGTGAAAGATACCCACCCGATTGGGATTTTGAAGAAGATACTGAAGATACTTATCAAGAGGGACAATGGAAGAAATGCTGTCTATGCGACGGATACTTTGATGACGATGGAATGGGGGATATTTTATACGTACAAGAAGAGCCAAATAATCAAGAAGCCGAGTGTGACTTATGCGGAAAAACTGAAGATATAGTTCAAATGAAAGGCACCGGGGAATATTTATGCGGTAATGCGTGTGACGAAGAAGGTTCAGAAGAGGATGAGGAAGAAGAAAGCGAAGGCATAGGTTGTAATGCATGCTACGCATGTGTTACTGGTGGGAGTACTCCATGTATTTTAGAAAAACAAACAAAATAAAAATATTTATCAAATTATATTGAATAAACCTCCCTATTTACACACATAAAATAAAAAATGCTGTATATACACTGTATTTTTTATTTGTTTTACTCTTCAAAAAATAATAGGAAAAGTATATACATATAATGACTACAATTACCGAACATGACAATAATACCCTATCTAATATAGACGCAAACATATATTTACATGAAACTATCTATGATATTATATCATCCATTCCAATCGTTATTAGTATGATTGTTCTCTATATAATCGAATACGTGATTACTGTAATACACATTGTATACGACCAAATCCATAATATTGGTGTCTATACTTCTCTTTTACAAAACAGTTCGATTTACACTCAATCCATACAATTACGTCCATCTTCATAACAATGTTTATTATGTAACGTCCAGTTACCAGGTATAGCATACGCACACGTTTTTTCAATCCCTAATTGATTTTCACCTAACACTAAACGCATAAAACCAAGTTCTCCCCAATATGACCCCCATGAATTACGGATTATCCAATACTGTTTATCAATATCGGCATCATACCCCCATCCAACTACCGAAATAATATGATTTATTGTCTTCATTTTGTTGGGAACATCGAGAACACCACCGTCATAATCATCGATTTCAGACGCATTAATACCACACGCAATAGGTCCATTCTTATATATCTCGGCCATCATATTATCACTACCACGAACCGCTCCATAACTCGCTACCGTTGCGTTTGGGTAATGCAAAATGGGGTTACATACACCTCCTCGGTTACTAAATGTATCACACGTTCTACAAATGTTATTTGGAGTACAAATAAAATCTTGTTTGTTTTTACATGCTTCCTCTTTTGAATCTGAACTACATGCTTGGTATACCATACAATCCTCATATGGAATAGAACCATATTCATGAATTGCCTTATATGTAGCCAAATGATCCCCTCCATTACAACTACCACCCATTTGACAATTCAATATGAACTGAATACTTAAATTTATATCAGGCCACGCCGCCTTACGCATTATCTTTATTCTATCTGCCAATGAACTTACTGATCCATGAGCCCAACATGAACCACAATATACGGGGATATGCTGATTCAGACTTTTTGTTAAATAATTCACGCCTTCCACGTTCGACCATGTAAATGTTTGAGGCAGTTCAGTATCCATTATATGTGTTACTTGATAAGGTTCCATTTCAACTGTAGGTACATACTCATTTAATCGGGCAGAAACACCCATTAAACTTGACAACAATACAACTAATCGTAAAAACATTGTATATAATTATAATGATATATTCTATATGCCTTCAAAAGAACAAAAAAAAATAAACAAACGAGAACAAAACGAATTAATCAGACTTTCCATGCAACAAAAACATATGGAAGAACTCGAATGGGAGAATGGAACCAATCGTCGCAATATCTTACGAAAACAACTTCAACAAGATAAGATAGTAGACAAAATAAGACGGAAAAACGAACGCAATGATCTATTAGACCAAGAACAAAACTAATTGGGGATTCTCCTACTTTTTCTCAAATATCGGTTAAAGAAATGGCCTAACTCAAAAAAAACGGACAAAAATAAATGTCCAATTCTCATTTGGGAAATATGATCTTTAAAATACATGTATGTAAAAATACACTTCATACCATAATGCAGTAAATATGATATAATGATAATAATATTTACTGCATCCATTTATTTCGGATTTACGACGATAATCCATTTAGGGGTAAAATGCATCCTCTATATATAGGGAAATGAGGATGCAGTTTACCCGTAGTTTACCCATGGATTTTACATGTACTGAATGTAACTTCTATAGTGGTAACAAAAAAGATTATGCGAGACATTTACTTACTGCAAAACATATCACGAGGACGACGAGGATCGATTTTACCCCTAGTAATACCGCGTCTTTTGTATGCATATGTGGTAAGGAATATAAATACAAACGTGGTCTTTGGAAACACCAAAAAACATGTACGTACCAACCACAAATCGCGGAAAATGTCGAAACTACGACCGACATATCAAATCAACTCGATCCTATGTTACTGGTTGAACTATTGAAACAAAATCAAGATTTCAAAGATATGATGATCGAACAAAATAAGAAAATGACCGAACAACACGAAACGATCATTGAATTGTCGCAAAATTCGGTATCGACTACGCATAATACTATCATTACGAATAACACTACGAACAATAAATTCAATTTGAATGTATTCCTTAATGAAACATGTAAAGACGCCGTTAACTTGAATGATTTTATCCAATCTATACAACTCACCTCACGCGATTTTGTAAATACCGGCGAAGTTGGATATGTCAAAGGCATATCTAGCATTATGATTGACCGAATACGAGACATGGATCCACATTCTCGACCAATCCACTGCACCGATTTGAAAAGAGAAACTGTATACGTAAAAGACTCTAATGTATGGGCCAAAGAAGACGACAACAAAACACATTTGAGAAAAGCAGTCCGTATAGTTGCCAACAAAAACAAAGACCAAGTTCACCCCTGGAGACAACAAAATCCGAATTATGAAATTTTAGATACACCGGAATGTGATAAATTCTTTGAATATACAAAAGTTTCACTCGGTGGATACGGAAGGGAAGAATACGATAAATTTGAAACCAAAATCATTAATAATATATTGAAAGAAACCATGGTAGATAAAAATATGGTATGTAAATTATCTAGCAATTCTATCAAAAAATCGATTAAAGAAATGGGCGAGTCCAATAAAAAAGGACAAAAATAAATGTCCTTTTTTCATTTTCCCTCAAAGACTTTCTTTAAAACAACTCTTGAAAATACGGGTCTTACCATTATGCTGTCAAATACTATTTTTCCAAAAAATTGTTGTTACTGACAAAAATAAGTATATTATGCGTAAAAGGATTTAGGCGAATTATGTGTAAGTATGATATACTCAAAATGACTGACATAAATTCGCTTAATTCGCCAAACTATTTTGGATGTAATAAATGCTGGTATTATGCGTTTACTATGGACGAAATAATTTCTCATTTTGACAGCACGCATAGTCCAAATCATGATAATACTGACAATACTGACGAGAATTCGCTTAAAATTCGCCTTTTTTTCTATTGTCAAAAGTGTGGATACAAGTGTTCTAAAAAGAGCGATTATGTAAAACACTGTAAATCGAAAAAACATAACCAATTGTTGACATCCTCCACATATGGGGATTTCGCGTGCGAATGTGGACGTACATACAAACATCGACAAAGCCTTCATTCCCATAAACTCAACTGTAGCCTTAGTATCGCTGAATCCAGCGGCATTGAACCACGACAAGAAACGTCCACTGCCGACGTCCATGTACTAACCTCAACCATTATGGAGTTAGTAAAACAAAACAACGAGTTCAAACAATTGTTGATCGACCAAAACAAGCAAATGTTGAATGTCGGGAACCAAAACACTATCGGAAACAACAATACCAACAACAACAACAAGTTCAATCTTAATGTTTTTCTTAATGAGAAATGTAAAGACGCCATCAGTATTACGGATTTTGTCAAATCGATGAATATTTCCATCGAAGATTTCGTACAAACCGGAGAACTTGGATACGTTGACGGTATATCCCGCGTCATGGTAGACCGAATCAATAATATGGAACTGTATGATAGACCCCTTCATTGTACCGATCTAAAACGCGAGACCGTGTACATCAAAGATGAAAATAAGTGGGAGAAAGATGAAGATAAAACCCGCTTTAGAAAGGCAGTTAAAAAGGTCGCCAACAAGAACAGTCGACTCACATCAGAATGGATGGAAAAGACGCCCGATGTAAATACGATAGGAACCGAAAATTACGAGAACTTTTTTAAATATTCACAGTCCGCACTTGGTGGCGTCGGTCCACATCAGACCAAGTCATTCGAAGATAAAATAATGCGAAACATAATGAAGGAAATAACAATCGATAAGCAAACGGCATGATTCGGTTTAGGTATTTGTTCGGTTCTCTATATTTTAGGAGATTTTTATACATAGAATCAGATAGGTAGTATCGGGAAATGTAATCAATTTAGGGAAATACCTATTAGAATACATTCTCTATTTTGATTTCTTTTCAAGAATTAATTCACTGCGTTTCCTCCTAATTCGATTTAATGTGTGTAATTACCGTATTAATTTAAATTTAGGAAAAAAAAATAGTAGGGTATATTATAAAATGCCTAGTTCTTATGCTACTTTTACCGCAGACATCGACGGACTTTTGTCCGCCGTTAAGTTAGAATGGACCGTCTCTTATGATGGCATGCAAACAGATGGCGAGACTATCGCTGACGAAGTTAGTAACCAAACGATTTACTATACCGACGTGTATGAAGCAACTGATGGATCTGGTCCCGTTCATGAGAACAAATCCATTGACGTTGGTTCCGACCTCTCCGCAACAATTACTGGATTAACCAGTGACCGTGCGTACCAATTTACAATCAGAGGTACTGATAACGCAGGCACCCCCGCAACTTTCCATAGATCTGTGACACAGACACCCAACCAACCACCTCATGCACCCGTGTTTACCTTACTTGGTGGTAATGCCCAGGTAACAGTTACGGTGACAAACCATAAGGCGGCCAATAAGTATTACGAGGTTTTTATCAACGGTCAAGGTATGGATAATACCGATGCTGCAACGGCGACCATCCGTACTGTAGCAGTGGATTCCACTGCTGATGTTGACGCTGGTACATTCTCATTCACTATCACAGGTCTTACAAACACTACCGATGAAAATACCTATAACTATGAGATTGGTCTGCAGGCTACAACAGACGTAAAGACCAGTGCGATGAGTTCCGGTAGCCAAGCCGTACAGGCTTCTGATCGTCTTGATAAAGTTACTTCTATGAGCGTTATCACTGGTGTTACGATGGGTAATTACATAAACCAAGGTGTATTAAAGTTCACAGGTGCTGTTAATCCCACCCCCGAACAACAATATTACTGGAAGGCATTCCCAAAGGACACTTCTGAAGCCGATATGATTGCCAATTCTAAAAGCAACCCCGCCACTTGGAGTCAAGCCGAAGTCTTCGACGACGCTTACGTTTACAATGCTCCTATCAACGGATTAGACTTAGATAAGGAGTACCGTTTTGCTGTTGTTCCCGCAACTATTGCCAAAGGTCGTTCGCATGTTAGTATCGCGTTTGTCGATGCCGCACTCAGTGGATTACCTGGTACTGCCGGTATTGCTATCGAGATTAAATCCGGCATTGATATCAGTAATGGCGTTGATCTAATGCAAGACTCCGATATGTCCGGTAATCTTCAAATTAGATACTCTATGACCGAGGCTCAATTCCAGGCTCTTGATAATGGTGAACCATTAACTGATTTGTACTTTGATCTGTCTGCTTCCGATAATCAAGTTGTTCCCGATGTGTCAGGTGATTTTGATCTTTCAAGTGGTCGTGTCAATTTCTCTGGTCTTCGCCATGATGTTGATTATAAGGTTCGCGTTTTTACAGTGAACGCCAATGGAACAAGTGAAGGCTCTGCTTATACTTCTGCCGTTAACCCTTCAACTCTGCCTAAAAACTTAGCCCTTACTGCTGTCCCCGCAAATGATTCGCCATCACCTTACCTTGCTAACGGTCCAAGATTATTTAATATTGATGCTGATGCCTCTGGAAACGGTGCTCTTCCTCTTACTTTTATGTTTGATGTTTCGGGTGTGGATAATTCCATGAAAAAGGAAAAACTTACCAAAGCCCAAGTTAACGCATTACCATTAGCTCTTGGTAAACAGTATAATATTGACGTCAAGGTATCAAATCGCAATGGTGAGCAAGACGATGTCGATGCCATTACCATTCGTCCTTCTGCCCCCCCTTCAGTAAAGGGTACCACTTTTGGCGAGACCCAAATTGATATCAGTAGTGCTAGTATCACTGAAGTCAAAGTAAATCTTGCAAATATGCAACGTGAAGATTACGGATATGGCACCAAGGGTGCCATCGTACAACTCGTCCATGAACCTAATAACAATGATACTGTATACAACTCCGTCGAAAAGACAATTACATCCGATATTTATAATGATGATATCACTTTCAACATTGATCCCTTCGCTTCAAACGATCATCATACTAATTTTAGACTTAAAATCACTCCATTCAATGCTGTTTACGGATCTGACTACACTGTTGCCGGAACTGCCCCTGAAGGATACAGTATCAATGTTAGTGGATTAAACACTTTCACCACTCCATCTTTCTCGGTTGTAACCCAAAGTGCCGATATCTCTGAGTTGAGACTTGCTTCACTTGATAATGATAAAGATAAATCTCTTAAATTTGAATGGAAAGCTGGCATTGCTGGTGATAAGGTCGAACTCCTTGTTGCCCGCGCACAACTTCATACCACCAATGAATCTCATACCTCTCCCGTGTATGCTGATTATAAATTAATTGGTGAGATGACTACAGTTAAGTATAATTCGGACCTTGATAATTGGATGACCTATGAATTATCCAATAACCTAGTACTTGCTGACGGATCAACAATGCCAATAGTTAATGGTGACAAGTACCATTTCATGGTAAGAGATAAGGATTATCCTATGCGTGGAGATCTCACTGCTAACGGTGTCCCTGCAGGATTACCCATTATCAGTGATATGAAACTTCATGATTATGCCGCCGCCAATGAGGATTTAGTCACATTTAAGATCAATCCTAACGGTGCTGCCATTACCGACGCATTTGTGATTGATAATCTTTCTACTGCTAAATTTATCGATTTAGTCGATGATAGTATTTACACTTCCGCTTGGATAAGAGGTGATGTTTACGTCCGTGTCAACCATACTGATGCGGCCGGACTTAATTATAGTTCTAATGTTAATAGTAACAACTTATATGTGAATGCTGTTGCAGGAAATGCTAGTGGTATCACTGTAGGTACTGCCGTTTCTTCTGTTACCGACCAAACTGGTAAAACTACACCTACTGCTATTCATACTGCTGCTAACCAGTCTCTCAGTGATCTCGCTACTATCCTGAGTGAAGCCAGTACCACGAGAAACGCCATTGAAGCTCAAACAAATAATATATATGGTATTGCTGACTCTGTGACTCAGAAAAGTCCCGCAGATCTCAAATTTGATGAGATTTCCGCATTACACGCTCTTGCTGTAAAAGCCGTGAGCGATACTCTTCAAGCCAAGAATAGAGGATTACAATATAATGTTACTACTGGTACTTCTAACGGAAAAACCGCTCAACTATGTCTAGAAGAGGCTAAAATCTTAGAAGAAGAACTTGACAACATGCTTGTTGTTTAATTTCCAACAGTTCTTAAATATAACTCATTTAACCAATAAATAAATAAAATAAAAACAATATATTTTTATTTTATACCATTATGTACTTGAAGAATTTAACATGGGAAAAAGATATAATAAAGATGTCAATATTTTTATTATATATAGTATCGTAATGGGTAATGAACGACGAAGTCTTCCACTATACATACGTACATATGCTCCCTCTTTATTTTCTGGAAGGAATGCCTGAAAATGTTACGGCGGGGGCTTGCTTGTTCTTGCGTGAAGGAATACCCGAAAATTGTTTGGATATACCGGCATTAGGTGCAGCCTTACGTACGGGTGCGGGAACAACCTTACGTACAGGTGCGGGAACAACCTTACGTACAGGTGCGGGCTCCTCAATTCTTACCGGTGCGGGCTCTTCAATTCTTACCGGTACGGGCTCTTCAATTCTTACCGGTACGGGTGCGGGCTCTTCAATTCTTACCGGTACGGGTGT
>Ga0213863_10003079_pt1 | contig 11598 bp, 8 predicted proteins | sample PICome_8_FD_160128 | JGI IMG/M metagenome (GOLD analysis project Ga0213863, IMG submission 160128) | Coastal seawater microbial communities near Pivers Island, North Carolina, United States - PICO497 | ecosystem: Environmental > Aquatic > Marine > Coastal | place: USA: North Carolina | collected... | reverse complement strand
CGAATTTCAATCGCATTCAATCGCTTCTTAAAATCATCTTCAGCCACCAACCCCAATTCATCAAGCAACCCCTGAACCCGGCCAAAAACGCGCTTGTTCTCAGCCACCCGTGACACCATAAGGCGTTCATTGCCCAGCAAGTTCTTTGCAACGGTCCAGCCTGCATTCTCGTCCCCTAAACGATCCTCGCGTGGCACCATCACATCATCAAAAAACACTTGATTCCACAATCGCTTGCCGTTGAATGCTAGCAATGGCTCGACTTTTATTCCTGGCGCATCCATTCGAAGCAATAAGAAAGAGATTCCTAATTGTTTCTTCGCATCTGGGTCAGTGCGAACCAGCAAAAAGATATGGTCCGCATGTTCGGCGCCGGATGTCCAAATTTTGGAACCATTGATGCAATAGTGGTCTCCCCGAATCTCAGCACGCGTTGAAATGCCGGCCAGGTCTGAACCCGCACCTGGTTCAGAGTAACCCTGACACCACTGCATCTCTGCATTACGAATTTTGGGTAGGTAATATGATTTCTGGGAATCGGAACCGTATTTGATGATCGCGGGCCCCACCATATTAAAACCGAATCCTTGTGTTTCAGGCGCGTGATGTTTTCGCATCAATACTTCGAACTGATGGCGACGTCGCATCGACCAACCAGTGCCGCCATGCTCTTCTGGCCAATTCGGCGCAACCCAGCCGACTCGATTTAATTTTCGAGTCCATTCATTCCGCATTGCCGGTGCCACTTCTAAGGAGCGCGCAACCCGACGCTGAACCTCAGGGTCAAGCTCTGCCTTAATAAAAGCCTCAACTTCTGCCTCAAACTTTAGTTCTTCAGCATTCAGCTGATAACGCATGACGACTCCTAGACCGCGGTTAGCATTCCGCATCAATGATTAGATTAAGACCGAATCTCCAATTGAAAACCTCAAGAACCCTCTCGTCAACATCTCAAACTCCAGACCATCTTTCTTACAACCAGCCCTTTCAGGGCCATAAAACAATTAGACTCAAAGCGAACGCGTCCAACCAAAGATAATCACCCAGCTCTGTTTTAGACCGAACAAGGCCTTAGGCTTGTAATCTAACCCTGCCTAAAAGTGGGGTGCTTCCGAATCCTAACTCAATTCGCTACTATCGGCCCTCGCACATCAATCATCATCTGCACGCGTCTCGTCTCATGAACGTACTGATAACACTGCGCCGATTGGCGCCTTTAGTCCAAACCCACGCCCTCGCTTTTTGGGGCGGTATGCTAGGTCTTCTAGCGGCAAGGCTTTTTGAAGCCTATATCCCTTATCTCCTCAAGGAAGGCATTGACTACCTTGCCGCAACACAAGCTGACAGTAAGGTCGCTATCGACTTTTCTGCCAAGCTAGGTCCGATTGCCCTCGGGATCGCAGGCTGCGTTACCGCACAAATCATTGTGACGATTATCAGCCGAATCCTCATCCGAAGAGTCGGGGTCTATGCTGCGTTTGAGCTTCGAAACCAGCTGTTTAATCATTTACAGCATCAAGGACCGATCTTCTACAGCGGCTACCCAATTGGCGACCTCATGGCACGAGCCATCAACGACATCACCCGCGTTCGGGAGCTGATTGCAGGGACTTCAAGAACCACGATGGTCCTCGTGTTTACAGCAGTTGTGGGTCTGGTGTTCATGCTGAATTTGTCTTGGCAACTGACGCTGGCAGTCCTAATACCGGCGCCACTCATCACCTTTTTTGCACATTATTATGCAAAACGGATTTTTTTAAAGTCACAGAAAACGCAAGAGGGTTTCGCAGAATTATCAACGTTTGTTCAACAAAACCTCAATGGAATCAGAACAGTACAAGCCATGTCGCAGGAGCCTTATGAATTAAACCGCTTTAGAGAAGCGAATCAAAGGTTCGCAGATGACAACATTGCGCTTTTTAGTGACAGTTCAGCAATTGGCGCGATTATGCCCGTCATTGCAGCGGTCTCCACACTCATCATCATCGGCTACGGTTCTCATCTGTACGCGACAGATCAGATCACTCTGGGCACATTCACAGCTTTCTTTTCATATCTGGCACTGCTGCTATGGCCAATAAGGGAGGCCGGCTCGATCGTCACGCAATGGCAACGCGGAATTTCTGGGACTGCTCGAGTCTTTGAGATTTTAGACCACCCTCCTGAAATCTCAGATACCACAGAATCCGATCATCCTGAGTTAACCGGGCGGATACAGGTGCGCGACCTCAGTTATCGCTATCAAAACAAAAACAAAGACGCCCTTTCGGCGGTTTCCTTTAATGTTGATGCTGGCGAAACCCTAGCCATCATAGGCAGAGTTGGCTCAGGAAAGTCCACTTTATTGCGACTTTTTGTGCGACTACTTGATCCGAGTGAGGGAGAAATTCTTCTCGATGGCCGTCCTATTCAGTCCTTCCCTTTGGCTTATCTTCGTCAAAACGTTTGCCTTGTTCTGCAAGATCCATTTCTGTTTGCAGATAGCCTAGGCGACAACATTGCCTATGATGATCCGGCGCGAACTACCGAAGATATTATGCGTTCTGCGGAGATTGCCGCATTGACTGGTACCATTGAATCTTTCCCTGAGGGAATCGCAACGATTCTCGGTGAGCGGGGTGTCACCCTTTCAGGCGGACAAAAACAAAGGGCTGCACTGGCACGCGGTATTATACGGATGAGTCCTTTGCTAGTTTTGGACGACTGTTTTTCTGCGGTCGATACCGAAACTGAAGAACACATTCTCTCAGGCCTTAAAAATTTAAGACAAGGATTAACGACCCTTATCGTTTCGAATAGAGTTTCGACCGCGCGACATGCCGATCAAATTATTGTGCTTGACGAGGGAAGTATCATCGAGACTGGAAGCCATGACACCCTCCTTGCTGCGAATGGTTTTTATAGCGACCTCGAGCGCAAACAGCGTTTTGATAAGGTCTCCGCTTTATGACCACTTCTCAGCGCCGCGATCACGCAATATTCGACGCCGACCTGCCGGGCAAAGCCATGAGCTTTGCCGATTTAGGACGCATTCTGACATGGGCCAAACCACACCGAGGTTTAGCCACTGTGTCACTCGCTTTGGTCTTGATCGCATCATTCCTAGCGATTTTGCTGCCGGTGATTATCGCTCGCGTTGTCATTGACGGAATTCTCATTGAGCAGCCCAATTCTACGCTACCAGACCTGGGACTGATTGCACTGACGCAAAGCTTGTCAGAGATCTCTGAACGCTCCCCATTGATCATTGCCTGCTTGCTCTACGGCGTTCTGACCATTGTTTGTCACAGTGCTTATCACCTGCATCGCGTCACCCTTGCAAAGACCGTCATGTATGCACTTCGCGATTTGCGTCAGGATCTCTTTCATCACATCGAATACCGCCCCAGCACTTTCTTTGACAAGGTCGCCGTCGGGAGAATCATGACCCGTGTCACCAATGACGTCCAAGCGCTGTTCGAAATGCTCATGGGCGTTGGCATGTTGGTCGGAGAATTTGTACCGTTTTTTATAGCGCTTGGATTAATGCTCGCCATCGATGTGGAACTCACGCTGTATCTGCTAACCGCCCTACCGGTTTTTGCTGGGCTCACCTACATTTTCAGAATGGCTACTCGCAAAATTTACCGTGAGATCAGAAACAGCGTTTCTCAACTCAATCAAAATCTCCAAGAGAACCTAAGCGGAATACAAGTTGTCCAGCTGAGCAACAGAGAATCTCTCAACTTCGCACTCTACAAGAATGTTAATCAAGAAAATCAACGTCAAGAGATCAAAGCGGTCAAGCTTGAAACCAGCTATGGCGCGTTTATGGACAACATGGTCAACATGGCGCTGGCGGCAATTTTGTGGGTAGGCGGCGGAGAGGTGGTCCAGCAAACAATTTCGCTAGGCAGTCTGATTCTATTCACACAATTTGTGGATATGTTTATTCGCCCTATTCGCGTACTGGGTCAACAGTACAACACCATTTTTCGAGCCATGGCGAGTGCTGAACGCATCTTTCAAGCGCTCGATTGGGACGAGCAACTTAAGGAGCCCCAGGCGCCGGCCGTTTTACCCCAAAGACTATCCGGTGAAATCACGTTTCGAAATCTGACGTTCGGTTATGAACCAGGACTGCCGGTGTTGGAAGATATCAACCTTACGATTCGGGCTGGGGAAAAAATTGCCATTGTTGGACCGACGGGATCCGGCAAGAGTACCATCATTCGGCTATTAGCCCGTGCTTATGATTTTTCGGACGACAGTATTTTCATTGACGGCATCGACCTCAACACAATTCCATCAACCGACGTCAGACGGCGGGTTGGGGTCGTGATGCAGGATTTTCACATTTTTGAAGGCACTGTGTTAGAAAATATTCGTCTAGGAAATCCCGAGATTTCAAGATCCGCCGCGATCGAGGCGGCCCGGTGGGTCAATGCAGAAACATTTATCTTGTCCCTTCCGCAAGGCTTTGACACCCCTCTCAATGAACGGGGTCAAAACCTCTCTCAAGGTCAACGCCAACTCCTTGCCTTTGCGCGAGTCTTAGCAAGAAATCCGGAGATCCTCATCCTGGACGAGGCCACTGCGAGTATCGACACCGAAACTGAGCAAGAAATCCAGTCTGCGCTTGCGACCCTGACTCAGGATCGCACGTCTATTTTAATTGCGCACCGGCTCCAGACCATCCAGGAAGCGGATCGCATTGTTGTGCTCAAACACGGAAAAATTCGAGAAGTTGGTACCCACGGCGAACTCATGGCATTGGGCGGAATCTACTTCACGCTGACTCAACTTCAATTCCAAGACCTTAGGTCAATTCAATAGTAGAGCGTCACCTGGCAATCACCGGCAACACGAAGACCGGCGCGGGGATGCTAGCGCGCAACGCGCTTTTAAGATTCGGCTGACCATCGGTGGAAATAGACGCAACCGTCACGCAATTATCATCTCTCGACGCGACTAATAGATATTGATCATTCATCCAAAAATGACGCGGATAGCGACCACAACCGTCAAAGAGTTGGAGATTACCTAAAGCATCCGAAATCGGGGCAAATCGTGCAAGACTGTCGTTCCCACGGTTTCCAACCCAGAGCTGATGATGGGCATCGAATCGGATTTCTGATGCCTCGCTAAACGAAGATTGTTCGGGGAGGCAACTTTGTTCGTCATAGATTATGGGCACTTCTTCGGAGTTCAGACCCAGGAGCGCTACCCGATTGCTTAGTTCACAGGCCACATAGATTCGCAACGGATCAGTCGTTAAAGCGGCGTGCCTAGGCCCTGAGCCAGGGGGTAGTCGCCAGACATGGCGGGCCCCCACTTCTGCTTGACCAGATGTGACCAGATCGTACAACACCACCTCATCCGTACCCAGATCGCAGACCAAAAACTGTTGATCGTCAACAAACTGAGTGCTGTGCACGTGGGATGCGCCTTGTCTTGGATGGTGCTCAGACTTACCGAAACGATCCTCCCAACGCTCGCCATGGTCAACGCAGAGACCTGCTGAGGTCAACTGACCATCTTGACCAAGCATAAACAAGCCAACGGTCCCACTCGAATAGTGGCTCACTAAGAGCCAGCGACCATCCGCTGAAACCGCTAGATGGCAAGGGTCCAGCCCTCCGGAAGGCAGAACTTGGACGACTTCAAATCCATTTGCGGCGCCTTTGCACAAAACTACAACCTCACCGCCAACCGGCCGCCCGACTTCACTGACCGCATAAACCACATCGAGAAAAGGGTGCTGCACGAGAAAAGAAGGGTTTCGTATCGCTACAGCAGGCTCTGGATCAACACGAGGGCAACCATTTGCATCCAAGTGTAATGCATACACACCCTGAGATTCGGTGTCATCCGTGTAGGTCCCAATCAAATATTTCGCCTGCATTCATGCCTCCCTTATACACTCGTGCCGCTCTGAATTAACATAGACCGCGACCTATACAATCCTTCATGATACAGAGATCACAGTACGACTGAAGAACGGGGGTCGAGTCGCGCCGCGCTAAAAGCGATGGTTTATGACTACAGATCAGCGGGCCGTTCGATCGAGCATTCGGCGCCCCAGTTTGGTGACAACATCGATTAACACCTAGCGCCCAGAGACAAACAATTGATAGGAACCATCATCGCCAGAGCCATCATGCCAGCAATTGATCAAGAACACCCCCGAGCAGGTCAGTTTTGGATGCTCGCGTTGCCACCTAAAGGCTGGACATCTTCCCGACTGCAGGCAAGACATCAGGCTCAAATCATGGAGCAGTCGCCTGATTATCCGTCAGGGGCCGAGGCCCTCTTTACGAACTTACAAAACTTGGCCCGAGATCAGAAGGCGCCACTAATCTTTCCGGCGCGTCCATGATTGCGAGATTCGATCATGTCCGTCAGATGAGCAAGCTGGCAGGTCCGATCATCCTGGCGAATCTTGCAGCACCAATTCTTGGATTCGTCGACACCGCCGTCATTGGCCAACTGGGCCAAACTCACCTATTGGGCGCGCTCGCACTAGCAAGCATGGTTTTCAGTCTTCTGTTCTGGATTTTTGGTTTTCTCAGAATGGGGACAACAGCAATGGTTGCCCAAGCCAAAGGCAGAGGAGAGCCGAAGGAAACCCAATGGCTGCTGATCAGAGCGGTCTTATTAGGATCAGGTTTGGGCATCTTAATTTGCGCGCTACAAGCACCTCTTGCACATGTGATCTTTGGGCTCAGCGGCGCGAGTGCAGCGGTTAAGGAGGCCACGCTCACTTATTATGATATCCGTATTTGGGGCGCACCCCTTCACTTGGCCATTCTTGGCATCACTGGGTTTCTGTTAGGCCAGCAGCGCACTTCGCTGGTTTTGCTTCTGCAAGTCATCCTCAACCTGAGCAACATCTTGCTGGATCTAATTTTTGTGCTCGTCCTTGACTGGGCGGTAGCCGGCGTTGCTGCAGCCACGCTTGTCGCCGAAGGCGTCACGCTCACGGTTGCGGTTTATCTTCTTATCACGCAATTTCAGTGGCGAGGATTTAAACTCGACATCGATCAATTACTCCATCTTGAGGCGATGGGTGTGTTCTTTCGGGTCAACAGAGACATTATGATCCGAACCTTTTGCTTAATATCAGCTTTTGCTTGGTTTACAGATCAGGGAGCTCGGCTCGGCGATATGAGTCTTGCAGCGAATCTCATTCTCATGCAGTTCGTCACTTTTTCCGCATTTTTTATCGACGGTTTTGCAATTGCTGGTGAATCTATGGTCGGAGAGGCAAAAGGGGCTAGGAATCTCAAGGCATTGAGAGCAACCGTTCACGCCGCGTTTATCACCGGAGGCGCGATCGCGCTTCTTATAAGCCTGGCATTCTTTATAACCGCAGATTGGGGCTTCTCTTTGCTCACTACTCAAGACAGTGTACTCGAGACCGCTAATCGCTATAGCCTTTGGATGTTCATGACACCGCTGATCTCATTTCCCGCTTACATTCTCGACGGACTCTTTATCGGGACCACAAGAACCAGAGAGATGCGGCAAGCCATGATTGTTTCGTTGGGTATCTATTTAGTGGCGTGGTTTCTTACCTCTGAACTCTTAAACCATGGCCTTTGGCTTTCGCTCATGATTTACTATGTCGCGCGTGCGATTACCTTGGGTTACTACTACCCTCGCTTATATTGGTTTGACGATGACGTCACTAAGGAGCCTTTGAAATGAAAATATCAACACTCATGAGCTATGCGCATGGATTCGGGGGCGCTAGCCGGGAAATTGTTGAGCTCGAGAAAGCGGGCCTCGATGTAGTTTGGGTCCCTGAGGCTTATTCTTTCGATGCGGTCAGCGCCATGGGATATTTGGCAGCAAAAACCGACCGAATTACGATTGCAAGCGGCATCCTGAATATTTATAGTCGCTCACCCTCTTTGATGGCCATGACAGCCGCAGGCCTGGATGAGCTCTCAAGCGGTCGGTTTATGCTGGGTTTAGGCGCCTCCGGACCGCAAGTGATAGAGGGGTTCCATGGCATTCCGTACGATGCGCCGGTTACGCGCCTTCGAGAAATCATCGAAATCTGCCGTAAAGTCTGGCTCCGAGATGAAAAATTAAATCACGTCGGTAAGAAATATCAGATCCCGCTACCCAAGGATCAAGGCACGGGACTTGGTATTCCGCTCAAAATTATTAATCACCCCTACCGTGAAGAAATTCCAGTTGCGCTCGCAACCCTAGGAGAAAAAAGCGTCGCGATGACCGCAGAGATGGCAGATGCCTGGTTGCCTGCTTTTTTTATGGCAGAGGGTTCGGACGCGGTTTGGGGAAATGCGCTCCGAGAAGGGGCTAAAAAGCGTGATCCAGGTCGCCCACCCCTCGATATTTATGCCGGGGGCAGTGTGGCAATCGGCAACAATCTTGAGTCCTATCGAGATATGTCGCGATCAGGCATCGCACTGTACGTTGGCGGCATGGGGGCGAAAGATAAAAACTTTTACAACCAGGTGTTCCGAAAGTATGGCTACGAAGAGGAAGCCGAGGCTATTCAGAACTTGTATCTGTCCGGGCGAAAATCAGAGGCAGAGGCCGCGATCCCACAATCTTATCTCGATGCGACTTCCCTGGTGGGCTCCGAGGGCTTTGTGAAAGATCGCTTGGTAGCGTTGAAAGCGCACGGTGTGACGTCCCTGAACGTATCGTTTTTAGGGACAACTTCCGCCGAACGCGTGCAGCACTGCGATGCATTGAAAAATTTAATCGAAAAAATTTAACCCGCGAGCAGATATCACCAAATGAATGTCAGCTCAGTCTTCTTTTGATGCCTCGAGCACCCAACGGTCGCGGACCCGATACTGAATCTCAGCTTGGTCTGATTGCGGAGTTTGCCGCAGCACTTCTCAGCGCTGAGCAATTGGACGATGTTCTATGGCTTATCGTAGATCGGGTCATCAGCGCCCTCGAATTTGAAGACTGCATTGTTTATTGGCTACCTCCGGGCGGTGACCATCTGATTCAAAGGGCGGCTTACGGGCCTAAAAACCCATCTGGTCGAGAGATCAAAAATCCAATCACAATTCCCCTCGGGCAAGGAATTGTGGGAGCTTCAGCAATGATCCAGCAGCCGCTTAGGATCCATGATGCGGCAGAGGATCCACGTTACATTTTAGATGATCAGTTCCGTCACTCCGAACTCTCAGTACCCATCGTATTCGAAGGCCGTGTTCTGGCAGTCATCGACTCCGAGCATACCGAAATCGGTTTTTTCTCAGCCCAAGATGAGGCCTTCTTACTAACGATCGCTAATATGACCGCAGCCCGTCTTGCCCAAATGCAGCGAAGCGAACGATTAAATCACTTCGCCCATGAGCTCAACGCGTCTGAATCAGTCAAAAATTTTTCTGACGCCGGCGCTGACATGGATAACTCCGAGCATCGTTCAGAGAGACTGCAAACCGATATCATCAGCCGAATGAGCCACGAAATGAAAACGCCCCTCAATGCAATATTGGGCATGAGTCAGATGCTCCTGGACGAGCGCCACCCAAACGTTATCACCGAGCCGCTGAAACTGATTAACCAGGCTGCAGCTGATTTAGATCACACCATATCCAACCTCCTCACAGGTCTAAATGCCGATTCGGATCAAAGCGACCTCTCTGACAGCGAGATTGATTTCAGGCTGTTCCTTACCAATATTGTGGAGAAGGCGGACCAACATTTTGGAGGCCAGACCACGCTGTTTGCAGACAATCTCCCTGATCGCGCCAGATTTAGATCGATTATTGTGGAGCAAATTTTATTGTGTCTCTTATCCAACGCGATAAAATTTAGCCCGCTTAACGAGGCCGAGCTCATTGTGTCCTTAAAAGACTATCAGGAAAAAATCGGTATCTGCTTTACAATTACCGATGATGGTCCAGGTATTTCCACAGATGATCGGAAACGTATTTTCGAACCTTTTTTCAAAGCCGGAGATGCTTCCGCGACACGTGACAAAGGGCTTGGATTGACAGTTGCCCGCGCCCTCTCGCGCAGAATTGATGCAGAACTCGCTTACTTACCCCAGGAGCGCTCGGGCAGTACGTTTGAGCTAACGATCAGTGCTCAGTTCTCCTCCGCATAAGCCCTCACCTTTGAGCGCCGGCTTCAAGTAGAAGCTGGAACAACCTTCAGCTTCCTGGCCACCGCCGCTACAACCTCACGTCTATCCGAGATAACGAGAAGTATTTTTTTTGAGGGATGTTCATCCATTCTTGGCTTGACCCCGTACCATCACGGTCATTCTAACTTGAGTTTACAATGTTTCGCTTATTGGCCCTCGCCGCCCACTTCAGCCCCTTTAACCCTGGACCCTTAGATCCGGCAGTCGTCTCACTACTCAATACCTACTTTGAGCCAGAGAGGACACCCGATAACGTCGTTGATATTGCCGGTAGCCACCACGACACCACTGCAGAAACACCTTTGGCCAGAGATCCGAAAGCAGCCTAACGCGGTTGCCGCTAAAAATCCCATACGACGGACTAGCCCGCTCGCTCTGATGAAGGCTTTTGACAACCTTGCACCTCCCGTCGCGCCGCTGTATAACACGGCTGCACGGGAGCCCCTTTGAACCATTCAAGCCTCAACAACTCACGATCGGCGATGTATCGACAGCTCCTCCTGCCCGTTTTCGTTCCTTCATTCTTGATGTCTGTCTGCCAAGGTTCGGCGCTACTACTCATCCCCCTCTATGCGCTTGAGCTTGGAGGTTCCCCTGCCATCGCTGCAGTCATTTTCGCTTGCCGCGGACTGGGCAATATGGCCGCCGATATTCCAGCAGGCCTCGCTGCTCAGAGATTTGGTGATGCCAAAGTTATGAAAGCTGGCATCTTCCTAATGGTGATTGCGACCAGTGGTTGTGCACTGGCCAATGGCCTGATTCAGCTCGCGCTGATGGCACTCATCATTGGCTTGTCGATGGCCACCTGGCTCCTCGCGCGCTTGACGCTCATCAGCGATCTCGTTGAATCTTCCCAGCGAGGCCAGGCGCTCTCGACGATGGCGGGTCTTCAACGGTTCGGACATTTTTTGGGTCCCATGATATTGGGTTCCGTTGTCTATGTGCATGGATACACAACCGCTTTTTTTTGCCTCGCAGGGCTCGCTTTGGCGACTTTAGTCCTACTGAGCAGGCGACAGAGCAAAACCTCCAAACCCCATGACGACGCAAACATCAAACACGCGCAATTGACCGAGATTGAACCCACAAAATTGCATCCTCTAATCGATTTACTCAGCACCCACCGCTCAATATTTCTCAGCGGTGGTTCGGCCGTATTCCTATTGACCTTGGTCAGGGCCGCTCGAACTTTACTCATTCCCTTATGGGGAACGTGGATTGGGCTGAATATTGCCGAGATAGGACTCATCGTTGGACTCGCAGCTGGAATTGACATGGTCATGTTTCCGGTCGCCGGATTGATTATGGATCACTGGGGAAGACGTCCTGCCGGCATGATATGCCTGGGCCTTCTGAGCACGAGTTTATTTCTTTTGTCACAAAGCACGGAGGCTTGGACGTTTGCCGCAGCCGCTTGCATCGCTGGACTCGGTAACGGCTTAGGCAGCGGCATCAATATGACCCTTGGCACT
>Ga0213863_10003078_pt1 | contig 11598 bp, 7 predicted proteins | sample PICome_8_FD_160128 | JGI IMG/M metagenome (GOLD analysis project Ga0213863, IMG submission 160128) | Coastal seawater microbial communities near Pivers Island, North Carolina, United States - PICO497 | ecosystem: Environmental > Aquatic > Marine > Coastal | place: USA: North Carolina | collected... | reverse complement strand
GTCCAGCTCATGGCCGGCGACGCGGAGCTGGGCCGCAGGAAGATGTACCCCTCGCCCGCCGCCTTCGACGTGGACGGGGACGGGATGGAGGACCTCGTCCTCGGCGGGCTGAGCGGCCGCGTGACCTGGTCGCGGCGCACGGCGGACGGGCTGAGCTCCGAGATGCCGATGGAGCGCACCGACGGAAAGCAGCTCAGCTTCAACAACTGGTGATGCATCGGCATGGGTTCACAGTTCGTGGACCTCAACGCCGACGGACACCTGGACTACCTCTCGGCCACCTTCGACGGCTCGCCCCACGTTAGCTGGGGCGGCGATGCGGGCTTCACCGAGCCGGTGAGGCTCGTGGACGGCGCGGGTGAGCGCTTGCTCGTCTCCTCCTACTGGGACTACGACGAGGAGGCGCACCTGACCACCGGCCGCGCCATGCCCGATGGCAAGCCGGCCAACCTCCGGGGCATCTCCGCCGTCGCCATGGACTGGGACGGCGACGGCGACCTCGACCTCCTCCAGGGGAGCTACGAGAAGGGACACCTCTTTGTCCAGATGAACGAGGGGTCCCCCTCGGAGCCCCGCTTCACGGGTAAGAACGTGCGCGTCATGGCCGGCGGCGTGCCGCTCGAGGACAAGGCCAAGATGACCGCACCGCGGCTGGTGGACTGGGACGCCGACGGCGACCTCGACCTCGTCTACGGGACGTTCGGTGGTCCCGACGGCATCGCCGGTGTCTACCTGCTGATCAACCAGGGGCAGGGTGGCGCGCCGAGCTTTGCCGCGCCCCGCACCCTCCTCCAGGTCCGAGGCGAAGAGCTGCCGACTTCGCCCGTTGGGCCCGTTGAGGGCCTCTATCCCGAGGTCACCGACTGGGACAAGGACGGGGACCTGGACCTGATCGTCGGGGGCTACTCCCGCTGGCGCGCCGAGGCGCCCACGCTCGACGCAGAGCAGACCACGGAGCTCGCCCGGCTGCGCGCCCTTCACGAGGCCGCCTCGAGCGCCTCGGATAAGCTCTCGGAGGCCTTCAGGGAGAAGCTCGACTCTGAGGAGGAGAGGGCCAAGACCGAGGAGGAAAAGGAGGCCGCCTGGGATCGCGTCTACGGGGAGTTCAAGGACCGCATGGACGCCGCTCGTAAGGCTCGCAATGAACTCCAGGGGCAGATCGACGAGTTCGATCCGCCGAAGAAGCGGACGCCCGCCGTCTGGTTCTTCGAGCGAGGCTAACGTGCGCTCCACGCGCCACCGCTTCCCCGGCCTCGCGGCGCTCGCCCTCCTCTGCGCATGTAGCGCGGACGAGGTCGCGCCCGTGCCCGCAAGGGGGGCCATCGTGGCGATGGTGCGCGCTGCCGCGGATGCCGTACCCGAGCTCCCGGTAGTCGGGCCACACCTCAACTGGTCGCCCTTCAGCTGCATGATGCCCCCAGCGGCGCGGGCGCTGCACTCCACCGTCGACGCCGAGGGCGGCCACGGCTCGAAGATCTACGCGCTCCGCTCCAACCAGGGCGAGGCGTACATGAAGCTCGGCACCGAGGAGGCGGACGAGCTCCCGCTCTTCACCGTGCTCGTGAAGGAGGCGTTCGCCCCCGAGCTCCACGCGGGGGAAGACCCGCCCTCCCCCCACTCCACCGCGGGCTGGGAGCTGGCCGCGAGCCAGGCCTACATCCCCTTCGCCGAGCGTGACGGCCTCACCTACCGGACCGGCGAGCCCCGCGGCCTCTTCGTCATGCTCCGCCTGCCCGAGAGCACACCCGACACGATGGACGGCTGGGCCTTCGGCACCGTGGACCCCGCTGGTCGCATCACAGGAGCCGGCGCGATCGAGAGCTGCATCCGCTGCCACAGGGCCGCCGAGCACGATGGGATCTTCGGCTGGCAAGCTGAGTGACGTGCGAGCCCACACCCCGGCCACATACACTCGGCATTCTCGTTCAGCGCGCCTGGCCTTCAGATAGTGGAAGGACCAGACGAGCAAGTATTCAAAGCGATCGAACAAGACCAGGGAAGAGGGGCACGCCCCTGCCTGCGAGCCGGGACGCCGCCATTCAGAACGGCAACAGGGTTCCTTGGCCTCCAGCCAGATCGAACGAGCACCCACTCATAGAGACCGTCATGGGCAACACAATGTCCCCGACCGAGACCGGCCGAGTCTTGACGGACGAAGCAGCGAACAAAGGGTGCCGAGCCATCTCGGCTCCCGACCGAGCGCTCGCTTCGCTGCACTGCCGGCTAGACTCGCGGTAGTTAGAGGCCACCGATGACCACCCCCGAGAAGAAAACCCTGAAGCTGCTGGCCCCCACAGCCACACTCCTCGCATGCCTCGCTCTATATGCGTCGGTCCTCGCGCTTTCCGCGCCTATCGGATTCGATCTGCATGATCAGGCTGCGTATCTGATTCAGATTCGCCACCCGTTGGAACTCGAGGCGACCTTAACTCACTTCGGGTTGGTGTGGAACTACGCCGTCGGCGATCACGGGATCGTGATCAACCGCTACCTCAACGTCATTTCCGTTCTCGGAGCAGGAGCGGTGCTGGGGACCTCCATCCAGAGCATCGCCGGCCCAGGCCTCCGACGGAGCGTCATCATTCCAGCCACGTCCCTGGCGTGCATGGGCGCCTTCCATCGTGGCGTCCTGGACCCCAGCTATAACAGCGTCAGCCTCGCCTGTACGATCCTCTTCCTCGCGACGCTTCTCCGGATCCTGGGAGAAGGTCGGCCGGAAAGGGACCACCGGGCAGTGCTCTTCCTCGCCGCCATCGGGGGCCTGTTCCTGATTCCAATCCTGATCTCGAAGGGTACCACCGCCCTTGCACTGGCCCTCATCGCACCTACGGCCGTCGTCGCTGCCAGCCCGAGAGGCCGACACATCGTCAACTTGGTTCGCGTGGGCGCTGGCTGGACGGTAGGAATGCTCGTGTTCCTCGTTGTATTCGAGCTGGTATCGGGCAGCAGCAGCCACATCTGGCACAGTATGAGCGCCGGGCAACAGCTTTACTTGGAAAGCGACACGCACGGATTGGAGCAGTCGGTCCTCGACTTCCCCCTCCTGCTGAAGAACTACATCAAGTACTCCTTCTACTGCCTGAAGAATGCGGTCTTCCTGATCTACCCCGCCACGGTCTACCTGGCGACCGACGCCGCGTCCGAGTACCTCCGGGGTGGAGGGCAGAGGAGTCCTCGGTTGATCCAGGTCGCTATGCGATGGCTGCCGCCTGTCGCGACCGCCAGCGTGACGGCGTCACTTCTCCTGGGTCGAGGAGCCTCAGAGGGCGAACTGTGGGCCTCACTCCTGACCGGCTTCAACCTCCACCTCGTTTTCTGCCTCGCCGCGCTCAGGCACCTACGCCTAGAAGCACTCAGGTGTACGGCGGTCATCACCTTGGCCGCCGCCCCCTTCGCCCTGGTATTCGGCTCGGCATTCAGCCTCCAAGGCGGCCTCCGTAGCCCTGGAATGATGCTGGCGCTCCCCGCAGCATTCCTCGCCTCTACCCTCTCCCCAGACGGACTCGGGCGCTGGGCTCGACGACAACTCATAGCCTCCGCAGCGATCATGACCGCCCTGGGTTCGAGCCTGACCGCCCTTTACCCCTGGGCCATCGAGGGCAATCTCCTTGAGGCGAGGGAGGAGGTTGCTGTCACCGAGACCGACCAACTCCTCCTCGCGGCGAACTCCGCCAGGTTCTGTCGAGCAATACGCAGGCACGCATTTTCCGGTGACCTCGAGAAACGTCCGATCGTCATTGACCTGACCTATCGGGTCCAGATGGCGCCGATCCTCCTTGGTGGCCGACCGCCGCTCGCCCCGTGGCCCGTGATCACGCCTGACAACGGAGCCTTCACCGAAGTTCTCCTGAGTCGATTTACCGAGGAGGAGCTCTCCTCATGCTGGTTCCTCGCGTTCTCCGACGATCTCGATGGTGCTCGTCAGGCTCCGCCGCCGCTCGCGGCGTTCCTGGACCGCTTCGGCCCCGATCACGCGAGTGCGCTCGATCGATTCAGACTCGTAGAACGCCTCGACCTTGAGGGGCGGGCCATCGATCTGTGGGCTCCATCCGCGGCAGAGTAGTGGAGTGATTTTGCCCTGCGGGCCCTTCAAGCACGAGCTCCCAGACGAAGGTACCGGTCGCTCAGGCCCCGACGCCAGCCCCTCCGCGGCACGTACCACTCAGCCTTCAGAGCCTTCAACCCAGTAGGGTCCGCGCGCCCGACGACGCCTTCACATCAACTCCTGGGAGGGCATTGGAGTTGCGCGTCACGGACTCGCAAGCCGCCACCTGCCCGTGTATCGTCGGGACCCAGCTAGCCGTTGCCTCGAATCCACGAAGTCTCGTCCGCTTTCGCCCTACCTCGGCTCCCGTGAAGCCCCTCTATACAAGTGACGAGATCATCATTGCGCGCCGCCGCCACTAGCCTCTCCATGATCGTCCTGCTCGCCAGCTGCGGCAGCAGGAACATTGCGAAGGATCCCACCGCAGCCCTGGGCCGAGATCCCGCGATCGTGGGCGATTGGCTGCTCCTCCAGATCAACCGGGGCGGCGTGGATATCGACCTCGATCACCTCGAGGGGGCGGTGCGCCACATCGGCGCCAGCGAGTACAGCATCGAGCCCATGAGCGGCACGACGATCCGTGGGGGGTACACGGTCGACACGACGACAACCCCGAGGAGCATGGATGAGTTCGTCGCCAACGGGCGCTTCGAGGGGGGCACGCTGAAGGGCATCTACCAGGTGGATGGTGACCGGCTGACCATCAGCTTCGGGGCGCCGGGCGAGGCGCGCCCGACCAAGCTCGTCAGCGAGCCGGGGACCCAGTTCACGGTCGCCGTGCACAAGCGGGTCCAGTAGCGGAGCGGCGGGTCGACCTAGAGGCAGGGCACGGACGGCCGACGCGACCTCGAACCAGGGCGGCGGCTCTTGGGGTTGTTCCCGCGAGGCTCCTGCCCGACGGGATAAATTCTGTCGAACTTCGCGGGCGCGCTCGTCGCGCGTAGGGCCCCGCGTGCCGTCGCTCATGGTCTCCTGTGGAACCACGGTTGGCTCCCGTCGCTGGCCGTCGTGGGCTGAACGCCTTTGGCGTGACCTTGGGTGGGAGAACTTTGGGTGGGAGACCAGATGAGCAAGAGCAACAGATCAAACCACGTCATCGCGGGCGCCTTCGGGAACATCCTCGAGTGGTACGACTTCGCCGTCTTCGGCTTCCTGGCGCCGGTCATGGCGAGTCAGTTCTTCCCCGCGCAGGACTCGCTCGCGGGCCTGATCCGGGTCTACGGCGTCTTCGCGGCGGGTTACCTGATGCGGCCGCTGGGCGGAATGATCTTCGGTCACATCGGTGACCGCATGGGGCGCAAGCGCGCGCTCGAGCTCTCGATCCTGATGATGGCGCTCCCGACCGTCCTCGTCGGGCTGCTGCCCACCCACGCGCAGATCGGCAGCTGGGCCGCCCTGCTGCTGGTGCTGCTGAGGCTCATCCAGGGCGTATCGATCGGCGGTGAGTTGATCGGCTCGATCTCCTATATCGTCGAGATGGCGCCGGCGAAGAAGCGCGGGCTCCACGGGAGCTGGACACTCTTCACCGCGACCGGCGGGATCCTGCTGGGGTCGCTGCTCGTCACTGCCCTCCGCGACGCCCTGGGCGAACAGGCCGTGGCCGATTGGGGGTGGCGCGTCCCGTTCCTCCTGGGGATCGTGATCGCCGGAGCGGGGCTCTGGCTGCGGATGGGCCTGCCGGAGTCCGAGGTCTTCGAGGCCCGCTCGGATTCCCAGGACGAACCGTCGCCGGTGACGATGGCCCTGAGAGAGGCGAAGGGGCCCATTCTGCACCTGTGCGCACTGCTCCTCCTGTTCTCGGGTGGCTTCTACATCCTGTTCGTCTGGATGCCCACCTACTACTCGGACATCCTCGACCCCCCGGTCCCCCACTCCTACGCCGTGAACTCGATCGCGATGGTGGCCCTCCTGGCCATGATCCCGGTGGCCGGCTCCCTGTCCGACCGACTCGGCCGGAGGCGCGTCCTGCTGATCGGCATGGCGTCGATGGCCGTGCTCGCCTATCCCCTCTTCCTCGTCATCGACACCGGGGTGGCCGCCTACGCCCTGGGCGCGCAAGCAGCGTTCGCGGTGGTGATCTCGCTGAACCAGGGCCCTATCCCCGCCCTCATGGCGGAGATGTTCCCGACTCGCATTCGGTCCAGCGCAATCGGCATCGCCTACAACGTGACCCTCGGCATCGTCGGCGGCACGGCGCCTCTGATGAGCACCTGGCTGATCGCCCGGACCGGCGACCTCGCGGCACCCGCCTACTACCTCATCGGGCTCGCCGCGGTGAGCATCGTCGCCCTGCTCGGGCTGAAGCTCAAGCAAGGTGAGCCGCTGGCCTGAGGAAGCCTCCTCTCTCTCGCGGTCCCCGACGGGAGAGGCCGATGACCGGTCCGCCCTCGAACACCGGGCCCGCGGACCTCTACATGACGAGGCTCGCAACTGCGGCGCAGCGAGAGCGACCGCAGCTCGCCCCGCCCCGTGACTGGCGGCCCCCCGCCCGAACGATCTTGGCCTGGCGCTCCCGGCAAGGGGCAGGGTCTCAGCGGCTGGTCGGCTCCCAGTTGATGCCGATCTGCCGAGGTATGTTCTCGCCCGGCTTGCCGGGCCCCAGCTCGACTTCGATCACCGCGCCGTTCCTGTCCACCGTGAGCCGGACCGCCTCGGTGCCGAGGTCCAGGGTGAGGCGGTTCCAGAACGAATTTTGGTCGACCGCCTTGCCGTTGACGGCGGTCACGAGGTCCCCCACCTGAAGGCCAGCCGCCTCGCCGAGCTTGCCCTCGCTCACGGACCCCACGCGGTACGCATTGATGGTCTTGACCTCGAACAGGACCTCGCCCGAGGGGACGGTGACGTCCATCGAGGACTGCCCCGAGTTCGACCAGGTCTTGAGCTTGTATTCGCCCGCCGCCACGTCCTCGAAGGTCGCGCGGTGCTGATCGTCGAGCTCTGCGCTCGCGCTGCCGCCCCACCAGCCGTTGCTTGTGGACCCCTCCCGCTCCAGCCAGAACCCGGTTCCCTCCGGGAGGTCCGGCGCGTGGACCACGAACCGGTGGAAGGTCGGAGCGCGGAACGAGACCTCCTGGGCGCCCGGCCGAACGGTCATCTCCTGCCAGGCGATCGCCGCGCCGCCCCTTGAGCGGTTGCCCTGGGTTGCCTTCTTCAGCTCGACCCGGAAGAGGCCGGGCTGGAGCCCGAGGATCCGCGCGGTGCCCTCACTGCTCACACGGGTCGCGCTGCGTGAAGAACGCAGCCGCCGATCCCCGCCATCGTCCTCCTTCACGATGGACACCGCGCTGACCATGAATCCGGGCGAGAGATCCCCCGTCACCCGAACCAGGAGCTCCGCGCTGCGCTGGAACGACATGGAGACCTCACTCTGTCCCTGGACCAGCGGCTGGATGAGTTCGCCGTAGCCCTCGGCGGTCGCGGTCAGCTCGACCGAGGTCAACTCGCTCCATTCGTTGCCGTCGAGGACCTCGCTCATGGGCAGCCAGTACGTCCCCGGCCCCCGGGCGATCGACTTCACCGTCCCGCTACCCGACCCACCGCCGGTGCGCTCCTCGCGCTGTGAGAAGGCGACGTCGAGCAGGTTCCTGCCTGACGGCCCGGTGCAACGCACGACCAGGAACTCGGCCATGTCCACCCCGCCAAGGGTGAGCGACTGCTCGACGAGTCCGCCATCGAGCAGCACCTCGGCGGTGACCTGCACGGGTCCAGCGCCGAGCCCCGCGCCGAGCAGGTAGCTGCCCGCGTCCAGATCCGCCACGCTGAAGGCGCCAGACGGGGTCCTGGCGAGAGACCTCTTCTCGTCAAAGAGGTCATCGGGGTCCTCGCCCTCGGCCTTCGCCGCCTCAACGATCTTCACCCAGGGCTCGATCCGCGGCACGAGGCCGGACTCGTCCTCGATGGTGACCCACAGGAGCGAGCGCGCCTTGAGCTCGAAGAGGTGTGGCCCTTCACCGTCGTGCTCCAGGTCGATGACCTTGATGTCAGAGGCCAGCTCGGAGGAGTCCGCTCGCCCGTAGTCTCCGCCCTGCACGCGGCCGACCATGGCCTTCAAGGAGGCCGTAGAGCGGGTGAGGCGGATCGTCGGGTCGTCGCTGGTCCAGCGGTAGGACCCTCTGGTCCTCCGCTCGCCGATGAGCGCGATGGTCGCCTCCTCCGGGACCGTTCCGTCGGGGAGACGCAGGTCGATGTGGTACTCCGACACGGGCTTGCCGATGAACTGGGCGCTCTCGCCGACGCGGACCGTCTGGCTCTCGAAGACCATCCCCTCGAGGTAAGGCCTCAGAGTGAAGCGCCCCGCAGGCAGATCCGCGAACTCGAAGCCGCCCGCTGCGTCGGTCGTCGTGGTTCGCTGGCGGCGCTGCTTCTCGAGCAGGGTCTTGGCGTTGGCGGCGAGCGCCCCGCGGACCTCCGTCGGTCCAGACCATCCCCGCCCGACGCTCTCCGTGCTCCGCCCGCGGTTGCTCCCCTCGCCCGCGGAGTAGAAGTTCACGGTCACGACCGTGGCCCCCGCGAGGGGCGCTCCGTCGCCGTCAAAGACCGTCCCGGTGATCGTCCCCACGCCGGTCAGGCCATCCTCAGCGCCCTCCGTCTCCATGGAGATACGGGCGAGCGCCGCGTCCGAATAACCGTCCGCCTCCGCCGTCAACACGCGATCGGCGGCGTCGGTGTTGACCCCTGAACTCGACCCACGGCCCGCCGGACCCAGGGCCGCGAGGGACAGCGCCTCCGCCGAGCCTCCCCGCTCGAGCTCGGCCCTGCGAACGATGGACGAGTCCGCGGCCTGAACGGCCGGTCGGCCATCACCCCCCAGGAGGAACCCGATCCCTGCGCCGAGCCCGAGGCCGAGGAGGAGGGTGAGCAGCGCGATTCGGGTGGAGGCCATGGCTTTGAGGGGGCAAGTGAGCGGGACCCATTCGAGTCTAGCCACGCCCCTCCATTCAACGATGGCCTTCCCGTGTCCCGGACCCGAGATCCCCGATCGACCCACCCGGTGGAGCCCGAAGGGCGCCGCACGAACCGCCGGGCGTCGACCGCGCCCCCCACCTGGGGCCTCGATCTGTAACCGCGGCGGCTCACGTCGCGGTCGCTTGCGTCAAACTGATGCCGTGCCCGTCGCTCGCCGGGAGAGGCCAGGAGTGACTCGCGCCGGAACCCCAGGCGGCCCGATAGGATCCACCGACCATGAAGGCTCGCGATCACAGAATCTCCGCCGGCCCCCTCGCCTGGTTCGGGTTGATCAGCCTGGGCCTCCACGGCTGCGGGGGCGACACGCCCGCCGGAGGCACGCCTGAATCGAAGGCCGCCGATGAACCTGCGAGCCAGCTGTTCACCGACGTGACGGCGTCCAGCGGCGTCCGCTTCTCCCACGGCTCCGGGGCGGCCGGGGGCTGGATCCTGACGGAGATCATGGGCGGCGGCGGCGCGCTGTTCGATATGGACGGCGACGGAGACCTCGACCTCCTCCTCCTCCAGGGCGGCGCAGACCCCGGCTCTGCCACGGCCGCCCAGGCGGGCGAGGGGCACGCGCTCTTCCGCAACGATGGAGAGGGCACCTTCACGGACGTGAGCGAAGGCGCCGGGTTCGAATCCCTCACCGGCTACGCCATGGGCGCGGCAGCCGGGGATGTGGACGGCGACGGGGACGTGGACCTCTACGTCACCCAGCAGGGGACCGACGCGCTCTTCCTGAACGAGGGCGGCGGGCGCTTCCAGGACGCGACGTCGGCGTGGGGTGCAGGGGTCGAGGGCTGGTCCACCTCGGCGGCCTTCGGGGACCTGGACGCCGACGGGGACCTGGACCTCTTCGTGGCCCGGTACATCGAGCTCGACTCGAAGATCATCTGCAACGACGCCGCCGGCCGGCGCACCTACTGCCCGCCGGGCAGCGGGGCGCCCGTCCACGACGTGCTGCTCATCAACGAGGGTGGGTCCTTCCGCGATGCGAGCGCCGAGGCGGGGCTCGTGGCCGTGCCCGCCCCGGGGCTCGGCGTCGTCCTCGAGGACCTGACGGGCGACGGCCGGCTGGACGTCTACGTCGCGAATGACGGCCAGGCCAACCAGCTCTGGGTCCCCGACGGGGAGGGCGGCTGGCGCGACGAGGGCGCCACGCGCGGGATCGCCCTGAACCAAAACGGCTTCGCCGAGGCCAGCATGGGGGTGGTCGTGGAGGACCTGGACCGAGACGGGCTCTCGGACCTCTTCATGACGCACCTCCAAGAGGAGACGCACACCCTCTACCGGGCCCGGGGCGCCGGCGCCTTCAGCGACCGCACCGGGCAGGCGGGCCTGGGGGTCATGACCCGGCCCAACACGGGCTTCGGCGTGGCCGCCTTCGACGTGGAGCTGGACGGGGACCTGGACCTCGCCATCGCCAACGGGCGCGTTCGCATCGGCCCGGTCCCCGAGGGCTGCGAGCTTGAGGGGGCCTGGGCGCAGCTCGCCGAGGAGAATTCTCTGCTCCTGGCCAACGGCGCACGCTTCACCGACGAGAAGCAGCGGGCCCGCGCCCTCACGGGCCCGCTACTCGTAGACCGCTGCGTGTTCCAGGGCGACCTGGACGGCGATGGTGACGTCGACCTCGTGGTCACCGGCAACGAGAGCGCCGCGCGCGTGCTCCGCAACGACGCGCCCCGCGAGGGCGATTGGATCACGATTGACCCCCGGGTCGATGGTGCGAGCGCCACCGGCCTCGGCGTTCAGGTCAAGGTGTCGGCGCCTGACTTCGAGCTGACGCGCACGACCCGCGCGTCGGACGGGTACCAGTCCAGCCGCGACCCCCGCGCGCACTTCGGCGTCCCCGGGACCCGCGAGGGAGCACAGGTCGACGTCGAGCTGCGCTGGACGAATGGCCTCCGGGAGCGCTTCGTGGGGCTGAAGACCGGAAGTGTGCACCAGCTCCTCCGCGGCAGCGGCGAGGCCATCCGATGACCCGAACTCTGCTCACTCTCATCCTCCCGGCCCTCTCCCTGCTGCTGACCGCGTGCGGAGGGACAGCGCCCACAGAGGTGCGCCCAGCTCCGCCAGTGTTGGACACCAGCACCATGGAGCCGCTGGTGGCCGAGGCGCTCGGCGCCGCCCGGGCGGCGGTCGTGGCAGATCCAGGGGATGCTCAGCGGTGGAGCGAGCTGGGCCTGGCCCTCGACGCACACTTCTTCCTGGAGGAGGCGGAGGAGTGTCTGTCTGTGGCCATCGAGCTGGACCCGACCCTGTTCAAGGCCGTCTACGACCACGCGGTGCTGGGGACCATGCTGGAGCGGGAGGTCGGCGAGGTGGCGGCTCGCTTCGAGCGGGCCGGCGAGCTACGGGATGACTACCCCCCCATCTTCGCGCGCCTGGGCGACTTCCTGCTGGTGAGCGGTGACGCCGCCGGCTCCCTGGCCGCCTTCGAGCGGGCCCGAGAGGTCTCGGAAGGCCTCGACTACGAGTATGACTACGCCGAGCTGGGCATCGGGCGGGCGCTCCTCGACCAGGGAGAGGCCGAGGCCGCGGTGGAGCGGCTGGCCCGGCTGCACGAGCGCTTCCCCGGCGACCCGGCGCTGGCCACGGCCCTCGGC
>Ga0213863_10003074_pt1 | contig 11603 bp, 11 predicted proteins | sample PICome_8_FD_160128 | JGI IMG/M metagenome (GOLD analysis project Ga0213863, IMG submission 160128) | Coastal seawater microbial communities near Pivers Island, North Carolina, United States - PICO497 | ecosystem: Environmental > Aquatic > Marine > Coastal | place: USA: North Carolina... | reverse complement strand
ACACTGACCATTTCGACGCTTGGAAGAAACGCCCAGAGTATCGCTCACGGCTTACAGATTGACGCACACACATTCGTAACGGAACGCTAGACTTCTATGGTTCGTTTTCCAGTCAGCCCTAGCAAAGTCGAGGATCTTCGCCGTCGCATGGACACGCTGGGACTCCAGGAAAGCGATTTCGTCGAGCGCTTCTTCTGTCCAAACCACGGTCGTGTGCGCAAACGCCAGGCGCAGATCGCGGTGCATCTCTACCACGAAGAATCTAAGACAGAAATCCGCTGCTATCGCTCCACCAGTCAGGCTCTCAACCGCTTTCTCGCGCGCCGCATGCTCGTGCGCCAACTAGAGAAGATCCACGATGGCGACCAAGCAGCTTCAAAGAAGCAAGCGACCCACGGTGGTAGCGAAAGTGCCGTAAATCACATGCAACGCATGTTTGTCCAAAGCTTCGAGCGGGACATTGCGCAACCCTACTCCATTCCAGCTCAGAAACTGTTAGGAATAGGCAATTTACCCTCTAAGCTAATTGGGATTCACGGCGAACGTGCAGCCTCACCCAAGGGATCAAAGGGAAGTCGTCGCTCCTCTTGAACAGCCTTCTCACATGGCTGGAATCCGCCTCGGATTCATCGCCAGCATTGGTCTTGCTCGTCTTGGCCGTCGCCACTGTGACGAGCGAGGACCTGGCGTGCGTGACCGCAGGCGTCCTCGTCGCCAAAGGCACCTTCGGATTCGCTCTTGCCGTTTATGGGTGCCTGTTAGGAATTATCATTAGTGACGTCGGGCTCTTTCTCATGGGCAAGTGGTGGGGCGAACGCATCATCAAGATCCCACCCATCTCGTGGTTCGTCACCCCCAAGCGACTCGATCTCGGAAAGAGCCTCTACCAACGCTACGGCGGCGCCCTCGTTCTCTCGTCGCGATTTTTACCCGGCACACGCATGCTCGCCTACATCGCCGCCGGCATGTTAGGCTACCCCTGGAAACATTTCATCCTCTACATGGGCATCGCCTGCGCGGTTTGGACACCCATCTTAGTGGGCTTCGCCACCACGTTTGGCGGCACTATCCTAACGCGGATTGAAGCCTACGAGCGCTGGGCCCTCCTCGGCTCCCCCATCGCCATCCTCGTCGTCTGGCTTCTGCTTAAAGGCTTCTTCTATCTCGCTGAAGCCCTGCAGAAACGAAAGCGCTGACAAAGCCAATCGGTCGTTCCATGCCTCTCCGTGGTTACTCCCTTTTTCAATGGCTGGAAATGTGCCCTTGTTAGACAAGAATAACTCGTCAGCCCAGTCCGACCGGTTGATTAATGAGTATGCGCTGCGACAGTACGGCTCGCTCTGCCACCTCCCCCGCTTTTGTGAACTTATTCTTTCCCATTGCTCTCCTTACTATTGCACTCCTAGTATCGCATCTCACAGCAGCCCCTATCACTTGGAAAGCACCATTCAACATCACGACTGTTGATGACATTGACACGAACGGCACACTCGTAGCGGCCAAGAACGCAACAAGCGATAGCAACAGTCCAGTGGTGAGCGTCAATGGTGAGGATATCATCTTCGATGCGATGACCTTTGGCGTATCGATCACGTCCACTCAAGGTTACTTTACCGGCGGTGGCGGCAACACAAGGAGCACCAACCTCAACGACGTGCTCAATAGCCACACATATTCCGGTTCCCCCTGGTCGTTCGATCTCACCGGGCTCATTACGGGTTTGGACTATCAAATTAAAATCGTTGGCGCTGGCGACACTCGTGGCTGCTGTGCCTCACGTAATCAGCGGGTAGGGGATGCAGAATCCGCGGAGAATGTCAGTGACGATTTCTCGCGTAGTGGCGTCCGTTCAGTGATTGGCACGTCTACGGCTGAAACCATCCGTGAACAACGGGGCAGTCAATGGAACCGATCCGGGTATCAGTGGCTATGCCCTGCGTGAAGTTTCACCTCCAGGCCCGCTAGCACCCACGGCTATCACTTTGGGCAATCACAACATTGTTCCTAGCACACATGTAGGCACACTGACCAAGACAGATCCAAACCCGGCCTACCACGCACTCACACCTGACGGCTGCGTGATCTTAATCGTCGCCGCTTCATTGCCGTGAGCAGCAAAGGGCAATGCGAGCCACAGACCTAAGAGAATAGGAGCACCTTACATCAATGGACCACTCATAACTCGAGTAGAACGGCAAGAAGGGTCTATCCTCATCAGAGAATCCTCCTACCCTCTTGCCCGTTGGCGTTGTCGTCTCAACAGACCAACATCCTAGCGGCACCTCGAAATCTGCCTTTCTAGAAAGATTGAGATGAATTGATAAAACTTGAGTTCCGTCTCAGTTTATGCCAATCCTTCGTCAAGTCTGAAAGAGTCTTACCACTACCTGACAAAAACAATTTAACATACCTTAACTATCTCTCCTGTGAGATACGCAGGTGCCCCACTTTCATGGAGCCACTAGGTGCCATCATTCGAGCTGACAGAATAGCTCAGGGCCTGTCCCTGAAGGGCTTAGCTCTGTCGTTAAATGAAGATCGCTCATTGGAGAGCGATCGGAAAGTGACAATATCCTGGTTGCATCATCTTGAGAATGATCGGGCCAAAGCGCTCTCGACCTCAATGAAGAAGGGGCTCGCTCGTGCTCTTCGGCAAGACGAGACTAAATATCTTGAGACGGATGAGATTGAAGCGAAGACGCGCTACACCTTTGCGAGCTTCTTCGAAGAGCAGTTGGCTACCTTTGAAACCGGCAGCACGTTGATTGGCGACTTCACCGTGGATCCAGATCGGGTGGAAGATGTCGGCGAGCTGCTTTTCTGCCTCTACCAGTTTCTCGTGGTTTCGGACGGCCGTTTAGTCGTGTTTGAGCGCTCGCCGCATATTTCCCTGCCCGTGCTGCTGCTCGCGATTCGCTCCTGGCCGTCGATCGATGACTCCAATCTGAACGAGGTCATCAGCAAAGTGCTCGCACCGGCGGTCGCCGGAGGATTCTTGAAATGCCCCTTACCAAAGCCCTCTGAGGATGCGCTGACATGGGTATCCGAGAAGGTCGAGGTGTATGAACCCACCGCTGGCGAACAAGCTGCAGGTTTATTAGAAACAGATCCCTTTTCACGTGTCGGTGTGATTTCGCCCGCTCAAGACAGCCTGCCGACCAAACGCTTCTATTACTACCTGCACCAACGCGAATATGGAGCCCTCCGCGATGGCATGGCCGAGATGGCTTATCGCCGCTTTATGAATTACCGAGATTTAAACCTCTTCACACGGTGCACATACGAGTCGACCTTCGAGTTTGCCTACCCACAGATGGCTGAGCACTATCACCTCCTCTTCGATCAGGCACCGGCCCGCGTGAGTGGGCCGTCAAAGCATTCGTAAACTCTCTTCTGGCAGACATGCCGTTGACAGGACGGCTCCGCATCTGTTCTCCTCCTCCCCATGTTCGACTGGCTCAAGAAGGATAAGGCTGAAGAGGTTGAGCCCCTGCCCTTCCAAATTGCAGATGAGCAACAGCTTGTCCTGTTTGTCTGCACGGCCAACTTGAGCCGCAGTCCCATGGCGGAGGCCATGTTTCGCTATGAAGTCCAAGAATGGCCCGAGATCGTGACCAAGTCCTGTGGAACCAAGAGCCTTAGTGGATTCTCCCCCACTCCAGAAGCACTCACCGTTTTGGAAACCCATGGCTATCCAATAGACGGTCTCGAAACCGGCAAGGCCACGCCAGCCTTAATTGAACGAGCCAATCACATCTTAGTCATGGGCGAGATCCACTTGCACAACTTGCACCAAAAGTACCCTGGCAACGAAGCCAAGATGCACCTGATGACGGATTTCCGAGAAGAGGAAAACCAACGCGGCGAAGAGATTCCCGACCCGCATGAAAAACCACTCGATGCCTACTTGGATGTCTATCAGTTGTTCCTGCCTCTCATTCCTCGAGTTGCGGACTACGTCATCGATGGCCCGACCAAAGATTGGCGCGACTGGCACAGCTTCTATCGCGAAAACAATACTTCGGCGCTTGGGCGTTGAATCGAAAAGCCGACCAAGGCCATCGACCGGCCTGCCTCCCTTGTTAGTTTGGAAGGGCGATGACTTCCTGGATGACCATTCCGGTGATGGTGTTGAGCGCGGCTGCGGCTGTCCTGGCTCAGTGGTCACTCCGTAGCGATGGCAGCAGGTCTCCAGAGGCTTTAAAAGTCCCACCCAGACACATAGGCCTAATCGATTGAAACTCCCCCTTGCGCACTGGGTCGAGCTGAATCCGAAATCAGCGATCAGGTGTCAGCCACGACTCAACTAATGGTCAATGAGACGATGCTGTCTGAAAACATGGTTAGATCTTAATTGCGAGACAGCTCTAGCATTCTTTCTTGATGGCGGAGAACCTGACGATAGGATGCTCATGGCCACCGTCGCCCGGCCAATTCTACAGCTCGCACTTCAGTGGGTGAAGGAAGATCCACAAGCAGCCAAGTCCGTGCGTCATCGAGGAGGCAGCAGCAGTGGTCACGGCGTCTCGGGCTATTGCTAAGATTCGATCGGGAAACTAGCAGAGAAAGATCCTGGTGAAGCCTTACAGGCTCTTAGCAGAGTTTCGAAGAGAAGCTCACTTCGAGACGAGATTGAAACTTCCATGTTGTCGATGTTGGAGGCTGTCAGTTCCGCAAGTGGGCCAAGGATGACTTTAATGCGACCTATCAGGAACTCAAAGAAATGGAGAACCCGCGATTGCATGCCAAAGCCGTCGAAGGCATGCTTGGCGAGATCAGCAAGAATCATCCCGAAGCAGTGCGATCACAAGGCGAGAAGCTTGGGAAGGGTTCTTTCAAGTGCCTGGCGAGAGAGCTGATCAAGACGAAGAATCAACACGCCCTGAGTCCTGACACGACTCTAGCGCTTGCACCATACGCTCAAGCCGATCTCGCCAGTCCTCAGTCGACATCTCAGAATGAAGCTGTTCCGCCCACAAAGGAAACGCCATGGGTGTGAGTTGTTCTATTTCCTTGAAGACCATCGGAGACTCTTGAAGACGCGTTAGGGTCGCGCGGAGTCGAGTCAACTCAAGCTGGCGATGCAAGATCTCATGGCGAGCTTGTGCCAGCAGCAAGTTGTCGGGGTCATACTTCTCAAAAACATCAAAGAGGAGATTCGATGACGTCTGCACTTGCCTGACGGACTTGCGACGCCCTGGATATCCTTGAATCACAAGTCCAGCGACTCGGGAGATTTCCCTAAACTGACGACGAGCCAGTTCACCCGTGTTCATGCATTCGAGTAAATCTTCTAACAGATTATCTGGTGAAAGAAGGTCTAGCACGCGATCTGCATTCAGTTGCACGGCTTGTCTCAATTGCATCGATAATCCGTAGTCATTGATCGTGGTGCGAATGGTCAACGGATCCTTCTTTCCTAACCGATAAGCAAAGAGAGCGGCGAGCCCTTCGTTCACCAACCGGCCAGCAAAGGGGTAAATGAAGAGATTGCTCTGCCCATCGATCTCAATCGTCTCGATGAGGAGCATCTCAATCGACGGCATCGTAGAATGCGCCAGTTGTAACGCAAGAAGCGGAGACATGGCCTCCATCTCCACCGCAGGAGCGAGGTTCTGCCCTGCCAGTCGACGACTCACAGCAAGAGCAAGTTCGCTGGAGAGCGGACTGCGCCCCCCTTGCCAAGCAGGCGTTACCCCTACCTTCTTCTTGGCCGCACCTACGGTGGCAACCATATCTCGCAAACGCACCAATTGCAGCCGACGCCCAGCGAAGTGAAACGTCGTGCCCACTCGCATACGAGAAACGAAGCTTTCCTCGACTGAACCTAACGATTTACCATTCTGCATCTTCACTTGGACCTCGGGAGAACTCGTGATAGTACCAATGGACATGCGATGGAATTGCGCCACGTTCTGCGAAGGCACCGAAAGAATCTCCGTCTCTGGATCAACGGCGATGCGCTGATACATTGGATATGTTCTTAGGGTGGGACCTCCGTGGCACGCGAACTCCACAGCCCACGCCCATTCTTTCTCTGTCAGATCAGCGAACGCATGGGTCGTGCTCACTTCGTTCCTAACACCCTCAAACGTCACCCCACCACCGAGGGCAAGCGTGATGAGATGTTGCACCAGAACATCGAGCGAGCGCCGAATGGGAACGCGTGCTTCGATCTCTTGTTGCTGCATGGCATCACGAGCAGCTGCGAACTCAACAAGCTCCAACGCACTCGTCGGCACACCAATCACCCGGCTGAGCGCACCCGGCTGGTGACCCGATCGGCCTGCACGCTGCATCAGCCTCGCAATCCCCTTTGGAGAGCCAATCTGAATAACCTGATCCACCGGTGAGAAATCCACGCCCAGATCAAGACTAGAAGTGCACACGACCGCCTTCATTTCTCCATTGTCCAAGCGTGCCTCCAACTCAGCTCGCAGCGCCCCGTCAATCGAGCCGTGATGCAAAGCCAGGCGATCGCCCCAACCCGGCCGGAGTTCCTGAAGCTTCTGAAACCAGATCTCAGCTTGGGATCGCGTGTTCGTGAACACCAAAGTTGTCTTTCCAAGATCCAGCCGATCGGCGACCTGAGGTGCCATTCGCGCACCCAGATGCCCTGCCCACGGGAAGCACTCCATGGACTCGGGTATGAGCGTTTCAATCTCGATCTCCTTGGATTCCTCGCTACCCACGAGTACACCGGCCTCATGCTCGGATCCAAGAAGCACCTGCTTGGCCTCGTCCAAATTCCCGAGGGTCGCTGAAAGCCCCCAAATTCGGAGATTCGGTTGCCAGGTGCGGAGCCTGGCTAGACAGAGCTCCGTCTGGACACCACGTTTCGTCCCCAGCAACTCATGCCATTCATCGAGAATGACAGCATCTAGGTACCTGAACTTCGTGCGGGTGTCCGAATAGGTAAGGAGTAACGAGAGAGACTCCGGCGTGGTCACCAACACCGTTGGATAACGATTCCGCTGCTTCTTTCGCTGATGGGCCGAGGTATCGCCGTGACGCAAGGCTATTTCCCATGGCAGACCAAGGTCTTCTACAGGTCGTCTGAGGGCATCCACAGTATCGGAAGCCAACGCGCGAAGCGGCGTGATCCAGAGAACTCGGAGGGGTTCAGTCGTCATTCCCTTGCGAAGGGAGCGCGGATTCTCGACACCTTCGATGAGAGATCCCCCAAACACTGCGTAGGTCTTTCCCAGGCCTGTCGGCGCATGAAGTAGGCCACTAGAACCACTCCGATAATGCTCCCAAACGTCCCGTTGAAAGGGGAAAGGTGTCCAGCCTTGGCTAGAAAACCAGGTGTTGAGAGTAAAAAAAGAATTCAAGATTGGTGATAAAACGCCCACCGAACCAACGTCCGTCCATCAATGCCTCGCAAGTGTGAGACCTACCTCTTTGAAGGTCTGAAGGCTCAGAATATTCGGTAAGAATACGGGAGACAGTCTCAGGAATATACCGCCAAAACGAAAGCGAGACTCAGTCTTGCTGCTAGAGCTACTAGTCAGCACATAACACAGAAGAACCAATTGAAATAGATTAGATTTCTGACATTATTGAGTTCTATAAGATTAACTGTATTAAATAGCAATTTCCATATCTAGATCGCCACCGCTTTCGCACATCTATTACATCTAATGAGCCAACTTCCCAATTCCAGGCAACCCGGCATTCGAAAAGCATTCGAGATCATGCAAAGCGAAAATAAGGTCACGATCATTACAAGAGACCCTGAAACGAACGAAGTTGCAAAAGTGGTCACGTTTCGAGGGCAATCTGATCCTCCCGATAACCACTGGGCGACCCATCGGCTCACTGAACCGAACTCCACACGGCCTCGCTGGTAGAGCGCGGGTTGAGATTTCCTGCCCTCCTGCCCTTTTCCTTACAAGGACAGCTTGGCCTGAAGAGGCGGCTACATGGAGAAGCCCCATACCAACAGGCGATGATCCGATCCTACCTGCCCCTCCGCGTGGCAGGACAAACAATTTAAGCTCACGCTGCTCAGCGCGTGATCACCCGCCAACCCGAGGGCCCACCGTGGTTGATCCGTTTGAGCATACCAGGTCGGCGTAAACCCTCCCCGATTGGAGACAGCACGCCGCAACCCACATGCCGCCTCAAAGCCCGAAAAGATCGGAGACCATGGCGTTAGATTTAGATCGCCCACGACCAGAATCGGGCCACCTGGCCCTCTTTTGACATTACACACTCAGCGGACAAGGTCTTCCAGCTGAAGATTCCGCACTCCGAAACCGGCAGGCTCCATGGGCAGCAAGGGATGCGTGGCAATGAGGCGCACGTGTTCAAAGACGATTTCAAGGCTTGGAACCAACTCGATGGGGTTGAAAACCTCCAACCATTGAAACGGCCATTTAGAATAGCCCCAATTCCAAAGTTGTCTCCATCCTGAGGAAGGACATGTCGATCTTGATGCGGATGAGACGCAGCCCATACCTTCTCCAGCTTCTGCGCAAGAGTTGAAGACAGCTCAAAGATAACGATCACTTCCGTGCCGTTTGCGAGACCACAGTCGATGATCTCAGTATGATTCAGGTTGTGAGTGAGCACATCGGCGAGCATCACGCGAAAGTCAGCGTCTCCGCCTCCACCTGAAGGCGCCAATTGAACCGTCGGCCACAGAAACTACCCATGGATCGCTCCTAATAGCGTCATAAACAGAAGGCGGCGCCACCTCCGAAGCACAAGACAGCCAACGATCAGACCTGTCAATGCCATCATCTGCTGCAAACGCAGGTTCGAAAAGAGATCTCCTAAGCAGAAGTCACGTGCCGAAATACTGAGCAGCGTCGTCAACACCAGCCCAAGTCAACACCAGCCCAAAGATCGCGACCATGAGCAACGCTCCGAAGATCCGATTCATCGAAGCCAGCGGCTTCTTCATAGGCATGGAAGAGGACATCGTCGTATTGCAAGATCATCCATGCCAATCATGATATGAGGGGAGGAACCAAACTCATTCGTTCATACATGAACGTCGCCATCACTGGAACAGGTTTCATGGGAGCGGTGCACGCCGAAGCTCTCAAGCGCCTTCACTTAAACGTAATCGGCATCCAGGGCTCTTCGCCAGAGAAATCTCGTGCAGCCGCTGCTGAGTTACAGATTCCCCGGTCCTACAACGATTATCAGGATTTGATCTCAGATCCTGACGTCGATGCCATACACATCACCACTCCCAATCGACATCATTTCCCCATGGCAATAGCCGGCCTTGAGGCCGGCAAACATATACTCTGCGAGAAGCCTTTGGCCATGACGTCCAAGGAATCTGCCCGGCTCTCAGAGCTCGCCTCGAACAAAGAGCTAGCTGCGGGCTTGAACTACAACATCAGATTCTACACGCTCTGCCTAGAAACGCGCAGTCGCCTTCAGTCAGGCGATCTCGGCGAAGTCCACTCGATCATGGGTAGCTACGTTCAGGATTGGTTGCTGCATGAGACTGACTACAACTGGAGAGTGTTGGCTAAGGAAGGCGGGAAACTTCGCGCCATTGCAGACATCGGCACACATTGGTTAGACCTCGTGCAATCGCTGACCGGGCTCAAGGTGACCGAGGTCTTTGCAGATCTTAAAACAGTTCATCCCATCCGCCAACGCCCACAAGGCGAAGTCCAAACCTTCACAAATACTAAGGGGGAAAAGGCAAGCGATCCCCATTGAAACCGAAGATCTTGGTACCCTCGTTCTTCGGTTCGAGAATGGCGCCAAAGGAAGCCTCTTCGTCTCTCAGGCCACTGCCGGAAGAAAGAACTGTGTGCGCTACGAAATCGCAGCATCGAACGGATCAGTCGCCTGGAATAGCGAAGAACCAAACACTCTTTGGTTAGGCCACCGGAACCAACCTAACGAAACGCTAGTCAAAGATCCAGCAAACATGAGCACTCAGGCCGCGTCCTTCACCGCTTATCCAGGAGGCCATGCGGAAGGCTTTTCTGATACCTTTAAGATGTGTTTCCGAGCCTTCTATGACTACATCGCCACCGGCGACTTCACAGCCCCTTGTACTTTCCCCACATTTGAAGAAGGCCACCAGGAGATCGTGCTTTGCGAAGCCGTCCTGAAGAGCCATGAAGAAGAGTGTTGGGTTTAGGTCTAGCCTGACTTGCCGATTCTCCAGGTGCCCAGATAACAAAAAGGCGGCACCCGTGAAGGCACCGCCTTTGCAAAGCTAAATTAATTTAGCCGTATCTAATTACTTAGAGGGCACGTAGCTTCCGCCGTCCATTGGGAGCGGAGCTGGAGCTGGCACTGGAGCTGGAGCCGGGGCGCTGCTACATGCAGCAAGAGAAAGGATGCCAGTTGCAGTGGCCAGGATAGCGATTGCTTTAATAACTTTCATAAGGTTCGAACGGTTAGTAGATGTGTTTGGTTGTGGGAAGCCAGTGGTCTGACCCCGTGGCTTGATAGTAATGCTACGACAAGAAATGCAATCAATTTGTTCAAGGCCGAGCCCGCCCGCCCGGCGTCAGCCTAAAGAAAGCGCAGAAATCTGCTTTCATTTACCAGGAAGCCCGGCACTTTCAGCCTCCGCGTCAAGCGTGAGGATTCAGTAATTATGAAGACACCAGTGATTGCAGTAGTTGGCGCAACCGGCGCCGTGGGAGAAGAGATCCTCCTCTGTCTAGACCAGCTGAAGGTTCCTCACCAAGAGATCAAGCTACTCGCGTCAGCGCGTTCTGCCGGTAAGACTCTTCCATTCCAGGGCAAGGATCTGGTCATCCAGGAACTCACCGAAGATGCCTTTGCCAGCGTCGATATTGCCCTATTCAGCGTGGGCTCTGACATTGTAAAGACGTTCGCACCTCTCGCCGCAGAGACTGGTGCCATCGTGATCGACAACTCCTCTGCCTATCGTATGGATGACGATGTGCCTCTCGTCATCCCGGAGATCAATGGCGAGGATGCGAAGAACGTGCCACGAAATATCATCGCAAATCCTAACTGCACCACCATCGTGACTCTTATGGCTTTAAACCCGATGCACCAGGCATTCGGAGGCTGTGAAACGCTGATCGCATCTAGCTATCAAGCGGTCTCTGGTAGTGGCGCTCAAGGCATCGCCGAATTGGAAGACCAGGTCAAAGCCTACGCGGAGGACCAACCGATCGAAGTGAATCTCTACCCGAGGCAGATCGCCTTTAATGTGATTCCGCAAGTGGAGCCTATCACGGAGAATGGCTACACCAAGGAAGAGATGAAGATGCAGAACGAGACCCGCAAGATTCTGCACGCACCGAACATCCGCGCCTCTGCAACCTGTGTCCGCGTTCCCGTCCTACGCTCGCACGCGGTTTCTGCCACCGCTCAGTTTGCAAGTAAGCCCGATGTCGAAGCGGCGCGCCAAGCAATCAAAGAAGCCCCAGGTATCGAACTTGTCGACGACCGGGACGTTCCTAGCTACCCCACTCCACTTGACGTTGCCAATGGTGACGACTGCATGGTCGGCAGAATCCGCGAGGATCTCGCCCTCGACAACAGCCTAGCTTTCTGGGTCGTCGGTGATCAGGTACGGAAAGGCGCCGCACTGAATGCCGTGCAGATCGCCGCACTTCTCGTCGACTAGCATTTCCATG
>Ga0213863_10003068_pt1 | contig 11614 bp, 9 predicted proteins | sample PICome_8_FD_160128 | JGI IMG/M metagenome (GOLD analysis project Ga0213863, IMG submission 160128) | Coastal seawater microbial communities near Pivers Island, North Carolina, United States - PICO497 | ecosystem: Environmental > Aquatic > Marine > Coastal | place: USA: North Carolina | collected... | reverse complement strand
GTAGGTAGTGTGTAAATAAATCAGGGGCTCGAATGGGCCTGTTCACCGCAAAGTCACCTGTGGCAGTTACAATTAGGGGAGACATATTTTTAGGATGGGCTGTAGGAGATTTTACAGGCAGCGGGACAATTGATATTCAATCTGTAGTGAGTCCTAGCACAACTTGTGTTGGTGAATTTAGATATATATCAACTTGGACGAAAACAGGGAAAGGAACAGTTTCTTGTAATGATGGCAGTCAAGGCCAATTTAATTTTAAAGGATTAACAAATCTCAAAGGTTTTGGTTATGGAACTAGCAACAGAGGCCCTGTTACTTTCACATATGGAATGACCGCAGAGGAAGCAGCACAATATTTACAAAAACCATTCCCAGAACTTGATAAAGCAATCAAAGAGAGAAAAAAAAGAGATGTTAATAAAAATAACAATTCTGCGTAAACTAATCTCTATATTGGTTCTGGGTTTGTTGTTGATTAGTTGTGATAATGCATTTTTTTCAAATCAATTATTTCAAAAGGACAAAGAAATTAATCTAAGTAACTTTTTTAATTTTGACATCACAAAATACAAATTTGAAGACCATGAAAAAATTATAGGAAAAGATTTTACAAAATGGGATGGAGACCCTGGAAAAAAATCACGACTTGAAATTGATCATAAAAAAATAAGTGTACTAATTGATGGCAGCAAGCAAGAAATGAGACTTGGAAAACTCAATGATAACTCATTATGGCTCACTCTTACTTTAAATAGTTATAGTTGTGCTCAGGCGAAGACAAAAGTACCTTCAAGGTTTATAAACAAGAATTATTATAAAGAATATATTTCTGATTTTTATTTTTTGAAACTGAATCATATTAAATTTTCATATGATACTAAAAATTCAAGAGTTTACTTTTCTTGCATGGAAACAAAAAGTTCTTTACCTGATAAAAATCCAACGACTTATTTGAGAATTGCTTCCAAAGAAGATAAAAAAACTCCTCAAATTCTTCCGATGAAAATGATTTCGTGCCAATTAGAAGAAGGAAAAACAAATATAAATAATAAATGGACTAAAATGAAATCTGGTCGTTACCTAACATTTTATATTATGGATGACGAAAAAAAATTATATGATCAAAGAAAAATTACCACTGGGGATATACAAACATTTAATAAAGATAAGATACATACAATTAGACAGTATAAATACAGTAAAAAGGAAAAAAAGACATTTTACAATGAATATTCAATCGATAGAGTGAATGGAAGTTTTACTTATAAAAAGAAAACTTATGATCCTGATCCTAGTTATAAAAAATACGCTGGAATTAAAAATGGTGTAATTATTGTTGATTATGTTGGATCTTGTGAAAAAAAATCTGAAGATAGAAAATTTTAATCTAAAATAAAAAAACAATGGAAAGAAGGAAACTCGCTCATTATATAATGAGCGAAAGTACATTAGATGGGTTGATCCCTTTGAGTCGATTAATCAAACCAGTCTAGGTCATTCTCAGAGCTGGAGGGACAATAAGTCCAAGAAAGAGTACTATTAGATGGGTTTTTTGGGCTTTGATGCAACCAATAGGCGGTTGTTTAGTTTGATTATTGGTTTAAATAGAGTGTTCTACGGGAGAGACTGCTTAAGTGCAGAGCCGAAGGATCAACCACCCAGGAATATCTCAGGCAAAAGGACCGTAAAAACTAAAACTCTGGAAAGCGAGCGTTGCTCCACCGAAGGATTAAGATCTCAGGTACCAAAGACAGATGGGTGAACAGAGTGTAATGAGCAATTTAACAACAACGCTATTTGATTTTCATAAAGCTAGTGGTGCAAAACTAGTTCCTTTTGCAGGCTATGAAATGCCGGTGCAATATCCTTTAGGGATTGCAGGAGAGCATACACATGTTCGAACCAAAGCTGGAATTTTTGACGTTTCCCATATGGGACAATTCTCCATTATCGGAGACGAAACGGTGTGCAAACAATTAGAACAAATTGTTCCCATCGATTTATCTTTATTAAAATTAAATCAATCGAAGTATTCCTATCTAATGAACGACCAGGGTGGCATTGATGATGATTTAATTGTTACTAAATTAGAAGACCGTATTAGCATTGTGTTGAATGCAGGATGCAAACACAATGATATTAAACAAATCAAAACTGTCTTTAAACAACCTGCCGAATTTGTTTTGCATGATGAATTATCGTTAATTGCTCTGCAAGGTCCGAAAGCTGTTTCTATTTTAGAAAGCTTTATTCCTGGAGTATCGAATTTAAAATTTATGAACGGAGGATCTTTTACTTTTAAAGATAAATCTGTGTATGTAACCAGATCTGGTTATACAGGAGAAGATGGGTTTGAAGTTTCTATTGCCAATGAATTAGCACAAACATTTTGTGAAACTTTATTGACCAATGCGGATGTCGCAATGATTGGACTGGGTGCTAGAGATTCTTTAAGATTAGAAGCTGGATTGTGTTTGTACGGCCATGATTTAAATCCAGAGATTAGTCCGATTGAAGCTGACTTGGTTTTTGGAATTACTAAACATAGAAGAGAGACTTGTGATTTTATTGGAGGATCTGTGGTCAAAGATCATTTAACTAATGGCATTAAGAAAAAGAGAGTAGGGATCCAACCTGAAGGAACTATTATTGCAAGAGAAAATGCAAAAGTATTTAAGGATGATAAGGAAATAGGATTAGTAACAAGCGGTGGATATGGACCCAGTGTAAGCGCTGCAGTTGCTATGGGTTATGTAGATTTTAATTGTTCAGAAGTGGGAACTTCTGTGGAATTAGAAGTAAGAGGTAAAAAATATCCAGCCAAGGTTTGTTTGTTACCATTTTATAAAAAAAGTTACGCAAAATAGGAGAAATATATGAGTGAAGTAAAGTATTCAAAAAAACATGAGTGGGTATCGGTAGATGGAGATGTGGGAACGGTTGGAATCACGAAACATGCAACCGAACAATTAGGAGATATTGTATTTGCAGAGGTTCCTGATGCAGGAAAAGCACTAACTAACGGTGGAGAAGCTGCAGTAGTTGAAAGTGTGAAGGCAGCATCAGATGTATACACACCAGTTACTGGAGAAGTAGTAGAAGGTAATGCGGCAATTGTTGCAGAGCCTGCTTTAATTAACCAAGATCCAGAAGGAAAAGGTTGGTTTTTTAAGATTAAAATTACTAGTCCGGATGAATTAGCAGCTCTTATGAGTAAAGCTGATTATGACAAATTTGTAGAGGAGAATCCAAGCTAATGAGAGATCACAGAACATCAGAGTTTATAAAAAGACACATAGGCCCGTCCCAAGCTGAGCAAACCAAAATGTTGGATTCAGTTGGTTATAAGTCTATGGAACAATTTATTAAAGACATTGTTCCTTCAAGCATACTAGAAGACGAACAATTAGACCTGAGAGATTCTGTATCAGAACAAAAAGCATTAGATATTTTAAAAGGAATAGCTTCTAAAAATACGGTAAATAAAAGTTACATAGGGATGGGTTATTACGGAACCTACACACCGAATGTGGTGTTAAGGAATATTTTAGAAAATCCAGGCTGGTACACAAGTTACACACCATACCAACCCGAAGTAGCGCAAGGAAGATTGGAAATGTTGTTGAACTTCCAACAAATGATTACCGATTTGACTAACATGGATATCGCTAATGCATCTTTATTAGACGAATCTACCGCAGCCGCAGAAGCAGTAGCACTTTGTCAAAGAATTAATAAAGAAGATGCTAAAATTGTCTTTGTTTCTGAAAATTGCAATCCACAAACCATCGATGTGATTAGAACGAGAGCAGAACCTTTTGGTTTGCATGTCATGGTGGGAACGTTTGATATGTTAGAAACAATTAAAGATAATATATTATGTGGAATTATTTCTTACCCAGACACGTATGGTTTGGTAGAAAATATTGAAACTCATATTAAAACTATTCAATCCAAAAAAGGAAAAGCAATTGTAGTTGCTGATTTACTGTCTCTTACCTTATTAAAAGCACCAGGTGAAATGGGTGCAGATATTGTGGTTGGAAACTCTCAACGTTTTGGTGTGCCGATGGGATACGGCGGACCGCACGCTGCTTTTTTTGCAGCCAAAGATGAATACAAAAGAGCGATGCCTGGTCGAATTATAGGAGTATCGGTTGATCGAAAAGGAAACCAAGCATTACGAATGGCTTTACAAACCAGAGAGCAACACATCCGACGTGAAAAAGCGACCAGTAATATTTGTACCGCTCAAGCTTTGCTATCGATTATGGCAGCCGCTTATGGAATTTATCACGGACCTGATGGAATTAAACATATTGCAGAACGTGCCAATACCTTTGCAAACATGTTTGCTTCAGAAGTGACCCCTAAATACAAATTAGTATCGGACACTTTTTTTGATACGGTTTGTTTAGATACAGGCACAGACACAGCGGATATTTTAAAACGAGCTTATAATTATGGAGTCAATTTACGAAAAGTAAATGACGAAAGAATAAGTGTTGCTTTTGATGAAACTACTGAGCTGAAAGATATCAATAATTTACTTGAAATTTTTGGTGTGGAAAAAAAATTAGAAGTATTAGATGCTAATACTGCAAAAAGTATTCCGGACGATTTAGTTAGAACTTCTAAGTTTATGGAGCACGAAGTATTTCATCAATTTCACTCAGAAACAGAAATGTTAAGATATTTAAAGCGTCTAGAAGATAAGGATATAGCGCTTAATCAGTCTATGATCGCACTTGGATCTTGTACGATGAAATTGAATGCGGTTGCTGAAATGATTCCTGTGACCTGGCCTGAATTTGGAGGTCTTCATCCTTTTGCACCAGTAGATCAGGCGCAAGGATACCAAGAATTGTTTGAAGATTTAAAAAAGATGTTATCTGAGATTACAGGATTTTCTGGAATTTCATTACAACCCAACGCAGGAGCTCAAGGGGAGTATGCAGGTTTAATGACTATTCGAAAGTTTCACATCTCTAATGGAGATGAGGATAGAAATATTTGTATTATTCCAGAAAGTGCACACGGCACCAATCCTGCTTCAGCACAAATGGCGGGCATGAAAGTGGTCGTGATTGATTGTGATGAAGAAGGAAATATTGATTTAGAAGTGTTGAAGAAAAAAGCAGAAGAGCATTCTAAAAACTTAGCAGCTCTAATGGTAACCTATCCTTCTACACACGGTGTGTTTGAAGAAAGCATTGTTGATATTTGTAAAATTATTCATGACCATGGTGGCCAAGTATATATGGATGGAGCTAACTTGAATGCATTAGTAGGAATTGCAAAACCAGGAGAGTTTGGACCGGACGTGTGTCACATGAATTTACATAAAACATTTTGTATTCCACATGGAGGTGGAGGACCTGGAATGGGACCGATTGGTGTGAACAAACACTTAGAACCTTTTTTACCTAATCATTCTGTTATTACAGAAAACTCAGGACCAGAAACTGGAATGGGAGCGGTATCAGCTGCACCCTGGGGAAGCGCTAGCATCCTACCAATTTCTTGGATGTATATTCGTATGATGGGACCTAAAGGTTTGAGAGAAGCAACGGAAGTTGCGATTTTAAACGCAAACTACATGTCTAAAAAATTAGAAGGACATTTTAAAACTTTGTACAAAGGAACCAAAGGGCTGGTAGCACATGAGTGTATTATTGATCTTCGTCCCATTAAAGCGGAAAGCGGTATTTCTGAAGAAGATATTGCAAAACGATTAATTGATTATGGATTTCATGCACCGACCATGTCTTGGCCTGTTGCAGGAACGTTAATGATTGAGCCAACAGAGAGCGAAAGCTTAAATGAAATTGATAAATTTTGTAATGCATTAATTAATATTAAAAAAGAAGTTCTTATGGTTCAAAATAAAATATTTGATGAAAAAGATAATCCCTTGAAGAACGCTCCTCATACCCATCAAGAATTAACCGGTGATGTGTGGGAACATAAATATACGAGAGAGCAAGCAGCCTTTCCATTAAAATATTTAAAAGAGAATAAGTTTTGGGCACCTGTTTCTAGAGTGGACAATGTGTATGGTGATCGAAATTTAGTTTGTTCTTGTCCTTCTTTAGATTCTTATAGAGACGAAGTAGCTTAACAAGTGAAATGGGAATTGCTCTACAATCCGGGCAATGTTTTATGTGATTATTTAAAGATTAAAGATGATCATAAGTTCATTTTAAGAGTGTTTATAAACCTCACTTATTATGGTCATTTTATTGCCGTTATCATTTTGTTTTTAGTTCGTAATACAGATCTTCTATGAATTTTATTAAAAAATATCAAAGCTTAGCCCTTATACTTCTTGCAACTTATGTCATCTCCCTACCGGCTAGCATTATTACCATTCCATCGGTGGCCACTTGGTATGTAGATATTGTAAAGCCAAACTTTAATCCTCCTAATTGGGTATTCGGCCCAGTCTGGACCACCTTGTACGCCCTGATGTCAATTGCGGTATGGAATGTCTGGAATGATCTAAAAAAAATAAAAGTATATTATGCCAAAAAAATTATTTTTATTTATTTTGTACATTTATTAGTTGGAGCTAGTTGGAGCTTTGTATTCTTTGGCATGCATCAGATTGGATTAGCAGTATTCATTATTGTAGCCATTCTTAGTTTTATTATTTACCTTATGAAAATCTATTGGCCCATCAGCAAAGTATCTTTTTATTTAATGACTCCTTATTTGATGTGGAGTTCGTACGCTTTGATTTTAAATATTAGTATCTGGAAACTTAATTAATTCGATTAACAATATAAAAAGCCAATTCTTGTAATCTAGTTTTTTCTTTGCTTTCAGGAAAAATCCCAAGAGAATCTGCTGATACCGAAGAAAAATGTTCTGCTCTTTTTTTACAAGAAGCAATAACTTGATACTTGGTCATTAAATTTAATGTGTAGGCCAATTCTTCTTTGGTGCGTTCTTTACGAGTAAACATTTTTTTTAAAGCTAGTCGTTCTATATCTGATGATTTTTGATATAGCATAATAGTAGGTAAAGTAACCTTGCCTTCATAAAAATCATTCCCAATTACTTTTCCAAAAGCAATTTTATCAGAATAGTAATCTAGGATATCATCTGTAATTTGAAAGCATATTCCAAGATTAAATCCAAATGACGTCAAAGCCTCTTTTTCATTTTTAGATTTGTCGTTAATACATCCGCCCACTCGCATAGAAGCTGCAAATAGTGAAGAGGTCTTGGATCCAATAATTTCTAAATAAGTTTTTTCTAACGTTTCAACTTCTTTTTCATGTTGCAACTGAAGAATTTCTCCTTGAGCAATTTCGGATGATACGGAAGAGAGTAGCTTTAACACTTCTAAAGATCCATCCTCGACCATGATCTCAAAACATCTGCCTAATAAGTAATCTCCAGTTAAAATAGAATTTTTATTTCCCCAAAGATGGTTGTTAGTTTTCTTGCCTCGTCTAAAATCTGACTTATCAATCACATCATCGTGAAGTAAAGTGGCATTATGAATAAGTTCTACACAAGCTGCTAATTTAATGTGTCGGTCACCTTGGTAACCAAACAATCCTGAAGATGCGATCGTTAACAAAGGTCTTAGTCTTTTTCCACCAGACTGAATTAAGTAAGAAGACATCTCTCCAATAAGCTCGATATGGCTTGAAAGTTTCTCTTTAATAAAAGAATCTACCTGCTCAATTTCTGATTGATAAGCACTTTTCAGCTCCTCATAAGGATTGGAGGTTTCTAGCTTCTTTAATGGAACTACATTATTAGACATTCCACAATCTAGCTTATTTAAACTGGTATGGTTAATTATCTAATGACGCACCAAATCCAATTGAATCATGCTATAGTACTTTACTCTCAATTTCTTAAGTTTTAAAAGGCTTAAACAAATTATGTTTTTTAAAAAAAAACCACTTATAGCTCATATTCGCCTTTCAGGCGTAATTGGTAACGTAGGAAGATTTCAACAAGGCCTAAGTTATGCATCGCACCACGAGATTATCAAAAAAGCCTTCTCTCTTAAAAAAATCAAGGCCGTAGCTATTACCATTAATTCTCCAGGAGGATCACCCGTTCAATCTCATTTATTATATTCTCTTATTAGAAAATTAGCCGATGAAAAAAAAGTAAAAGTAATCACCTTTGCAGAAGACGTTGCAGCATCAGGTGGATATATGCTGGCTTGTGCAGGAGATGAAATTTATGCAAACGCTAGTTCTATTTTAGGATCGATTGGAGTTATTTATTCAGGTTTTGGTTTTCAAGAATTGATTAAAAAAGCAGGAGTAGAACGAAGAGTGCATACTGCAGGTACTAGCAAAAGTATTTTAGATCCTTTTGTAGAAGAAAAGCCGGAAGACATTCAAAAATTAAAAGCAATTCAAGAAGAGCTACATAAAGAATTTATTCTACTAGTTAAAAACAGTAGAAAAGGAAAAATGACACTAGCAGATGATAAATTATTTACAGGTGAGTTTTGGGCAGGATCCAAAGCAAAGGAACTGGGTCTTATTGATGGAATCGGAAATATGTTTCAAGTCATTGAAGATCAATTTGGAAAAGATGTTAAAGTTAAAAATTTTGAGAAGCAAGAAGGTTGGTTAAAGAAAAAATTATCTTCTAGCATGGCTAATGCAGCCTCTTCAATAGTAAGCGAATTAGAAACCAGATCTTTTTGGAATAAGTTCGGACTTTAATATGGTTGCAAAAAAAGCAAAAGTAAAAGCAAAACCTAAAGCTGTTAAGAAAGTAAAGACAGCCGCTGTAAGCAAAGTAAAGAAGCAACCTAATTTTTTAAACTTTCAAGAAATCATTTTTAAATTACAAAAATTTTGGTCGGATCAGGGTTGTGTTATTCTTCAGCCTTACGATACAGAAGTTGGCGCAGGAACGTTTCATCCAGCGACTACACTAAGATCCTTAGGACCAGAACCATGGAAAGCAGCTTATGTTCAGCCATCGAGAAGACCCACCGACGGAAGATATGGCGAAAACCCTAATCGCTTGCAGCATTATTATCAATTTCAAGTAGTGATCAAACCATCTCCAGAAGATGTGCAAAAATTATATTTAAAAAGTCTAGCTGCGATTGGAATTAATCATAAAGATCATGACATTCGTTTTGTTGAGGATGATTGGGAAAGTCCTACTTTAGGTGCGGCTGGTCTTGGTTGGGAAGTGTGGTGCGATGGTACAGAAGTTACCCAATTCACTTACTTTCAGCAGATGGCAGGGTTTGAGTGCAAACCAGTTACTGCAGAAATTACTTACGGCTTAGAAAGACTAGCAATGTTTATTCAAGGTAAAAAAAGTGTGTTTGATATTGAATGGAATAAAGAAGGTATAAAATATGAAGCAATATTCAAGCAGGCTGAAAAAGAATTCTCGGCATATAATTTCGAACATGCCAATACAGATAATTTGTTAAAAATGTTTGGTTTTGCAGAAACTGAATGCAATGCCCTAATAGAAAAAAAACTTTGCTTGCCTGCTTATGACCAGTGCTTAAAGGCCAGCCATACTTTTAATTTACTAGATGCAAGAGGAGTGATCTCGGTTTCTGAAAGAGCAGGATACATTACCAGAATTAGAAACTTAGCTAAAGGCTGTGGCCAGGCTTGGATTGATAGCCAGCAAAAATAAATGGCTCACTTTTTATTAGAACTGTATTCAGAGGAAATACCTCATGGATTGCAAATCGATACAAGAAACAATATTGAATCTTCATTTAAAAAAAAATTAGAAGAGTTTCATATTAGTTATAAGAAATTTTTTGTTTTCTCCACGCCAACTCGTCTTTGCGTTTCCATAGATGGTTTGCCCTCTCATCTGTCAATTCCATCTAAAGAAATTAAAGGACCTAAGGTGGGCTCTCCAGAACAGGCCTTGATAGGTTTCTTAAAATCAAATCAGTTAGAACAAAAAGATGTGTTTGAAAAAACCATTGATAAAGGAAGTTTTTATTTTGTAAAAACTAAGCAGCAAAAAATAGACTTGCAGCAATTATTTTCAACCACGGTTCCAGAAATATTACAAAGTTTAAATTGGAAAAAATCTATGCGATGGGCCGACCATAATCTTTCTTGGGGAAGGCCATTAAAATCTATTCTTTGTCTATTAGACAAACGCACGATCAATTTTAATTTTCATCACTTATCTTCTTCTAATAAAATTTATGTGGGAGCCATTTATGATGAAAAAAATATTACGATTAAATCTGCTGAACAATATTTCCAAGTCTTGAAAGATAAAAATGTTGTTTTAGATCAGGATGTTAGAGAAAAAATGATCTTAAGTAGCCTCACCTCTATTTTTAAAAAATCTAAGTGCGAAGATAATCCTAACTTACGATTAGTAGAAGAGGTGACTAATTTAGTAGATCATCCAACTGCTTTAAAAGGCTCTTTTTCTGCTGATTTTTTAGTGTTACCAGAGGAATTGTTGAATCTTACTATGATGCAACATCAACGATACTTTCCCATGAAGTCTTTAGAAACGGGAAAAATTACCAACAGTTTTATTACCATTTCCAACAACCAAGATGAAAAAAAATTAATTATAGATGGTAATGAAAGAGTGTTGCAAGCTCGATTATCAGATGCAAAGTTTTTCTGGGACAAAAACAAAAGACAAAATCTTGTAAAAAATGTTTCTAAATTAAATGGTATTACTTTCTACAAGGACCTAGGAACCTTGTATGACAAAACTCAAAGAGTTAGACAGTTAGCCTCAGTGATTGCTGATATTATTGGTGCCAATAAAGGTGATGCTGAAATTGCAGCGTCTATTTGCAAAGCAGATTTGGTGACAGATTTAGTAGGAGAGTATCCAGAACTACAAGGAGTCATTGGAAAGTACTTTGCAATCTCTCAAGGATTTAGCCCAGAAATTGCTAATGCTATTTCAGAACATTATTTACCACTAGGTCCATCTGACAAAGTTCCTAAAGATAAAATTGCTATATGCGTAGCTCTTGCCGATAAGTTAGATACGTTAATTGGTTTTTTTGGAATAGGATTAAAGCCTACGAGTTCTAAGGATCCTTTTGCATTAAGAAGAGCAGTGTTGGGCATGATTAGGATTGTGATAGAGAATAAGTTATCCATCTCCTTAAAAGAATTGATCAATAATGCAAAAAATTTATATTTATCTAAGAACGTAAAAATTACCAACAAGAGTTTAGCAGATGATTTGGTAGAATTCTTTAATGATCGATTTAAAAGCTTGCTCAAAGAAAAAGATATTAGCTTCAATGTAGTAGATTCAGTATTAAACAACAACCGAAGCGATGATTTTTATACTTTGTTTTTAAAAATCATCACCATTGCAAAATGCATCAAGCAACCCGAGGGAATAAATTCTATTGCAGCATATAAACGTGCTAAAAATATTTTAGAACAAAATGAAGATATTATAAAAGGAAATATCTTTGGAACTCCAGATATCGTGTTGTTTAATTCTGAAATTGAAGAAACATTGTTTGCTAAAATTAATGAGGTCAAAGAATACTTTACAACCCCAAGTAGACTTCGCGATTCTAAAAAAACTATCCAGATGCTGTCTGAAGTTAAAGTAATAACAGATCAATTTTTTGAAGAAGTGAGGG
>Ga0213863_10003067_pt1 | contig 11618 bp, 11 predicted proteins | sample PICome_8_FD_160128 | JGI IMG/M metagenome (GOLD analysis project Ga0213863, IMG submission 160128) | Coastal seawater microbial communities near Pivers Island, North Carolina, United States - PICO497 | ecosystem: Environmental > Aquatic > Marine > Coastal | place: USA: North Carolina... | reverse complement strand
AAAAAAAGTTGCAGAAAAATTAAAAAAAGCTATCATTCACAAGCGTTCGCGGTCCGGTAGTTCAATCTGGTTAGAACGCCGCCCTGTCACGGCGGAGGTTGCGAGTTCGAGTCTCGTCCGGATCGCCATTTGGATAAAATATGAGCAGTCAAATAGCACTAATACTTCTCAATCTATTGATTGCAGGGATCATCTTTACGCATTTAATTTTAACGACGCCTGTAATCTTTAAAAGTCTTGATGAAGATGATGCTGCAAAGTTTTTGCGCACCATATTTCCACGCTACTATCTTCTACTTTTTTTATTGTCTTTGCCCGCTCTTTTAATCCTTTATTTTCAAGATTCTTCATTGAGTTGGTGGTTAGGGTTCAACATATCTTTTCACGCATTATTAGGCTTATTAGGCATTCCAATTACCAATGCAGCAAAAGATAGAGGCTGGGATAAAATATTTTCTTTCTCGCATGGTGTCAGCGTCTATTGCACCATCGTAATTTTTGCTCTTGGTATTATTCAATTCTCTATAGCAATTGATTGAATTATATTTTGCATAAAAAGTTAACCCTTAAAACCAAAGTATGTGAAAACTGTAATCGCTCATTTGCCTGGAGAAAAAAATGGGAGCGCTCCTGGGATGAGGTAAAATTTTGCAGCAAAAAATGCAAAGCTGAATCAAAAAAAGTCGAACAAATGCTTGAACTTGATGCTTTTACCACCATATTGTTTTCAAGGGAGATAAATAACTATGGCTAGATCAAAAACCAAATCTTTTCAAACCGAGACTAAGCAGCTTTTGCAGTTGATGATTCACTCCTTGTATTCAAACAAGGAGATCTTTCTAAGAGAGCTTGTATCTAATTCTTCTGATGCGCTTGATAAGCTTCGATTCAAAGCTATAGAGGACTCAAAGTTACTCGAAGGCGATCCTGAGTTAAAAATTAATATTAGTTTAAATGCAAAAAATAATACCGTAACGATTTCAGACAATGGCATTGGAATGACAGAAGATGAGGTTATTGAAAATATTGGGACCATTGCTAAATCTGGCACTGCACAATTTTTATCAGAAATGACCGGTGATAAGAAAAAAGATTCTAATCTTATCGGTCAATTTGGAGTTGGCTTTTACTCTGTATTTATGGTTGCTGAGAAAGTATCAGTCCATTCTAGATCTGCCAATGGATCTGCAGAGGAGGCAGTCATGTGGGAGAGTACAGGTGAGGATACTTATCAACTTTCAAAGATTCCAAAAGAAGATAGAGGCACCAAGATAACTATTTATCTGAATCCAGACAACAAAGAGTTTTCTGAATTGATGAGAGTAAAATTCTTGTTACAAAAATATTCGCAGTACATTAACTTCCCTTTAATTCTTAATCCAGAAGATGGTGATCCAGAAACCATTAATGACTCAGAAGCGATTTGGTTAAAGTCTAAACGCTCTGTGAAGGCAGAGGAATATAAAGAATTTTATAAGTTTATATCCTATGATTCCAATGATCCTTTAACTTGGATGCATAACAAAGTTGAAGGCAAGCAAGAATACTCAAGCTTACTTTTTATCCCTGAAAAATCTCCTTACGACCTCTGGAATAGAGATACCCCAAGAGGAATTAAGCTATTTATACAGCGAGTCTTTATCATGGATGACGCGGCTCACTTTTTGCCCTTATACCTTCGTTTTGTAAAAGGTGTAGTTGACTCAAGTGATCTACCTCTAAATGTTTCCAGAGAGATTCTTCAAGATCATCCGTTGGTTGATTCCATCAAAAAAGGTCTTAGCAAGAGAGTGCTCGATGCCTTAAAGAAAATGCAAAAGGATAAACCAGAAGACTATCAGAAATTTTGGAAGGAATTTGGTTTGGTGATAAAAGAAGGCCCAGCTGAAGACTATGAAAATTCAGAGTCCATCGCTGAGCTCTTTTTATTTGCAAGCACTGCATCTGATGGCAATAAAGTAGACACCACACTTGATCAATACATCGAACGAATGAGTGGTGATGAGGAAAAAATTTATTACTCAATTGCGGACACTTATGAAGCTGCGGCTAATTCTCCACATATCGAACATTTGAAAGCCAATGGAACAGAGGTTTTGCTTTTGACTGACAGAATTGACGAGTGGTTGATGTCAACCCTGATGCAATTTAAGGGCAAAACATTAGTTAATGTTGCCAAAGAAGAGCTGGATGAAAATGCTAAAAAGCCTAGGGTCACCAAAGAAAAGCAAGAAATTATTGATAAGATGAAAAAATCTTTAGATGCAAGAGTTTCAGATGTTATTGCAAGCTCGCGTTTAGTTGATTCTGCTGCCTGTTTGGTACTTTCTAAAGATGAGCCTGGAGCTCAACTGAAGAGAATACTAGAAGCGTCTGGACAAGTCTTTGATGAATCTAAACCTGTTTTTGAGGTTAACTTAAAACATAAGCTCATTAAAAAATTAGGCACCATGAGTGGCAAGGAATTTTCTAACTTTGCTGAATTTTTATTTGATTATGCAATTATTGCAGAAGGTGGATCTCCTAAAGACCCAGCTAAATATCTTCGACAATTAGATAAATACTTAGGATAAATGTCAGTAAAAAAACAAGTTGCAGTTCTCGGAGGTGGGAGCTTCGGCACAGTTTTGGCAAATATTGCTGCATCGAATGGTTATCAGGTTAGTTTATGGGTTCGTGATGCCGAACAGGCTTTGCGAATCAATTCTGAGGGAGCTAATTCAACCTATCATCCCGAGCTAAAGCTCTCAAATAATATTACTGCTGATGATGATCTAGCTTCAGTGGTTACGGACGCTCATTTTGTTTTAGTTGCCACGCCAAGCATTATCTTTGAGGAAGTTATTTCTAGATTGGAACCATTGGTTAATTCTTCAACAGCCGTTATTTCTTGTACTAAAGGAATCAAATCCAAACCCTTTAGGACAATGACAGATATTATTACTCAACACCTAGGACATATAATAGCTGATAGAGTCGGAGTGCTCAGCGGTCCAAATCTTGCAAAAGAAATAGCGGAAAACAAGGTGGCAGGAACTGTGATCGCCTCTGATAATGAGGTTATAGCTGCTGAAATTAAGTCAATGCTGTCTTTAAATACCTTTAAGGTTTTTTCTAGTCAAGACATCCAGGGCGTTGAATTAGCGGGGGCCTTAAAAAATATTTATGCTATTTGTTGTGGTATTGCTCATGCCAAATTGGTTGGAGAAAATGCCTTAGGTTTTATAGTAACCAGAAGCATGGCAGAGATGAGTCGATTTGCTGTAGCCAAAGGTGCAAACCCCATTACCTTTTTGGGGTTAGCTGGTATGGGTGACTTGATGGCAACCTGCACCTCAAAATTATCTAGAAATTTTCAGCTTGGCGAATTAATTGCTGAGGATCTTTCTTTGTTTGAAGCAAAAGAGAGAATTGGGCAAGTTGCTGAGGGCGCTAAAACTCTTGAAGTTGTATATCATGAAGCACGTAAGATGAATGTGAAGATGCCCCTTGTATCTTCTTTGTATGAAATCTTGTATTCTGATGCCTCATCAGAGCAATTAATTCAGGATTTACTCGATCACCCCAATGAAGTTGATGTAGAATTTACTTATAAGGAAAAATTATGAATGAAATAAATAAAGATGAATTATTGGATCACACAAAATGGCAGCGCCTTTTTTTTATGGTCATATATGGCGCAGCTATTAATTTTGTAGTCAGCATCTTAATAGTTCTTGTGGCCGTTCAATTTATTTTTTATCTGTTCACCTCTAAAACCAATAACCAACTGCAATCTGCAAATAATTGGCTGCATGGTTTTTTCAATGACTCACTTAACTTCCTCAGTTTTAACACCGACGCGAAACCATGGCCTTTTAATAGCAACGATGAGGGGGAGCCAGAGATTCAAGAAGAGGTCGTAGAAGCAGAAGCTGTGGAGCTGAGCTCTGAAGAGCCTAAAGCCGAAGACCCCGCTTAATTAATTAGGCAGCAAAGAAAAGAATTCTGCCCTTGTTGCAGGGTTATTTCTAAAGACTCCCATCATTGCAGAAGTTTTCATCACAGAATTTTGCTTTTGCACGCCACGCATAACCATGCACATGTGTTGAGCCTCAACGACCACGGCGCAACCCTTGCATCCAGTTATGTCTGTAATTGCTTCGGCAATCTGATGAGTCAGCCTCTCTTGGATTTGAAGTCGTCGAGCAAACATGTCGGCAACTCTTGCAATTTTGCTCAGACCTAATACCTTGCCATTGGGAATATAGGCCACATGACATCTGCCATTAAAAGGCAACATATGATGCTCGCATAGAGAGTAAAACTCTATGTCTCTCACCACAACCATGTCCTCTATATCTGATTCAAACAAGGCATTATTGACCACTTTTTCCAAGCTCAGCTTATAGCCATGATTAAGAAATTTGAATGCAGCTGCTGCTCTTTTGGGCGTATCAAGCAAACCATCTCTAGTTGTATCTTCGCCTATGTCGATCAACATATGCTCAAAGGATTTGATGAGCTCATCTGAGGGCGTTACGATCTGATCAAAGTCATCTGCATTTTCTAAATTTGAAATATTTTCAGCCATAGTTATTTTTTTAGTCTATTTAAATATTTATTTTAACCTTTAAGAAAATCTTTGTAAGGTAAAGTTGATTCTAAATGGAATTTTTCATCATTTAATTTATTTGTAATTTGATGGGGCTCAACTTCAAAATCATTCATCCCATCTATTACATTCTCTCCAAAAATGTATCTAGATTTCGTGTCTCCCTGAAGAATCTTATTTTTATTTTCAAGCAATTGATCATCGACAGATTGTTTTTGAGCTTGGTATTTTTTTATTTGTTCTGAGGAATATTTTGCTTGAAGCAGTTCCATGGTTTTTGCTGGGGAGGCAAGGAGGGCCGTGCCATTGTTACCACCAAAACCTTTTGCATTTAAAACAGCGAAATCAAATTCACCGTCTTCAAATTCTAGGCTTTCTAATAAAAAATTTACATTTTCAGTAAAAACGTTATCAGCAAGTTTTGGAGTAGAGCAAATACCAGGAATCCAATTATTTCTCCAACTACCGAGCGAACTAATCATTTGATCACCTCCTGCAGCTGCCAGAGAGTGACCAAGATAAGATTTAATTGCAGTGACAGGTAAAGATTTAACTCCAAAAGCTTTGGCCATGCTTGAAATAATATGAGACTCACTCTCTCTATTTTGTGGAGTGCTAGTTCCATGCGCATGAAAAAAAGTTTTATTCATCGCTTCTTGACCAAAATGGCTATTAATTTCATTAAACACTTTTCCAACTGTCAAATAATTTCCAGCTCCAGGACCAGAAATAGATTTTTTATAACCATCAGCATGGATATGGCTCGATAAAGCTGCACCATGAATATTTAAACCAAGTTCGAGAGCAAGGCTATCAGCCATCAAAACCACAAATTGAGCTGACTCTCCTAAACTCATGCCTATATTTTCACCAAAGGGTCTGCAGATTTTGCGATGATTGGGCTCATTGCAATCTTCGCCAAGTTTTTCTTGCAATTTTATTAGATTTTCATCTTCAGCTAAGCCCTTAGTAGCAGAAAATGCTTCATATATTTCAGGAACAATTCCTGATTCTGCAGCGCCCACAATACTAATGAGAGATTCGCCTGATTGAATCATTGATATGCCCAGTTTTAGGTTGTATTGAAAAGTTGCACAAGCTCCTGTGTAGTTACCTGTAGAGCCCATGCTTCCCAAAACATATGCATGACCAAAGTCTGCACTGCCTTCACCTAATGACATGGCCATATGTTTGCTAGTAACTCTAGAGTTGGCCATGGAAGCTTGAAACATACCTCCCATCCCATACTTATCAGCTTGAGCAACTGCACAACCAGAGACGCATGAAATTTTTTGTCGAGGAACTTTTACTAAGATCTCCTCCCATGGCAATCCAAGACTCATCACAGCATCTGATAAACCAAAAATAGTCATAGCTAGACCCCGTGGGTGCTGTCTCGAGTTATAGGTTTTGGCAGGATTGAACCCTGAGGGCAATTGACCTCCAGCTAACGTAGGCAATGCTGGAGATCTATAATTATGATCATCAAAAAAATTATCATCGATCGCTCTAATTAAAGTTTTGTTTAAGATGGTTTCTCTTTCCATGGTACCCATAAGGTGGCCAAGACTTTGCAATACCTCATTTTGATTTTGTGTATCAATGCTATCGAACAACATTCTTTGGTGAGAGAAATCAAAGATAGATCTACCGGCTGAATTAATACCGCCGTAACCAACTATCAATGGAAGGTGAGACATACTAAATTAATTTTTGGGCAGCCAGCAAGGTATTAAGAATTAAAGTATTGATTGTCATGGGGCCAACTCCCCCAGGAACCGGAGTATGCGCAGAGGCAATAGAATCAATATCTGCAAGATCTATGTCCCCACATTTTTCTGCAGGGTGGTAGCCAGCATCTATCACCACAGCTCCAGCTTTAATCCAATCTTTTTGAATCAGACGAGGCACTCCAACCGCTCCAACCAAAATATCAGCATTTTGAATATGTTCTTGCAGGTCTACAGTTCTTGAGTGACAAATTGTTACGGTTGCATTTGCATTAAGCAGCATCATGGCCATGGGTTTTCCAAGGATAGGACTTCTACCAACAACAACAGCATTTTTGCCAGAAATTTCAACCGCATAATGCTCAAGGATTCGCATGATTCCAGCAGGGGTGCATGAGCCAAATGCTTCTTCTCCCATAGTCATTTGCCCAAATCCTATGCAGGTCACACCGTCCACATCTTTCTCAACGCTTATTGCATCAAAGCATTGTCGCTCATCAATCTGTGATGGCACTGGATGTTGTAACAAGATGCCATGGACATTGCTATCTTTGTTTAGTTTCTCAATGGCTTCCAATAACTCTTCAGTGGTTGTATCTTTGCTAAGCTCCACAGCAATCGAATCCATGCCCAGCCTAGCACAGGCATTTTGTTTCATTTTTACATAGGTTGCCGATGCAGGATCTAGACCAACCAAAATCGTTGCCAATGTTGGAGTAACGCCTTTTTCTTTCAATTTAGTGACACTAACTTTTATATCTTCTTCAGCTAAATGAGCAAGAGCTTTTCCGTCTAAAATTTTTGATGGCATGAATGCATTTTCCCATCATTAAATTTTTATGCAATGGAGATTGATTATTTAACCTTAAAACTTTAAGATCACACTCGTCTCGGGGTATAGCGCAGTCTGGTAGCGCACTCGCTTTGGGAGCGAGTGGTCGTAAGTTCGAATCTTACTACCCCGACCAATGCGCCTGTAGCTCAGCTGGATAGAGCAACGGTTTTCTAAACCGTGGGTCAGGAGTTCGAATCTCTTCAGGCGCGCCACTTTAGATTATTTCATTATCAAATTTGAAATTTTTGATTTCCATGTCTAATATGCTCTCCGCCAGTGATTCAGCATATTTAATTTTTTCTTGATTTTTATTCATAACATCCTCAAGGAGTTTTTTTCTATCGGCTGCATTAAATAAATAGGCATCAGTTTTAACATATTTATTTAAAAGTTTTTGTCTGTTTTTCTTTTCAAAAATATTAAACCTTCTTTTAAAATTTAGATAGGATCCTACTTGATATGTAATAGATGGATTATTTAATAAATTACTTGAATTGATTGCAACAACATCGCTGTTATTTGAACTAACTTGCAAAAACTGTTTAGCAAAATAACACCAATACATTGTTGCTTGGATGATTGGTTCACCATAATCCTGATTTAGGGAATCAGAGCCCAAAAAATCCAAAATTTTATTAGGATCTGCTGCGATAAATCTGTTCTTTATCCAGTGTATTCTCTCTCCCTTGACGCACGAAGCAATATATTCATTTAGAGGTGAATATAAATATACTGAAGGAATATCCCTTTTCTCACTCTCTGAAATTAAATCAAATGCATAATCGCTTGGCTTAATTAATACCTTTTGTTTTTCTCTATATGATCTATTGTGAATTGAAAAAATAGCATTTTTTAGGACGTGATTTTCATCTACCTGTAAAAGAGATTTTAAATTATTTAGCAGAGGGGGCTCTTTTAATGACAAAACATCAAAGCTTTCTTCGATTAGCCTGCAAAGAAGTGTTGAGCAACAGAATCCATGATTATAAATAATTGCAGATTTGTTCTTTGATGAGTAATTATCAAAAATATCTTGTATCTCAGAAAGATTTACCGAAAAAGATAGTTCTCCCTGAAGATATCCAGGCTCAGCGCCTGGAGAAAGTATAAAAAAACTTTTTTTATATTTTTTTTCATCCATCTCAACAAAAAAGATTTTGTTATTCTCTATATCTATTTTGTAGGGAAAAAGGTTAGGAGATTTTTGGATTTTACCAATGAGTTTTTTGATACGCTTATGATTTATGCCATCAAGATTATTAATATTATTGATATGTAAACTATTTTCTAACATTTGGATGTATTAAAATTCCTACTTTAGACAACCATTATAAACATGTTTAAAATTTCAGCATTTTACAAATTTTTTTCAGTAAACCAACCATCATCTTTGCAAAAAAAAATTTTAAATAAATTAAGTAATTTATTAATTAAGGGAACTATTCTTGTCAGTAAGGAGGGGATCAATGGCACCATTTCTTCGCATAATCATTACGATTTAGATAGGAGTATTAATTTCTTAAAAACTATCGGTGGATTTGATAGTTTTGATGTTAAATATTCATTCTCAGACAAAGATCCCTTTATAAGACTCAAAGTTAAATTGAAAGATGAGATTGTTAGTATTGGTGATGCAACTATAGATCCAACAAAAATTGTTGGTGAATATGTTCAACCGGAGGACTGGAATCATTTAATTTCTCAAGAAGATGTTTTGGTTTTAGATACCAGAAACACATATGAGGTTTCGATTGGTACTTTTAAAAAATCTGTACAACCAGAAACCACAAATTTTAGAGAATTTCCTGATTGGCTTGAGAGCCTTGAATCTTCTGGTATTGATAAAAATAAAAAAGTAGCCATGTTTTGCACTGGCGGCATTCGTTGTGAAAAAGCATCTTCTTTAATGAAAGCCAAAGGCTTTAGCAATATTTATCATCTGCAAGGTGGCATTTTAAATTACATGGAAAAAGTGGATAAAAAAAATTCATTATGGAAGGGCGAATGTTTTGTTTTCGATGATCGAGTGGCTCTCAATCACAATTTGGAAGTTGGCTCTTATGATATGTGCCATGGTTGCAGGATGCCTATTACACAAGCAGATAAACTGGAGCAAGAGTATGACAGGGGAGTGAGTTGCCCAAACTGCTTTGATAAAAAAACTCCTGATCAAAAAAAACGTTATGCCGATAGACAAAAACAAGTTGATTTAGCCAAACTAAGAAATGAAAAACATATTGGTAAAACTTTACAATCAAGCAAAAAATGACTCTGCCAATACTCTATAGTTTTAGAAGATGTCCTTACGCTATGCGGGCTCGCATGGCATTGATCTTGGCCTCAAAAAAATGCGAATTAAGAGAGATTTTGCTGAAAGATAAGCCTGATCAAATGTTACAAGTTTCTTCTAAGGGCACTGTTCCTGTATTGCAATTTCCCGATAAGGTTCTTGATGAAAGCTTGGATATTATTTCATGGGCCATGGAATCTCCTGTCCCCAATGTTCATACTTACACCGCACCAGAAGAACTATCATCCCAAGAGCTTATTAAATTATTTGATTCAAAATTTAAACATCATCTTGATAGGTATAAATATTCATCAAGGTATGGAGTGGATCCACTTGAACATCAAGAAGAATGCAAAGTGATTCTTGAAAACTTAGAAGCACATATAAACCCAAATCCATGGATTTTTGGAAAACAAATCAGTCTCTTGGATATATCAATTCTACCTTTTATCCGGCAATGTAAAATTGCTAATCCTGATTGGTTTTTTGCTCAAAACTTTACCAAAGTAATTGCCTTAGTGAATTATTTTGAAAAAAGTGATCTATTTGTTCAGGCTATGAAAAAGTTTGAACTCTGGGATCCTATAAAAAATAATGGGAATATTTTTCCTTAGCTTCTTAAGCTATTTACAAGCCAATTGATTCATAGCTCGTTGCAATTCTATCTAATGCTACTTTGTAAGCCGCAGTGCGCAAATTAGGAATATTATTTTCAATCATGCTCTGTCTGACTTTTTGATAGGCTTCACTTATCATGTCGTCAAGTCCAGATCTCACTAAATCTATCTCATTGACTCCATCTATAAACTGCTCTTTAAATTTTTCTGGCATATCTTTTCCAGTCATAGTTTCAATTGCTGAAATTAAAGTATCAAACTGAAAAGCATTCCTCCTTTTTTCTAGCCTACCAAAACGAATATGTCTGATATTTCGGATCCATTCGAAATAGCTAACCGCTACCCCTCCAGCATTGGCCATGATATCTGGGATAATGATTACATTCCGTGCATTTAAAAGCTCATCTGCCTCAAAAGTGATAGGACCATTTGCCGCTTCAACAATTAGCTTTGCTTTTATTTCTTGAGCATTCGATTCATTGATCACATTTTCTTTTGCTGCCGGAATGAGAATATCACATTTCATTGATAAGAAATCTGACGAGTTGCTTTCAAACTTTCCTTCGCTGCAAGCTTCAAAACTGCCATGCTCTGAGAAGTAGGCTTTTATTTTTTCTATATTTAATCCATTTGGATTGGTGATAGCTCCATTGTGCTCCATTACACAAATAATTTTACATTCATCTTCTTCTTGCAAAAACTTTGCAGCATGATACCCAACATTTCCTAGGCCTTGTATGGAGATTTCTTTATCTTTAAGGCCTCCTTTAAAACCTGCTTCCAAACAATCATCTTCATGTCGGAAAAATTCTTTTATTATGTATTGAACGCCTCTTCCAGTTGCCTCTGATCGTCCAACAAGGCCACCTTTTGTAGTTGGCTTTCCAGTAACACATGCTAGGGCATTGATGTCCGTGGGATGAATGCGTCTATACTCATCTGCTATCCAAGCCATTTCTTCAGCGCTTGTTCCCACATCTGGCGCTGGGACATTTTGAGCGGGGTGTATCAAATCACGTTTAATAAGTTCTTGAGCAAATCTTCTGGTAATTTTTTCAATCTCAGCTTTAGTCCAGTCCTTTGGATTAATTTTTAAAGCACCTTTAGAGCCGCCATAGGGCACCTCAATAATTGCGCATTTGTAAGTCATCAGAGCAGCCAGAGCCTCCACCTCCTCTTGAGAAGCACTGATGTCATATCGAATTCCGCCTTTAGCAGGCTCAAAGTGCTCTGAATGGACGGAGCGCCATCCTGTGAAAGTGTGTATTTGATCTCTAAGCTTTACACCAAAATTAATTGTGTAAGTTGAATTAGAGACCCTTATTCTTGTGGCTAAATCTGGAGAAATATCTGTATAGCTTAATGCTTGATCGAATAGTTTATTCGTGCTGCTTAAAAAATCTTGGTTTACCAAAATATCCCCCTTAAAAAAATATTATTATATGCTTTTTGCATCTATAATGTTTCGTTTCTTGGCGGGCGTAGCTCAGTTGGTTAGAGCGCTGGATTGTGGCTCCGGAGGCCGTGGGTTCGAACCCCATCGCTCGCCCCA
>Ga0213863_10003062_pt1 | contig 11630 bp, 13 predicted proteins | sample PICome_8_FD_160128 | JGI IMG/M metagenome (GOLD analysis project Ga0213863, IMG submission 160128) | Coastal seawater microbial communities near Pivers Island, North Carolina, United States - PICO497 | ecosystem: Environmental > Aquatic > Marine > Coastal | place: USA: North Carolina... | reverse complement strand
GTCTACGGAGATGGGCTCTAGCGCATCAATTGAGTCAACTTTCTCTACTTGTTTCGGTGCGCCATTTTTTCCGAGGCCGGCAGGAGAGTATGCAGATCTTCTAATGAAAAGGATTGAGTCTTTTGGGTCTAAGGTGTTTTTAGTTAATACTGGCTGGACTGGAGGACCTTTTGGAAAAGGCTCAAGATTCGCAATACCAACCACAAGAAGAGTTGTTAATGCCATTCAAAATGGCGAATTGAATGGGGTGGCTACACAGAACATACCTGGCTTAAATTTAGATGTTCCTCTAGCACTAGATGGGGTTGATACTCAGCTGCTCAATCCAATAGATACGTGGGAAGATAAGGAAGAATATAATAAATATCTTCATGAACTTGTGATTAAATTCCAAAATAATTTTGAGAAATTCAAAGTTGATGAAGAAATTGTATCTGCTGGTCCTAGGCTTTAAGATACCCATGTGGAATTCGCTAAAAAAATAAATGAACTAAAAGATATAGGCTTTTTTGAAAACCTTGAAATTGAGAGAGGTATTGAAAAAGAATCCCTGCGAATAAATCAAGATGGCGATATCTCTGAAAAAAAACATCCAAGACTTTTGGGATCTTCTTTTACGAATCCATCAATAACAACTGACTTTGCAGAAGCCTTGGTAGAAATTGTTACTCCAGTTTTTACTAATGTTGATGATCTTTATAATCATTTATTAGGTCTCCATGTATTCATTAATAAGAGCTTAGATAACGAGCTTCTTTGGCCTTTCTCAATCCCTCCTCGAATTAAGAGCGAGTCAAAAATAAATATAGCCACATATGCCAATAATAAGGCGGGCAATCTTAAGTATGTATATCGAAAAGGCCTTGCTGCAAGATATGGAAAAACTATGCAATGTGTTTCAGGGATACACTTTAATTTTTCTTTATCTGAGGATTCAATTAGCCTCTTATTGCAATCTAAGTCCCAACAAGATAAAAATTCTGCATACCTAGGTCTTATAAGAAATTTTAAAAGACTTTTTTGGTTTGTCTTAACTGAGTTTGGCGAGTCGTCTATTGTTGATAAATCTTTTGTTAACAATAGAAAAAATGATCTTGATAAATTAAATGAAACAGATTTATATAAAAAAAATGCAACCTCTCTAAGAATGAGTGAGATTGGGTATAAGAGTTCTGCTCAAGAGAACTTAAATATCCATTACAATGATTTAGAATCTTTTCTTGAGCAAATTAAGGAGGCAATCGTAAAACCTTATCCTGAATTTGCTAAATTTAACAAGAAGGGTCTCGATGGTCTTTACGACCAAATATCTGACGGAATACTACAAATCGAGAATGAGTTATATGACTGCATAAGGCCAAAGAGAGCGGCAAGTGGGGATATTAGGCCTCATGATGTCTTAAAAAGTGAGGGTATTAAGTATGTCGAAGTAAGAGGAATAGACCTGTCCCCCAACGAAGTGACAGGCATCTCAAAAGATCAAATTCGAATACTAGATCTAATACTTCTGTATTGTCTTATTAAAGAAAGTCCAGAAATTAATGATTTAGAACTTGAGAGTATAAATGCTAATGACCAAGCAGCTATTAAAAATGGCAGAAATAGTAATACAAAAGTTCTTTTTAATGGAAAACAGGAGTCGATAAGTGATGCAAGAGCAAATATTATTAGTGAACTTAATAGTATTGCCAAAATGCTTAAAGGTAATGACCATGAGATAGCTTTAAAGAGCCTAAATTTCAAAAAAAACACTTTCAATCCATCACGTTCTTTTCATGATGCAGGGGTTGAGCTAGCAAAAAAAAATCACTTAGAAATGTTGAATATTAAAAATGTAGATATGACACCTTTTATAAACGAAGCAGAGGAATCTTGGGTAAAGTTTGATAAGATTCCAAGTGATACAATTGATGACATCAATGATTTCTTGTCATCGTACAATAAAAATTTTTAAACAGGGGAAAAAATGAAAGCTTTACAATGTGTAGAATTAGGCGGTCCAGAAAAACTTCAATTAAATGATATTCCAGACCCTGAGATATCAGCAGAACATGTAATTATTGATGTTAAGTCTGCTAGTGTAAACTTTCCCGACGTATTAATGATTCAAGGCCTTTATCAATTCCAGCCGCCATTACCTTTTGTTCCTGGTGGTGAATCTGCAGGAATTGTTACTGAAGTTGGTGAAGGAGTTTCAGATTATGCAGTCGGCGATAAGGTTTTTGCTGCAACAGGCGTGGGCGGTATTTCTGAGAAAATTCTTGCACATCAATCTATGTTGAGGCCAATACCAGAGGAAATGGATTTTGAAATTGCTGCAGCATTATCAGTTACATATGGAACATCTATTTATGCTTTAAAACAAAGAGCAAATATTCAACCTGGAGAAACCCTATTGGTTCTTGGTGCATCAGGTGGTGTTGGTCTAGCAACTGTACAGTTAGGGAAGGCAATGGGTGCTAAAGTTATAGCAGCAGCTTCAACCCAAGAAAAAGTTGATATATGTATGGCGAATGGGGCTGATGAGGGCTTTATTTACCCATCAGGTAATCTTGACAGAGATCAGCAAAAAGAACTTTCAAATAAGGTAAAGGAGTTAACTGGGGGAATGGGCCCTAATGTTATCTATGATCCTGTTGGAGGAAGCTACGCTGAGCCATGTTTAAGGTCAATAGCCTGGGAAGGAAGATACCTTGTAATTGGTTTTGCTGCTGGAGCTGATCAGATACCTAAGATGCCACTAAACTTAACACTACTAAAAGGCTGTCAAATAATCGGTGTTTTTTGGGGCGCTTGGGCAGGTATGTTTCCTGCAGAAAATCAGAAAAACTTTGAAGAGCTTTTTACAATGTTTGCAGAAGGAAAAATTAATCCAGAGGCTACTGATAAATTCACCCTAGAGACTTCTGCTGACGCCATTGCTCACCTAAAAGATAGAAAAGCAAAAGGAAAAGTTGTAATTAACTTTTAGTCCTGCGTAACTGACTGATAGGTCAAGGAGAGTCTTGAGGTGCTAAATGGGGGCCTGAAAAGACCGGCATACTCACCTTTAGGATTTAACAAAATAATGCTGTTTACATGATTGTCTAAGTGGGAATGATCCATGTTGTGGTTTGAGCTTGGCATAACATTATTTACAGAAAGCTGAGTAGCCAGATTTAAGAGCATTGGCCTCTCATTACTAACACCCATAAAATCATCATCAAATCCTTTTGCATATTTATCTATATCTTCAGGTGAATCTCTTTCAGGGTCAATCGTAACTAAAACCCATTGCTTGTTATCTAAATTATAATTTTTGTCTCTTAGAATTTTGACTAGCTTGGAAAGTTCATACATTGTTGTTGGGCATTCATCTGGGCATCTTGAAAACCCAAAATACATTACTGTCCACTTTCCAAGTAAATCTTCTTTAGTGAATGACCTATTATTAGATGAAAAGAATTCAAAATCTGATATTTGTTTTGGCTTTTCAAAAAGGAACAAGCCGTTTACAAGCAGCTCATTATTGCTGAGAGTCCTTGGTGTTGTAAGTTTGTTTATAAACAAGCTCATTACAGTGATTATAAAAATTGATATTAAGAATAAGTTTTTGTTTATAGGTTTCATGAAATTAAATAATGATCAGCAAGTAAAGCTATGAAAATTAAAAAGATATAATAAATTGAAAAATTAAAGGTCTTCATGGCAATAGAGTCATCATCAGTAATGTAAAGCTTTATAGAATAATATAAAAATATTGAGCTAAGTATCACTGAAGATACTAAATAGATTTCACCAGACATAAGAACTACATATGGGAGAATGCTTACGATAAATAAAATAATCGTGTATAAAACAATTTGGAGTTTCGTAAAAGCCACACCATGTGTTACTGGAAGCATAGGGATTGATTCCTTTGCATATTCTTCTTTTCGATAAATAGCTAGTGCCCAAAAATGAGGAGGCGTCCAAACAAATATGATTAATACTAATAGAAGAGCATAAGGGTCTATGCTGTTACTTATTGATGCCCACCCTAGCAATGGTGGCGCGGCTCCAGCAAGACCTCCAATTACTATATTCTGTGGAGTAGCTCTCTTCAAATAAACAGTATAAATAAAGGCATAGCCAATCAAAGATGCCAGGGTAAGAACCATAGTAAGAGTATTAATAAAGAAATATAAAATTAAAGCTCCAAGCACACCTATAACAAACGCAAAGCAGGATGCATGAAAAGCGCTCAGCTCTCCCTGTGGTAAGGGCCTTTGGTCTGTCCTTGTCATTGCAGCATCTGCTTTTCTATCTATAACTTGATTTATTGCTGCGGCTGAACCTGAACAAAGCGCTATCCCAAAAAGAGCAATACAAATTTTCGAGATAGAGGTCACTGAATCTTCGGCTAGCAGCATCCCTACAAATGCGCAAATCAACATCATATAAACCACATTTGGCTTACATAATAGGTAATAGCTTTTAATTAAATTCATTTTTTCCAAGCAAGATAGTTTATTGTAAATACAGTAAGTAAGAGTGTTGCAGCTATAAGATTATGAGCAATCGCTACATACAATGGCAATACATAAACAACATTTATTATTCCTAGACTAATCTGTGTGAGAAGTAAGATACCTAATGTTGATGCTAATGGAGCTGCATTAGAAAACCAAAGTTTGGACATTAAAATAAGAAAAACAATAGTTACTAGAATTGCAGAAACCCTATGAGAATAATGTACAGCTACTCTTGATGGGTTGTCGAGCAAGCCATAAAGATAATTTGGTCCAACTTCTTGGTTCAAATTAAATCCATTTTTAAAATCCATTTCTGGAAAGTAGCTTCCCTGACATGTAGGAAAATCTGCACATGCTAAAGATGCATAGTTTGTACTTGTCCATACGCCTAGAAATATCTGAAAAATTAAAACAAAAAATGCCAAGCCTGCAATAAATTTCAAGTTAGGTATTCTCATTTTGTTTAAGAGTTCAAAATTTCCTGCCATAAGGAATATAAAGAAGAATAATGTTAGTGTAGTAAAGCCTCCAAATAGATGACCAGTAACAATTATTGGAAGAAGTTTTAAGCTAACTGTTAGGTACCCGAATAGGCCTTGGCAACAAATAAATATTAAAAGTCCAACTGCCCAGTATCTAATTCTTTTATTTTCATTTTGCTTGAAAGAGAGATAAGCCAATACGATTGCAAAAAATCCCAATGTTGCAGCAAAGTATCTGTGAACAACTTCAGGGATGGCTTTATTTATGTCGTATGGATACATTGGGAACCTGCTTTCTGCAACAGCAATTTCCATTTCATTTGTTGGAAAGACTATAAAGCCATAGCACCCAGGCCAATCAGGACATCCCAATCCAGCATCAACAAGCCTGGTCCACGCCCCAAGAGCGATAACTACAAATGCAAGACAAACGCCAAAAAGTGATAAGTTTTTTATGTTATTCATTAAATTAATACCTTTAAATCTTTTAATATTTTCTTCGGATCTGTAGAAGTTTCAAAATACATCACAGCCCTTCCGTATGGATCAATTATAAAAATAGGGTTTTGCTCAGTTATATTAGCATCAGAGTTTTTCTGTAACACATTAAGTAAAACGCCATTCTTATCATTCACTAACTCTGTTCTGGGATACTGATTGATAAGTTCGTCTACTGAATCCCTAATTAATTCATTACTATAAAATGCTACTCTTTTTACTCGGTTGATATCTCTATTAAGAGCAACATTTAGCTGGCGCATAAGATACAGAGAGTTAGCTGATTTTTGAGGGTCTGTTATATATACAGCCATTACCCATTTACCATCTTCAAATTCAATCATCTGCTCATCATTATTTTGATTAAACTGATCAAAGTTGAAATAGGATTTGAAAAAAATACCATTATTTTTTGTGCCGTCAGGTGAATAGCCATAAGAAAAATACAAGGAAGAAACGGTAACTACCAAAATTGGTGTTAGTAAAATTATTGCTAAAAATATTTTATTCTTCATTTCTTTTAAATCCTATCCATATATACATTAAACAAATTGCAAGCCACATTGTGAACCATTGTGCTGAATATCCATAGTGTTTCACAGGCATCATAGTTGAAGGAACGATCCTAATATGTTCTAGGCTCTCTCTTAACACAGGCTCTGCTACCAAAATGAAAGGTAAGAGATCTTTATCATATGCTTTTCTAATAACATCAATGTTTTTTGTTTGTGATACTTTTGGCCAAGACTCTGTTAGCAAGTTGTCTGAGAGAACAAAGCCAAGCTCAGGATTCTCTAGAATACCTCTTACTCGAACCGACGAATCTTGAATGTCTATATTTGGTAAATCATTCCTAAATTCTTTTTGAGGTATCCAGCCACGGTCAACAAGTATGAACTTATCAGAATCACTAATTTTAAGAGGTGTTAAAACCTTATACCCAGCTATGCCATTATTAATTACATTATCTATTAATACTTGCTCAGCACTGTGCCATGCGCCATCAACAAACACCCTATCCCATTTCATGGATGTTTGCGATAAATATGAAGGCTCTTCTTTTAAGTTGCTATTAAATTGTGCAATTATCTTACTTTTTGCCTGTCCTCTTTCAATTTGCCATAATCCGAGAGCAAAAAAAATACATGCAAAAAATATGAAAAAGACCGTAACTTTTTTTCCTGGATTAAATTCTCTTCTTTTCATATCTATAAAATGTTAACTGTTTTAAAATATTATCGATGATTAAGACTCTAATTTATATCGACGTATTTCTAATTATGGTGTCACTTGCAAGTGCTCTATATTTCTTAATAGTTGACCAAGGTAAAAGTGAAAGCAAGAGAACCGCTTATAGTCTTGGCTTCAGGGTCGCCTTAGCTGTCATATTAGTAGTACTAGTAACGATTGGTCTTATAACTGGTGAACTAGGAAATTCTGTCCCTTGGGACGGGTCTTAGTTACAGTATATAAACAAACAAAAACAACATTACCCAAACAACGTCTACAAAATGCCAGTACCATGATGCTGCTTCAAAACCAAAATGATCGTGATCTTCGAAATGTCCCGCAAATACTGATCTAGCCAACATAATTGCAAGCATTAATCCGCCCATCATGACATGAAACCCGTGGAAACCAGTTAACATAAAGAAAGTAGATCCATAAATACCTGAATTAAGAGTCAAGCCATAGTGTGCATAAGCTTCATAATACTCAGCAGCCTGTAATCCAACAAAAATTAAAGCAAGGGCAACAGTGATACCTAAGAAACGATTAAACTTCTTTCTATTACCGTTTTTAAGACCAACATGTGCAAAGTGCACAGTAACACTGGAGCTTAAAAGAACGATAGTATTCCATAATGGCAACCACTCAAGTGCGTGGCCCCAACCTGGCCAAGCCATACTTTTTTCTGCAAGCACATATGCAGCTCCTTTATCTGGTGTTTCAATTAAAGGCCATACTGATTCAAAGCCATCCCATAAATCCAATGCAGCAACACCGATTCCTTTTTCACCCTCGCCACCGAGCCATGGAACTGCAAAACTTCTTACATAAAAAAGGGCACCAAAAAATGCAGCAAAAAACATAACTTCAGAAAAAATAAACCATGCCATTCCATATACATATGATGTTTTTAATTGGTTGCTGTCTAAACCAGCCAAATGCTCTTTAATGACCTGTCTGAACCAAAAAAATAGCGTAGTAAATAAACTTGCGAATCCTGCATATAGAATGTAGACAGAATTACTTTCAGCATTTCCTAAATTATTAATTGTGCTAGAGGCTCCCATAACCAACAGAAATAAAGATACCGCCATAAATATTGGGAATCTGCTTTGATCTGGTACGTAATAATTTTGTGTGCTCATATTGTTATCTAATGCTCCATATTCATTTCATGACTGGCCATGGGCTCATCATTGTAATCTGTAATGTCAAAAATAGTGTATGACATGATAATGTTTTTAATATTTTCAGGAAGTTCGTTTGATACAAGAAGCTTTACAGGAAGAAGGGCTTCTTCACCTGGCATAAGCTCTTGTTGTTCGAAGCAAAAACATTCTAATTTCTTTAAATGTGCTGCTGCGTTAGAAGGGGCCACACTTGGAACAGCCTGTGCAACCATCTTTTTGTTTGTAGTATTCTTTACATAAAATGTTGCTGTGTAATATTCACCAGTAGTGATTTTCATAACTTCTTCAGAAGGCTCGAATACCCATGGCATATTTTCATTATTTGTTGAAATAAACTGAATGGCCAAAGGTCTGCCATCTTCTGTTAATAGGTCATCTTCATAATCAGATTGAAATACTTTCCCATTAATCCCTGTCACTTCACAGAAAACGTCATACAAAGGAACTAGTGCAAAACCAAAAGCAAACATAAGGGGAACTGCAATAACCAATTTCCTGAATGTCTTTTTAGCTTCTGGGTTCATTAATCTATCTTTGGTGGAGTAGTAAATGTGTGATAAGGAGCTGGAGATGCAACAGTCCACTCAAGACCTCTTGCTCCTTCCCAAACTTGACCAGTAGCTTTCTTGCCACCCATTACTGTTTTTACAACAATAAATAAGAATAGGATTTGAGAAACTCCAAACAAGAATGCACCAACAGTTGACACCATGTTCCAGTCAGCAAATTGAAGAGCATAGTCAGGATATCTTCTCGGCATGCCTGCCAAGCCTATAAAGTGTTGTGGGAAGAAAGTTACATTGACTCCAATGAAGGAAAGCCAGAAATGTAACTTACCTAATCTTTCATCGTACATATTGCCGCACCATTTTGGTATCCAGTAGTAAACTGCAGCCATTATTGAAAATATAGCTCCGGGCACAAGAACATAATGAAAATGAGCAACAACAAAATAAGTATCATGATATTGAAAGTCAGCAGGGGTTATAGCTAACATCAAACCTGAGAAACCACCCATCGTAAATAGAACAACAAATGCACAAGCAAATAGCATAGGAGTCTCAAAAGTAATAGAGCCTCTAAACATTGTTGCAATCCAATTAAATACTTTTACTCCTGTCGGCACTGCTATGAGCATAGTTGCCCACATAAAGAATAATTCAGCAGCAAGAGGCAAGCCAACTGTAAACATATGATGAGCCCATACTACAAATGACAGGATTGCTATTGATAACATTGCCCATACCATTGATGAGTAACCAAATAATTGTTTCCTAGAAAAAGTTTCAATAATATGAGATACGATACCAAAAGCAGGCAATATCATTATATATACCTCTGGGTGTCCAAAAAACCAGAAAATATGCTGGAATAGAACTGGGTCGCCTCCGCCAGCTGCATTAAAGAAACTAGTGCCAAAATGTATATCCATCAACATCATAGTTACAGCCCCGGCAAGAACTGGCATTACTGCTATTAGTAGATATGCAGTTATCAACCAAGACCAAACAAATAATGGCATTTTCATTAATCCAACACCAGGAGCTCTCATGTTCATAATTGTTACGACCACATTAATAGCTCCCATGATTGATGAAGCTCCCATAATATGAACAGAGAAAATGAAGAAAGTTACGCTTGGTGGTGCATATGTTGTAGATAGTGGTGCATAGAACGTCCAACCGAAGTTAGGAGCTCCGCCTTCCATAAATAGAGAAGAAAGCAATATAAAGAAAGCAAAAGGAAGAATCCAAAAGCTTAGATTATTCATTCTAGGTAATGCCATATCAGGCGCTCCAATCATCATTGGAACAAGCCAATTCGCTAAGCCAACAAATGCTGGCATAACTCCACCAAATATCATTATTAATCCATGAAGGGTGATCATCTGGTTATAAAACTCAGGCTCTACTATCTGCATTCCAGGTTGAAATAATTCAGCCCTGATTACCATAGCCATAGCTCCGCCAATTAAGAACATTGCAAAACTAAACCATAAGTATAATGTACCTATATCTTTATGATTGGTTGTGTATAACCACCTTGTTAAGCCTTTAGCAGGCCCGTGGTGGTGATCGTCATGATGATTCTCTATAACTGCGCTCATATTTTTCTATCCTCTTCTTTAAATTTTTGGTTGTTTATAATCAACTATGTCTTTAGGAATAACTATTTCACCGTCTCCATTTTCAGCATTGCCCCAGGATTGTCTTGTATATGTGATTACAGCAGCCAACTCAACCTCTGATAAATAGCTAAATGAATTCATTGCAGCGCCTTGAACTCCTTCCATTAATATCTCTATATGTCTTTCTTTGTTATTTAAAGCTATATCGCTTCCTGCAAGAGCAGGGAAGATTCCTTGTATCCCTTCACCATTTGGTAGGTGACATGAAACACAATTAAGTGCATATACATCTTCACCCCTTTCAACTAACTCTTGAGTTGACCAATCTTTAGTTGTTAGTTCAGCAAGCTTCATTGCAACATCTTTTTTGTCAGAGACCCACTGATCATATTCATCTTGCTCAACAGCCTTAACAACTATTGGCATAAACCCATGATTTTTACCACATAACTCTGTACACTTTCCTCTATAAATCCCAGGAACATCGACTTGGGTCCATGCTGTATTAACAAATCCAGGAATTGCATCCTGCTTAATAGCAAAATCAGGCATCCACCAAGAATGTATAACATCGTTAGCTGTTATTAAAAACCTAACTTTTTTTCCAACTGGGATTAGAACCATCTCATCAACTTCCTGAAGATAGTTTTCTCCCTTTGGAACAAGATTATAAATTTCATCAAGATCTGTAGATAGATTAGCAAAAAAACTAATATCGTCTTCTAGATAATTATATTGCCACTTCCACTGATAACCAGTTACCTGAATGTTTATGTCGCCAGCCTCGTCATCATAAATCTTTACTAGGGTCTTAGAGGCAGGTATAGCCATCGCGATTAAAATTAAAAATGGAATGATTGTCCAAGCAATCTCAACTTTAGTGCTTTCATGAAAGGTTGCTGCAACCGGATTTTTCTTTTTAGTATGAGCATACATTGAGTAAAACATAACAGCGAAAACTACAACGCCAATAGCAACACAAATCCAGAAAATTAACATATGTAACTCAAAGACTTCATTACTAATATCTGTAATTCCTCTTGTCATATTGAGTGCAAACCAGTCTGCTTTGATTGGACTAGCAACTAAAAGCACTGCTGCAATAGTAATGTGATGAAATTTTGTTAAATATTTAAGTAACATTTATGTGTGTCCTGTGAAAGTGTGTATAGAAATAAAATTCCCTTATAACCTATTATAAGGTATTTATATAATTAAAACAAAAAATTGCCCCATAAAATTTGGTGCATATGATATCTTTTTGTTGCTTGTTTTACTAGCTTTTGCTGGCTTTGTAATCTTCAATATTAATAACATTAATAGACTTATTATTTTTTGTTTTTAAGACAGGTCTATTTTCTTTAAAATCACATTTAACACAATAAATTAAGTCATCGTCTGGATTAATGGCAATGGTATCTTGAGCCTTACATGATGGGCAAACAGCCCCTGCAATAAACTGAATAAATTTACTCATTTTTTAAATCCTGAAGCTCTATTATTACTTCAAAAACTGAAGGCAATACACCAAACCATTTTTTAAATGATTGTGCGGCTTGATTAACCAACATGCCAGTTCCATCATAAACATTTTCTGAATACTCTAAAG